>Ga0307378_10009083_pt1 | contig 13106 bp, 10 predicted proteins | sample UN1MG_FD_202238 | JGI IMG/M metagenome (GOLD analysis project Ga0307378, IMG submission 202238) | Soil microbial communities from Risofladan, Vaasa, Finland - UN-1 | ecosystem: Environmental > Terrestrial > Soil > Coastal area > Acid sulfate soil | place: Finland: Risofladan, Vaasa | collected... | reverse complement strand
CTCGTGCAGAGAATGAGCCCGCCGCCGCCGGATAGACCCAGAATTTCCACGACTTCCACGGCAGCGGAGGCCGGGAACGCATCGTCGCCCGGGTCAGGAAGGCCGGCAGGTACGTAAACCAGCGCTTTCCCTGCGAAGTCAAATTCATTATCCACGATCAGATCCTTCGCATCAACCTCGGCAAGTCCCACCCGTTCCCGGAAATAGGAAAGGGTCCCGGAAACCGAGAGGGTCGCAGACGTCAGCAGGACCGGGAAGTCCTTGCTCCACAATACTTCGGCCAGGAGCTTCGAAATCTCGATGGGAGTCCTCTGGAACGCCACGGCGTTTCCCCGGCGCTCTCCCCACACCACGGCGGTCGCCGGGTCCACCGTGCGCAGGGACGCGACGTCCTCCGAGAAGGAATCGACCCTGCGCAGGAGGGACTCCGCCTCCCCTGCCGAATCTTTGCCCAGGGACAATAGCACCGGCGTGGCGGAAACGGCCTGGGACAGCTCCCCTCCCACCCGCAGCAGATCCGCGAACAGCCGGTCGAAGGTCCTGTCCTTGCCCGGCCGGGGAAGAAAGAACCGTCCTTCCCCTCTCCCCAACGAGCGGTACAGCGCATCAGCGGCTCTCCGGAACTCCTCCGCGGCGGGAGGGACAAGCCGCCAGGCCTTCTCGTCCCTTGCGGCGGAGCGCTTGAGATCCCGGAACAACTCCTGGGCGCGTCCAAGCGAGACCGACACCCCAAAGAAGGAGGAGGCGGTCTCCTCGATGCCGTGGGCCTCGTCGAAGATCACGTCGTCGGCCAGAGGGAGGACCTCCCCTCCACGATCCCTTCCCGATCTTCCGGCCGGGTCCGGGATCCCTTCCTTCTTCCTCCGGATCGCCAGGTCGGCAAAGTAGAGGTGATGGTTCACCACCACCAGGTCCGCCGCCTGGGCGCGGCGACGGATTTCCGTGAGAAAGCACCTCTCGGCTTCCTGACAGGACGAGCCGTCGCAGGTCTCGCTTCGGGCGTTGACCTCCGACCAGGCGTGGAAATCGTCAGGGATTCCCGGACATTCGGAGATGTCGCCGGTCCGGGTCGTCTCGGCAAACCGGCACATTTTCTCGTAGTACCCCGCCTCCCGGGAGAACTCGAAGAGCGGCTCGGCGACAAAGCGCTTCCACCGGCGCCGGCAGAGATAGTTTCCCCGGCCTTTCACCACGACGCAGGAAAAGGAGGACCGCAACGCCTCCCGGACGAGGGGGACGTCGTTTTCGACGATCTGCTGCTGCAGCGTCTTCGTTGCCGTGGAGACGATCGTCTTTTGCCCCGACAGAACGGAAGGAATCAGATAGGCGAGCGTTTTCCCGCTGCCCGTCCCCGCCTCCGCCACCAGGATCTCCCCGCGGGCCAGGGAGTCCGCCCACGCCACGGCCAGCCTCACCTGGCCGGGCCTGGGCTCGAATCCGGCAAGCGCGCGGGCCAGCGGACCACCCGCCGCGAACACGTCCCGCACCTCTTCCTCGAGCCGCTTCCGCATGGGGGAAAGCTTACGAATCCGGGACCGGGACGAAGTTCCCGAGTTCCACGACCAGGAGGGAGACCTTCCGGCGCATCTCCCCTTCAGGACCGAACTGGAACGTCCCCGTCACCCCCCGGAACGTCCTGAGCAGAGGGATCCTCTCGCGCGCCAGGTCCCCCGCCGGGCGGGAATCCCCCTCCTCCCCGAGGCGAAACGATTCCGCAAGGAAAAGAGCGGCATCGTACCCCATCGCTTCGAAGCGGGAGGGAGGATGTTCCAGCGCATCCTGGCACTCCTTCTGGAAATTCTTTCCCAGGAACCCCGGGACCTCCCCGGCGTAGTCCACGGAAAACACGGCCCCGTTCACGGCCTCCCCGGCTTTATGCAACAGTTCCTCGTCGTTCCACCCCGAAAACCCGGCCAGCGGGAGGTACACGCTGTAGTACCGGAGCTGGGAGGCCAGGAGAAACACCCTCTCCCACCTGTCGGCGATGACGATCGCTTTCTGCGGAAGATCCATCGCCTCACCCTTCTTCTTGGAGGATTCCCGGGTGAAGGCGGCGTTCCCCACCGCTTGTCGGATCACGTCTGAAAAATCGTTCGTGTCCGGGCTGTAGGAAATCCTTCTGGTCACACGGACGCGCGCCTCCCAGGCGGAGGAGATCACCGCTTCCGCGAACCCGCGTCCGTAGCCGTTCTCCGGGTAGAAAAGAAGCAGATCGTCCTGCCCGGACTTCGCCAGGTGTGACAGCACCGCTAGCGCCTCCTGCGTGGGGGTAAGCCCGAAACTGTAGAGAAACGGCTTCCGCGGGATTCTTTTCTGCCCCAGGTAGAGGACCGGGGGGGACTCCCCGTCGAAGGAGTCGCTCACGGATTGCCCCTCCTCCCCCGTCAGCGGGCCGATGAACCCGACCACGGATTCATCCCGGGAGGCCGCCTGGAAACCGGCAAGGGCCCTCTCGGGCTGTCCCCCGGTATCCGTCCAGATCAGCACCGGCAAGAGAATCTCCGCCTCCTGGCCGCGCGACTGGCGAATCGCCACCTCCGCCCCGGAGAGCAAAGCGAACCCGATGTCCGCGTACTTCCCGCTCAACGGAACGAGTCCCACGATCTTCGGTCGGTAATGGACCATCCTCCGAAGCCAGGACAACTCCCGTGCCGCTTCCTTTCCCGTCATCTCCCCGCCGAGGGAAGCCTTCTCCAGAGCGAAGGCACCCATGCCGGTAAACCCGTGCCGGATAGCGACCCGGCCCATGCGGAGATACAGGAGGCTCCGCACCCCGGCATCCTCCTCCGACTCGGCGGCCTCCCGGATCGTGGAGATGTTGGATAGCCCCTGGATCAAGGTGTCCCGCTCGCGTCTTAACCTCAAAACGGTCACGGGGTCGGTCGCGGCGGAGGCTGCGATTGCCCGCCCGTACTCGGAAAGCGCGAGGGATATGTTCCCGGCCTGGCCGTCTGCGCGGGCCATCTCCGAGAGGAGATCCGACGCTTCCGCGTTGATGTACCCCTGCTCGAGGAGGTATGCCGCGATCTGTCGGGCCTCCGTCCCCCATCCCAGCCGTTGGTAGATCCGGAATTTCAGATCCATCGACGCGAGGGCGAGGAACCGGGCCCTGGACAACACGATCGCCTTGTCCGCCGCATCGAGCGCCTGCTTGAATTCCTGCTTCGTCAGAAGGAGCTCGGCAACCCTCATCCACACGAACCCCTTGCGCTCGTCGTCGGAATGGTTGTATGCGAGATCGAGGAACAGGGTGAGGGCCCTGGCGGGGTCTCCGGACCGGAACTCCCTCTCGGCCCGCCACAGGGAGAGGAGAGGAACGTCGCCCTTTCCGGCCCCTTCCACCGCATCCGCGTCCCCGTACGGGCGCTCGACCGGGACGGTTTCCATAAACGGCCCCATAAGAGGCGGCGGATCTTCCCCGCGGGCAGGCATGGAGAGAAGAACCGCAAAAATGAGGAAGAAGAGCACGTGTGCCCTGCGCGACCGCCGGACCGGGGCGGCCGCGCAGGGCGGTTCCAACCCGCTGTGCAGCCCGGGGCGATCGTCGCTCAACCGAAGATCTCCTTGACCTTCTCGAAAAAGCTCCGCGATGCGGGCGACGGCGAATCCTCTGCGGTTTGCTGGAACTCGGCAAGCAGTTCCTTTTGCCGTTTCGTCAGTTTCTTCGGCACGTCGATCACGACGCGCACCACGAGGTTTCCCCTCCGGTGGGAATTGATGACCGTGACCCCCTCGCCCCGGAGGACGAACTCGCGGGCGGACGGCGTCCCCTGCGGGATGGAGAGCTTCTTCCTCCCCGCAAGCGTGGGCACCTCGATCTCGCTGCCGAGGGCCGCCTGCGAGAAGGTGATCGGCACCTCGCAGATCAGGTCCTGCCCGTTCCGCGCGAAAAAAGGGTGGTCCTCCACCGTAACAACGACGTAGAGGTCCCCCGCGGGGCCGCTTCCTCGCCCGGCCTCCCCCTCTCCCCGCAGTTTCAGTCGGGTTTCGTTATCCACCCCCGGGGGGATTTTGATCTTGAGCGGCCTTTTTTCCCGGACAGTCCCGCTTCCGGCGCAGGCGGGACAATGCTCCTTGATCACCTCTCCTGTGCCGCGGCACCGCCCGCACGTCCGCGAAAGCGAGAAGAAGCCTTGCTGGACGGTTACCTGTCCCCGGCCGTTACACGCGGCGCACCTCTCCGGGCGGGTCCCCTTCTTCGCCCCCGTTCCCGTGCATTCCCCACAGGAACCCGTCCGGGGGACCACGATATCCTTCTCGGCCCCGAATACCGCCTCCTCGAACGTGACGGTGAGGTTGTACCGCAGGTCCGGTCCCCGCCGGGGCCGGTCCCGAAAACCGCCGAAAACGGATCCGAACCCGAAGAAATCGTTCAGGATGTCCTCCACACCTCCGAAACCGAACCCGCCGGATCCCTCGAAACCCTGGCCGGCGGGCGCCGCGTGCCCATACAGGTCGTACTGCTCCCGCCTCTGCGCATCCGACAGCACGGAGTAGGCCTCGTTGACTTCCTTGAAACGATCCTCGGCATCCTTGCTCCCCGGATTTCGGTCCGGATGGTATTCGAGGGCGAGCTTCCGGTACGCCTTTTTCAGGTCGTCGAGGGTGCCGCCCCTCTGCACCCCGAGCACTTCGTAGTAATCACGCCTCGTCATCTGCACTCCCCTGTTCGACACCCTCGGGCGTTTCCGCCTCCGCCGCTCCCTGCGCCACGGTCACCTGGGCCGGCCGGAGAAGACGTCCGCTCAGCAGATACCCCTTGCGCCCCTCGGCCAGAACCAACCCTTCCGGCTTGCCCGCCACCACGACCTTGGCGATCGCCTCGTGCAGGTTCGGGTCGAACGTCTCCCCGACGGCCGATATCTGCTCCAACCCGAATTTCCTGAGCTCGACGACGACCTGGTCGTACGTCATCTGCACGCCGGAGAGGAGGGCCTCCGTCGTCCCGGAAGCGTGAGACTGGGAGATCGCTCTTTCCAGGTTGTCCAGGAAGGGCAGGATCGAGAGGAGAATCCGCTCGTTGCCGAAGGAGACGATCGCTTCCTGCTCCCTGACCATCCGCTTGCGGTAGTTGTCGAACTCCGCCGCGAGGTAGGCCAGCCGGCTCTTGATCCGTTCGAGCTCGTCTTCCTCCCGTTCGGCGAAATCCTCCCGCTGCCCCGTCTTCTGCAGATCCGGGGGGACCTCCCCGGCAAGCTCGCCTTCCTCCCGGTCAGGGCCTCTTTCCTTATCGGTATCCGACATGAGCAATCCCTCTCGTCTTGATGACTTTCCGTTCTCCGCCTGTCTGTTTGCGGGGAATCGTACGCGTTACCGGTGTTCCAGAATGGAACTCAGAAGACGGGCCGTGTACTCCACAAGGGGGATGACCCGCGAATAATCCATGCGTACAGGGCCGATCAGCCCGATGCTTCCCATCGCGGATTCCCCCTGGCGGTATCCCGAGGAAACAACCGAGATTTCGGGAAGTTCCTCCACCGGGTTCTCGGCGCCGATGGAGACCTGGATCGCGTCACTTTCCAGCGCGGAGTCGAGAAGCCGCAGGATGGTCCCCTTCTCCTCGAAAGCGTGGAGGATCCTCTTGAGTTTCTGGACATCCTCGATAAATTCCGGCTGTTCGAGGATGTTGGTCCGGCCTTCGATGTAGACTTCCCCGGGAAGGGAATCGGCGATCGCCTTGGAACCGAGCAACAAGGCCCTGCGCATCAGGCTGTCGTATCGCGCTTTTTCCCTCCTCATCTCGTTCATGATCTTCACGCGAAGCTGGGGAAGGGTAAGCCCCACCGCCATATCGTTCAGGTAGGCGTTGATCTTCTCGAGTTCGTCGGTCGTGAGGCCCGGCTCGTCCTCGATGAGGCGATGCTGGACCCACCCGCCCTGGAGCACGGCCACCAGCAGAATCTTGTCGCTGGCCGCACGGAGCAGACTGATGGACCGGATCGCCTGGTGCGAGAACCGGGAGACGACGACCACACAGGCGTGCCGGGAAAGGATCGACAGGAGACGGCTGGCATTGCGCACCACGTCGTCCGCACCGGCGACCTCCGTCTCCCCCACCTGATGAAGCAGGTCGCGATCGGACCTTGCCAGCTGCTGCCTGGTCAGGAGGTAGTTGACATAGTACCGGAAGCCTGCGCCGGTGGGGATACGACCCGCGGACGTGTGGGGCTGGCACAGGTACCCTATCTCCTCCAGATCCGCCATGATGTTCCTTATCGTGGCGGGCGAGAGGGCCTGACTCATCCTCTTGGAAATGGTGCGTGAGCCGACGGGCTCCGCCGTTTCGATATAATCCTCGACGACGAGGCGAAGCACCTGAGCCCCGCGGTCGTCCAACACCACCGTCACTTCTCCCTTCCGGGGGAAAGAGTTAGCACTCGGGCAGGTAGAGTGCTAATTCCCAATGTACCAACCCGGCGTAACCGGTGTCAAGGCGCGGCAACTCTTCGGGGGCCAGACGACGGCTCCCACCTTACATCCATGACCTGGAGCTACATCCCGTCCAGGCGAAACATCCCCTTCTCCCGGGCATAGTCTTGCGCCTCCTGCCATTCCGGGAACGCGGATCGCCGGCCGATCTCCGGAAACTCGAGCGCACGTCCGCACGGGCGGTACTGGTTCATCAGATTCAGGTAGGTATCCTTCCCGATCTCGTCGGCTATGAAGTCGATCACCTTGCTGGTCTTGTTGGCTTCCCCGGGCATGACGAGGTGGCGGACGAGCAGTCCCCGTTGGGCAACCCCGCGCCGGTCGAGAGAAAGCGGACCCACCTGCCTGGCCATTTCGCGCAGCGCGGCACGTACCACCTCGGGGTAATCCGGGGCGTCGCAGTAACGGCCCGCCGATTCCGCGTCGAGAAACTTGAGGTCGGGCATGTAGATGTCCACCACCCCCTTAAGCTCCCGCAGCGTATCGATGCTCTCGTACCCGCCGCAGTTATACACAACCGGAATCGACAGACCGCGAGGCGCAGCGAGGGAGAGGGCCTCCATGATCTGGGGAGTCACGTGCGTCGGGGTGACCAGGTTCAGGTTGTGGCACCCCATCCTCTGGACCGCAAGGAAGATGCCGGAAAGCTTTTCGGCGGACACCTCGTTGCCTTCGCCCTGGTGGCTGATCCCGTAGTTCTGGCAGAAGACGCACAGGAGATTGCAACCGGAGAAAAAGACGGTCCCCGAACCGCTGCTTCCCACGAGGGGGGCTTCCTCGCCGTGGTGGGGACCGAAGGACGCCACCGGGGCGTTCGCCCCGACCCGGCAGAAGCCCAACTCTCCCGCTTTCCTGTTTACCCGGCACAGCCGGGGGCAGATGTCGCACTTGGAGAGCCTGGCGGCAAACCTCTCCGCCCGTTCGGCCAGAGTGCCTGTGTCCGGAAAAACGGCCATCCCTTCGGTCTCCCGGAGGCGAGGGGATATCCCCCCGGTTCCGGATCCTTAGTCCCTCCGCGCGTTCGGAGCCACCCGGGGGACCGGTCCTTGCGAAGGCCCGCCGCGCGCCACCGTCGTCCTGCATATTGTACCGGGACTGCCCTCCCGCGGCAAAAACGGATTCCCGAAGATCACACGGGACCTGGGTATTCCGGAGTGCCCCAGGGGAGAAACGGTCACGCCCCCTGGGGGGCAGACAACAGGGAGGTTTCCTCCGGGGAAAAATGCTGTTACTATCACCCGGATCAGGCGGTTCCCGGTCCGCTCTTCGGACGGAAACGGGGCAAGGAAACGCCGGGAAACGGGAGATGTGCGCAGGCAGATGGAAAAGGAAACGCTATATTCCCTGCTTATCCTGGCTCCCCTGGGAGGGCTACTTCTGGGGTTCCTGCTCGGTTGGGGGGTCCGCAGATCCGACGATTCGAAGTTTCAGGCAGAGACCGACAATCTTCGGTTGACCAACAGGGAACTCTCTCAGGATATCGCGAGAACCGAACAGGAACTCTCCCGGCAGAAAGAGATCGCCACCAAGATCCCGACGGTCGTGAAGAAGCTCAGCGGAAGGGTTTCCCCCGAAGCCATCCCCGCGATCGCGGTCCGGTTCGTGAAGGATTTCTTTCATGCCTCCCAGGTGGGATACTTCGCCCCTGCGGGGAAAGAGGGGGTGTACACCCTGGTGGAAGGCATCGGCTTCCCGGAGGGCTGGAAAGGAACGATCCATATCGGCGTCGACGAAGGAATCCTGGGGATGGCCCTCCAGAGCAGGGTCATCGCCACCAGGGAGGGGTACCTCACGTCGAGGTTGGCATGGCCTGCGGGGATCCGTTCCCTGGAAAAGAACGGGGTATCCCCGGACCTCGTGGCCCCGGTGGCCATGGACGGGAAGATCCGGGGGGCTCTCGTGGTGGGGTTGAGCATCATTGACATCGGCAAAGAGACTAACTTCGTATCGATGATCGCGGACCTGATCGGAAACGCGTACAAGCAAACCACGGAAATCGAGTCGGTGGAGTACAGCGCATCGATCGACCCCCTGACCAAACTTTTCACCAGGGGACACTTCGCCCAGCGGTTCGAAGTGGAGGTCCGCCGCGCCAAGAGCTACGCGCATTCCCTCTCGGTTCTCCTGATCGACATCGATCACTTCAAGAATATCAACGACACGTACGGGCACGCGGCGGGGGATCTTATCCTGATGAAACTGGGGGAGATCCTCCGCAAGTCCGTCAGGAGCTCCGATCTCCCGGCACGGTTCGGGGGGGAGGAGTTCGTTGTCATGATGACGTCGGCGAACAAGGAGCAGGCGTATACCTCTGCGGACAACCTGAGGAAAATCGTCGAGTCGACGGAGTTCAGGATCCCCGGACAGGAATCCCCCCTGACGGTGACGGTAAGCGGTGGGGTGTCAACCTATCCTGCGGACGGAGGCACGACCACCGACCTCCTCCGCATGGCGGACGAATCCCTCTACCAGGCGAAGCAGTCAGGACGGAACCGGATCGCCCTGCGGAAAGAGGTCGGCCTGGACGGGAAACCCCTTCCCCCGGGGAAAGGGTTACCCGGAGAGGAACCACTCCGCCGGTAAAAATGATAGACTGCCGTGGTACCTTAAGAGAAGACGGAAGGAGTTTGCTTTTTGGCCAAAGCGGACCTGGCAAAACTGGAGGGCACGGTCACCGACACAAAGGGCGGGGGGAACTACATCATCACGCTGGAAAACGGAATGACCCTGTCGGCAAAGTTGAGCGGGACCCTGAAACGGTACAGGATTCGTGTCGTCAGGGGCGACAGCGTCACCGTGGGGGTTTCTCCTTACGACCCCACCCACGGGCTCATCCTCTATCGACACAGCAAGTAGACGTTCGACCACTTCGACCTTCCCGCAGCACCCTGCCGTTTCCCTCGAAAAAAGCGATCCCGATTAATCCTTTGATCACGATTGCCGGGAAAGGGTTTCCACGATCTCATCGAGGGGGGGGATGCCCGAACGGCCCCCCACCTTGCGGCAGGAAAGCGCAGCGGCGGCGTTGCCGAAGGCGAGCATCGCGGGAAACGGTTCCCCGGCAAGAAGAGCGAAGAGGAACCCCGCGTGAAATACGTCTCCCGCCCCCGTGGTGTCGGCCGCCGCCACCTCGATTCCCCGCACCCGGACGACCTCTTTGCCGTCGAATCCCAGGGCTCCGTCCGCCCCCAAAGTCACGGCCGCGGTGCCAGGTGAATAGCGACGGTGAATCTCCCGGACCCCTTCTTCGGGCTCCGCACCCGGAAGAAGTTGTGCAACGAAGGAGGACGCGGCCACAACGTGGTCGCACAGGCCCAGCAGCTCCTCCGTCCCTTCCTGGACCTTTTCGGCGTCGAGGACGACAGGCACACCCGCTCCCCTGGCCGCCCGGGCCGATGCGATGGATGCCGGAACGTCATGGCCGTCCAGGAGCACGACACGGGACCGCCGGATCTCCTCGCGGGGCAGGTCTTCGGGACGGATCCGAATCCGTGCGTCCCTCTCCCACAGAATCGTTCGTTCGCCGGACTCCCCCTGGACGAGGATGACGGCAAACTGGGAGGTAGCCCCGGGGATCGTCCTCGTCCGGGAAATGTCGATCCCTTCGCTCCGGAGGAGGGAAAGGGAGAGACGTCCGTGTTCGTCCTCCCCCACGTTCCCGACGTACATCGCCGTAAGCCCCCATCGCGAGAGCGCCACCAGGGCGGTTGCCACCTGTCCCCCTCCCTGCCTCGAAAAACCTGTCATCCGGAGCTTTTCGCCCGGGACAGGGTAACGTGGGAGGCTTAACAGGTAATCGATCGCGTTCAGCCCGATTCCGACGATATCGAACATGGCAGCTTATTGTATCCCGGGGGAGGCCAAGCCTTCATCAGGCAGTTCCCCGGAACGGCAGGGATCGGGTTTTCTTCCGACCTCCGAAACCCCGTCTCCTCTCCGGCAGCAACGCGGGTCAGTGCAAACCCCGGCAGCCACTGAACCTGCGCGGGTTGCCACCCGAGACAAGTGGATATTCGGCCGCCTGCATTGCGGGTATAATGTCTCTTCGTTGTGCCCCGGACCCGGGGACGCCATTTGGGATAAGGCGCTCCTACGAAACAAAGTGTCGACTCGGAGACGATGACCAAACTCGTGGTTTTGGCTGTTCTGGCGGTTGTGCTTGCGGCCGCCGTGTTCCTGTACAACCGGCTGGTTCGACTCCGGAACACGCTTCGTGCCTCCTGGTCGGACATCGACGTCATGCTTAAGAAGAGGTACGACCTCGTACCCAACCTCGTCGAGGCCGTCAAGGGATACGCAAGCCATGAAAAGAGCACCCTCTCCCAGGTCACGGAAGCCCGAACAAAGGCAATGCGCGCAGAGGGCCCGGCGGACAAGGCCAGGGAGGAAAACACCTTCACGGATACCCTGAAGTCCCTGTTTGCCCTGGTGGAAGGATACCCCGACCTGAAGGCCGACGCCAGTTTCCTCGAACTGCAAACACAGCTCGTGGAAATCGAGAACGGGATCGAGTACGCGCGGAGGTATTACAACGCGGTTGTCCGGGATTACAACACGATGACCGAGGCCTTTCCTTCGAACCTCATCGCTTCCGGGTTCGGGTTCGCACGCGAGAAGTTCTTCGCACTCTCCTCTCCGGAGGAGCGGGATCGGGTCGATGTATCCTTTTCCTGACGAGGGGGCCGCGCCCCGCGTTCGGGCACTCCTCCCCCTATGCCTCCTGGTCTTTTTTCTCCTTCTCGTCGCAGGAGGGTCGCAAGCCCGGGCGGAATACTTCACCATCGAGTCGTTCCACGCAGACATCGTCGTCCACCGGGATTCCTCACTTACCGTGACGGAAACGATCGAGACCATCTTCTCCCGCCGCCGCCACGGGATCTACCGCAACATCCCCTTCCGGTACACGGATGAATTCGGGAAGAAGACCAGGGCACCGGTCCGGGTCGTTTCCGTGACGGACCAGTCCCGCCGAAAGCGGCCGTACCGCGTCACCCGAAACGGGGACGCGGTCCGGATCCGAATCGGCGGGAAAGATGCGTTCGTCGACGGCAGGCAATTCTACGTCATCACCTACAAGGTGAACAACGCTCTTCTCTTCCTCGACAACCACGACGAACTCTACTGGAACGTTACGGGAAACGACTGGGACACCACGATACATCACGCTTCCTGCCGGGTAACCGTGGATGGCGAACCAGACGACGTCCATCCGCGGGGGAGCTGTTACACGGGCCTGCGCGGCTCGCGGGAATCCTCCTGCGATTTCCTCCCCGCCGCCGGAGGGGGCCAGTTTCGTGCAGGTCACTCCCTCTCTCCCCGGGAGGGAATCACGATCGCCCTCGGCTGGGACAAGGGGGTCGTCCGGCCGCCATCGTTCCTGGAGAAAATCGTGTGGGGACTCAACCTCGCCGAAAACGGGATCTTCCTTTTGCCTCTTGCCACCTTCGCCTTCATGCTCGGTCACTGGTACCGGAAGGGGAAGGATCCCGACATCGGGGACACCGTGACCGTCCTGTACACTCCGCCGGAAGAGGACGGGCACACCCTCCTCCCCGCCGAGATCGGCGCCCTTTCCGACGAGCGGCTCGACCCGAATGACATCACCGCTTCCATCGTCAACCTCGCGGTGAGGGGATACGTCACCATCGAGGAGCAGAAGATCCCGGGGCTCATCTTCGACCGGGACGACTACATGCTGAAAAGGGTCAAGGAAGCAGACGACGGTCTTTCTTCCTTTGAAAAGCGGTTGCTGGTCAAACTGTTCCCCGGGCATGCCGACGAGGTTCTCGTCTCCGACCTGAAATACTCGTTTTACAAGGTTCTCGACGACCTGAGGGCCACCGTCTTCGGCCGTTTGAAATCCCTGGGGTACTTTCGCGCCCTCCCCGGCAGCGTCAAAACCATGTACCGCGGGATCGGGATCGGAGTGGGATTCGTGGGTGTATTTTTCGGAGTGATCGCCGGCAAATTTACGGGGGACTTCTCGTGGAAAGTTGTTGCTGCCTTCCTTCTATCGGGTCTTGCGGTTGTTCTCTTTGCCCCCCTCATGCCGGTGAAAACACGGAAAGGGGCGCAGGCATTGGCCAAGGTCAAAGGCTTCGAAGAGTTCCTTCTCCGGGCGGAAAAGGACCGGCTGGAAAGGATGAAGGACCAGAACCTGTTCGAAAAATATCTACCCTATGCGATTGCCCTCGGCGTATCGGACCGGTGGGCCGAAGCCTTCGAGGGGATCTACCAGGAAAGCCCGGGTTGGTATGCATCCCATGGAGGCATCCGCACGTTCCACCCCGTATCCTTCCACCAGTCGCTTGACAACGCGCTCTCCCGAATGGGAAACGCCATGTACGCGGCGCCACGAAGCAGCGGAGGCGGGTTTTCCGGAGGAGGGGGAAGCTCAGGAGGGGGAGGGGGGGGAGGAGGCGGAGGAAGTTGGTGACCCGGACGGGGGGTTCACTCCTCCCTTTCCCCTCATTCTAGCCTTCCGCAAGCAGCGACTGCTCACCGGGTCCGATCCCCGAATCTTCCCTTCCTCTCACACTATCAGGCCAGCCACAGGAACAATGGCTTCCACTCTCGTGCTTGATGCACACGTCGCATACCCTGTCGGAACAGTACCAGCTCCAGCGGTAGTCATGCCCGTTTTTCCGACATTCGCGATACCCGGTTGCCATCACTAG
>Ga0307378_10009081_pt1 | contig 13107 bp, 5 predicted proteins | sample UN1MG_FD_202238 | JGI IMG/M metagenome (GOLD analysis project Ga0307378, IMG submission 202238) | Soil microbial communities from Risofladan, Vaasa, Finland - UN-1 | ecosystem: Environmental > Terrestrial > Soil > Coastal area > Acid sulfate soil | place: Finland: Risofladan, Vaasa | collected... | reverse complement strand
TTTCAAATAGATGATAAAGACGGCCCCAAAACACCATAATATATCTGAGATAAATCACCTCTATCACTTTCCCAAAAAATATGCAAATTATTATCTTTATCTACATGGGATTTAGGATTTTTATTATTCCCATCAAAAGTTAACTGTTTCCACCCATAAGTTCCAATATCAGAAGCGTTTTCTCCGACAACAAAAGAATAAAAAAACAATTGAGAAGTAGAACCTACTACAGCATCAGCAATTACATAAACATAATAAAAATTATTATCTTCTACATTTTTAATATTAGAACAGATAGACACGTTAGTAACATTAATAATATTATCATTTTCATCAGAAATAAAAGGTAGCTTTTTAACAAGATCTATATTTAAATTTGGATATGTAAAATTATAATTTACATCAAGAAGTCTTTCAAAAAATACTGCTAATTGACATGATAACCATTCATTAACATTTATAGCAACTAAAGATCCATCTTGATTCGATAAAGATAAATAATAAAAACCACTATATTCATCAACTCCTCTATTCATCACTTTAAAAGCTGTGTATGCAAAAATATCATTAAAAATAACAACATATAAATCATTTGTATCAAAATTAGATGCTCTATCCCATATTTCTTTTTCTACAAATATTTGTAAAATTTCATTATATTTTTTCGAAGGAACAATTATATTTTCATAAGCAACAACTCTTACATTTAAACTAGTTGAATTTTGAAATAAAAATATTCTATTTTTGTTAAAGAAAATACTTCTATTGCTATCAAAACTTTTATCAACACTAACAATAGCATTTATCGTTATTCCATTAGCTAATAAAGTAACATCTTTTCCATTTACACGACAAATATCTTCTTGTTCTTCGCTCGTAAGAATAGGAACATCTTTACAATTTTCATTATTAATAGGAAAACCCATTGGAGGAACTGATTCATCAGGAGCAACATCTTCATCAGGAGGGAAAGGAGGATCTGGAGAATCAAAACATTCTTCTGGAACTTCAAAAACAAAATCAGGATCTTCACATCTAGGATCTACATGAGTTCTTATAGAAGAAGGTAAAATATAAACATAAGAACCAGAAAAATATTTTTCTTCACAATCATGATAAAAAATAGAAAACTTATTTACTGTATTAGTACTTTTTTCAAGAATATCTTTTCCTTTAAAACTTATACTTCCGATTCCGTCATTATTAATAAAAATATTAAATTTTTTATCATTAATAGATAAAACAACTTTAGAACCAGAATCAGATTTTATTTTTATAGCACAAAAATTATTTTCATCCACAAACATAGGATTAATAGATATTTCTCCATTAAATCTCTTTTTTTCTTCTTCTTTAATATAAAAAGAAACAGGACAAATTTTTATTAATTCATAAGATCCATCTTCTTTTCTACCTTCTATATTGGCAAAAACAGAAACAACTTTATGAGATGAATATTCTGGAATGTTTAAATCAAAAAACCCTTTAATATCATCAATATCATCATTAATATATAAATAACTTCCATTACCATTGATATTACATATAGTAGAATTAGTAACGTTTTCTATTTTTAAACGAATACCATTATTATATTCTAGACCTACAATATTAAACTCTATTTTTTTAGAATTTTTTATATTCCCAAACTGAGGATTTATAACAAAATTAGCCACTTATAAATTTCCCACTATTTCTTTAAAATAATTTTCTATTTTTTTGTAATTAAAATTATCATGAACAAACTTATATCCATTTTTAGATTTTTCTTGTAATATTTCATAATTATCTACAGCATATCTCATTTTTTTTCTTATTTCTTTAGTAGAAACAAAAGCCCATTTTTTTCTTCTAAATTGAGGAACTCCATCCATACTATTGTATAAAGTAAAACCTGATTTATTAAAAAAAGTACAAGTATCTTCAGAAGCATAATCTAATGGACCAGAAAAATCAGTAACAATTATTGGAACATTAAGAGCCATTGCCTGTAATCCTGGAAGTAAAAAACCTTCTCCCAAAGTAGGAGAAACTACAACATCTGCACTTTTAATAAACCTAGACATTTCTTCTTCACTATACTTATTATCTTCAAAAATAATATTATCTTTACCTTTATTTATTTTATACTTGCTTTTTATTGTTTCTACATATTTTAAAGCTTCTTTTGGCTTATCAGTCTTTATTATTAACTGAACTTTCTCATATTCATTAAATTCTTTTAAAAAAGCCTCTATCAAAGGAACATATCCCTTTCTAATTTTCCATGTCCCTATGAATAAAAAAGTAAATTTATCATAATTATTTAATTTTTCTACATTGTTATTATAAATTTTTGTATCAAAACAATGAGGAAAATAATAAAGAGGTCTTTTAATCTGCTCATGAGCTAAAATTCTATAAGTAAATTGAGAAGGAGCTACAATAGCATTATTTTTATTTAAATACGAAAGCCACTGTACTGGAGGTGAAAAAGTTTCAAAAACAAAAAACCCAATAGACTTTCCTACTATCTTAATTCTTCTTTGCATAGGAGGAATAATTTGAAAAATATTGATTCTATTGCTATCATCTTTTTTATCTATCATTTCCTTAAATAATTTACATTTATCAAAACTAAAAACAGGAGGTAATGGTTTTTTGCTAAAAGTATGAATTTTAATATCGTATTCACCACTATTATGAAGAGCCAAAATGTAATTTTGCGCTGAAATCCCGTAACCTGACTGATTTAGAAAACAATGATACAAAATAGGAATTTTTTTCATACATATTTATCGTCTTAAAATTAAACAGAAACTACAATATTGCCATTTTGTAAATATTGCGAGCTATTAATAATACAAAAATTTCCCAATCCATACATAAAAGTTATATTAAAAAACTCATCAAGATTTATTATTCTACCATTAGCTTCTGCAATACTAGATTCTGCTACTAAAAACCTACCATTAGAACTTACTAAATCAACATCAGAAGGATATAGTCCATCAGGACTTTGATATTTTAATTCTGGTTCGCTAGATGGTTTATTAAATAAAAATATTCCACCTCTATATCCAGATAAATTATCTAAAGCAGAAGCTCTAAATTTAGTATTATCAGTAATAACATCAGTATTAGAAAGTAAATCACTTCCGCTTATTCCAGAACCTAAAGATCCAGAATCTTCATATATTCCAGCAACAACAAATATAGTACTAGAAAATTCTAAAACAGATCCTAAACTATAATCAGAAAATTTTACTTTATCAGAACTAAAAATTATATTTAAATTATCAGGATTAAACTCTATTAAATCAACAACTGTAACAGATTCATCAGTATCAACAACTCCCTCTAAAATATAATTTATAGAAGAATTAGCAACTACCCAATCATTATTTGTTAAAATATTAACAAATATGGGATTTCTTATATAAGAAACATAAGTATAATCACCAATAAAAACTTCTATCCCATAAATAGAATACAAAGAAATAGCATTACTGTTTTTAGTAATAGGAACAGTAAAAGCTCCAGATTGAAAATTTATAAATAAATTATTATTAACACCTGATAATCGTGCTCTATTATCAATAGATAAAGATATTTCTAAAACCTTATTATTACATTTATCAGTACTATAAATTACATCCTTTCCTACAACAAGAGGAATATTACTTCCAGAACGATTTAACAATATTTTAGTAATATCATTAACTGCAAATGGACCAGTAAAAACTATAGTTAAAATACCAGTTATAGGATTATAACAAGAAGTTATAGGATAAAAATAACTACTATCAACACTATAAGTTGAAGCGAAACCCTTAATAAAACTACCATCTGAATTAACTTCCACAACTCTATGATTATTTTTATCTGCAATTAAAAAATGTTTATTATATCTCCTAATAACAGAATTTACTCCATTAAATTTTCTTACACTTTTATTCTCCCAATTCAAAGCTTGTTTAGGAGAAATCGGCATTTTAACACCAGAAAAACCATATATCCCTATATTTTCATCATCTACTTCACTAATAATATCTTTATATCCAAAATGCAAACCATCTACATTTATAGGATCTTCTATTTGTATACTATTACCACTTGTTTCTATATTAGACAAAGTTCCTCTAGAAAACTCTTCTTCAGTATCAATATCATACCCATTAAAATCAGCATCAACTAACATTTTTAGATCAACAGATTTTAAAACAGGAGTTAAAGTATCACTAGTACTTAATAATTTAATCTCTATTTCTACATCAGTTCCAGATATCCCAAAAATATCACCAGACTGTAAAGAAAGAGTATAGGAAGATCTACTTAATAAATCAGAAGAACTAGCAACTTTCACTCTAGCTTCAATTTCTGTTCCATCAGGAGTTTCTGCCTCATAAGATAAAGAATAATATACAACCTCTGCAAGACTAGTGTGCCTAAAACGAATATATCCTTCTGGAACTATTAAATTTTCTCTACGAACATATATATTATCTAAATAAAATTTAAAAATATCACTTGTCTCATCTGTATAAATAACAAATTCCTTAACACTATTCCTACTTAAATTAGTAATATCTATTACTCTCTGTTCAAAATTATTTTTTTCTGTATTAGCATTAAAAGTAATTTCATCTATATCTAATATAACAAATTCATGTTTCTTTTCAGATCCGTCTGCTTCTATATTAGTAAAATACCCAATAACATCATCATGATTAGAATCTATAGTTTTCACTTCTAAAACTAGTTGATTAAAATCTGTCCAATTTTTGTTCTCAATAAATTTCTTTGTAAAAATGGTTCTAACAGTAACAGAAGAAGTAAAACCTCCACTAAAAAATCCTTCTACTTTATTTGTATCAGAACCATCAGAAACAACAGAAGATCCGTCTTCTAATATTGTTGTAGTCTTAATAAAACCAGGAATAGATTGACCTGGAAAAGTTGCTTCTTCAAAATTTTCAATAATATCAGTTATAACTAAGTCATTAGCTAAAGAAACTTCTCCATTAGATATCACTACATTATTTTCACTATAATTAGTAACAAAAGCAGCCTGAGTATTCCAATATATAGATTCAAATCTTCCAACTTTAGCCGGTAAGCCACTTATGCAATTATCAATCAAAGAAATATTTGCCGTACTACTATTAAAATCTATAAAAGAATTGGGAGATATTCCAGGAATTAAAGCTAACTCATTAATAAAATGTTCATCAACAGTAGTATTCTCATTATCAAATTTATATTTCAAAAATATTATTTGTTTTAATAGATTAGTTGTAGAAATCTCTCCTAATAATTCCTTATTAGTTTGAGAAAAAGATCTAACAAAAGTATCTAATGCTGCATGAGTTAATAATCCATTATTCTTCAAATTATTATGATCTAATAAAGGAATCCTTTCTTCATTAAAAACTCCACTTGTTATTTTTGAAGAATCAAAACCTTCCATCCTAGCCCCAGGTAATTGATTTTTAACATCTGTTCTTAAATCTATTTTAGGAAAATCACCTCTATGCCTATGTTCTATTAATTGATCATGTATTTCTTGTTCAAAATTTATTAAATTCCTAACAGTATTATCAATAGAAACTACAGAACTATCTCCTGTAGAAACCTGAGCCAATTTTATAGCATTATCACTAATTACTTCTGTAATAGAAGTTACAAAAGATATCTTTCTTGTTTGGACTGTTTGTCCATCAATAACGGCATATACCCAAAACAAAGAATTAGGAGGCAAATTAATAAGACTACTAGTAATATCTGTTTCTGCCGCTATAAAATTAATAATTCCTATTCCAGCAGAAATATCAACAGTAATACCAAATTCTTCACTAAATTCTGCATCAGCTACATCCCATCCAGATATTACTCCATTACTAAAAATATTATATAAACCATAAATTTGTTTATCAATTAAAACAAAACGATCTATTTCTTTTTGAACATTAAGTGTAGTATCTAATTGATCCCCAAAATCAAAAAATGCCATATTATAATATCTAGTAGTTCCCATTTTTTCCCCTAGAATTAATATCCTACTATGTTACTCTCTTTATTGACTACTAAACCAAAAATAGCTTGACTATTTCTTCCACGAAGAGGATTTAATTGAAAAAGACCATAATTACCTGCTCCATTTCTATCAGTATAAGTGCTTGGAATATTATAATATCTGTCAAGATTTGATTCTATCATTTCAGAAATTTTATTTTCTAATTCGACTTCTCGAATATTTGCTTTGGGTTTACTCATATTTTCTCCTATTTATATATTTAATAATTTTTTAATATAATCCTTTTTAAGTATTTCTAGTTAAAAGATTTTCAGACGGAACAGGATTAGTCCATTGACACCATTCTCCTTCTATTCTTTGCCACCAAACATTTTTAGAAGGATCCATAGTAGTATCAACTTTATTAACTCTAAGAGGAACATTATTTAAAACAATTAAATCTAATGCTCTTACTGGTTGTCCATAACTTTCAAAATTAACAACTAAAGGAGGTCTAAACATAGTTCTTTTATAGAAATCTATGATATTCATAGAAGCCTCTTCAGATCCAATAACTCCTTCCCTCTGGAAAAAAGTTTTTAAATATCCAATAAAACCTTCAGTATCTGGATTATCAAAACTTTCCCAGTTTAAGTCATCCAGAAATAATAATTCATGATTAGGAGTGTTAGCCATTAATTTAATATGATTATAAGTAGAATTAACATCATGTTGAAAACTCATATTATTAAAAATTAATTGCCCCATCCAAACATCAGGATTGGTAGTATAGAAAAATGCAGGAATTTCATCATTTGCTCCTCCCATAACAATATTTTGAAATTGATCTAAAAAGTTTTCCATATGAGCAACACCAAATTGATCAAAATAAAATAATTTACCTGCTCTCTCACATATTTTAACAACCATATCGTACATTTTATCTCCATCTTTAGATCTAAAATAAGGTTGTTGTAATTTAAAATAAGCAGATGGTAAAGCATAAGATTGTGTTATTGAAGATCTTCCATCAGGAGAAATGAGATTTACTATACCATTACCCTGGAATGATGCTAAATTTCTTATTAATAATCTTGGTCCATAATTATTAACACTAGCAACTGTTCCGCTATTAAAAATCAAATTAGAAACAATAAGATTTGAACGGAAACCTGCCATATTTAATAATTCATTCATTGCATTTACGTCTTTTACCCCATCCCAAAATGGACAATTAAAAAATCTTTGGTCTTTCAGAACTTTATTGTAATCATCAATTTTACAAGTCATCGTTCTTTGTCCATAAGATCTTTCTATTGTTCCTCCTCCACACATTCCTGTAAATAATTTATATAAACCTGGAATTTGAGAATAATTACAAGTTTTTAAATAATTTATTTCTCCACCTATTAACCTTTCCTCCAAATTAGTTAATTCATTTTCATACCCTCCCCATATTTCTATATAAAAGTTTTTATCTCTTAAAGATAAAAGTCTATCTGTTATATTACTCCCGATATTCATACCTTCATTTAATAAAAATTTTATATTACCTGTATGTTCTATTTTAGAAAAATCAGAAGCACTCCAAGATTCTGTAAAACTCATTATGTGATCTGTTGCATCAAGAGATTCCCCTATCCATCTAGGTTCTTCATTTTCCACAGAAACCAATCTAATCATAGTCATAATAGGAGGCTTACAATGGTTTAATACCCAATGAGAAACTTGTTCTTCTCCTTCTTCTATAATTTTTTCTAATTCTGGTCTGTAAAATAAATGATCTCCAGGAGCCATATTTACATCTAAGAAAAAAACTTGTCTTCGTCTCCCTTCGTCGATTTTTGTATCTATTTTTTTTACCCCAAGAATAGAGTTTTTCATTTTTTTTATTTTTTTTATTATTGCTGAAGAATATCCTATTAGTTCCAATGATCCATTTTTATTTTTTTTATATTTTTCATATTTCTTATCTCTTAAAGAATCTTCTCCAAAAAAATTACCATAACTTTTTATATATTTCCCATCTTTACTTTCAAAAAATTCAATAGCATCCTGAGTATATATTTTCTGACCTCTTAAACTTTGATTTCCAAAACTTCTATTCTGTAATATACTATCAATGTATTCATCTGAAGAACTAAATAAAACATTATGAGCGGAAGCATCATAATAAAGAGCAAAATCTTGATCCACTTCCTCATAAACTCCTTTTTTTATTTCAGGAGGAAATCTAAATTTAACCGCCCTATAGTCTCCTTCATAATAAATTGGATAATATTGTAAAGGAGAAAAAATAAAACCAGACAAAATATTTCCCCCAAAAATAGAAATAGAAGTAGGAGGAACAAACATAGTCTTAGTTTTTGTAATATTTACATAACTATCATTTCTTTCTATTACCCAAGGAGAAGACTTAAAACCAGGTCCCGTAAATTGAATTAGAAATTTTCCCAAATAATTTCTAACTACCATAGTAAAATAATCTGCCTCAATAAGAGATTTTCCACTAATAGTGCCAACTTTAGTTTTTTCTTCAGGTAATTCATTAATTCCTTCAAATGTACTTATAAGCCATGTAAAACCCCCTGTTTTTCTTATACAAATAGGATCCGATTTTTGACAAATAATAATAAAATAATGTTGATCATCATAAGAGTCATCCCCAATTTCTACTATATAATATGCTTGAGTTGTAAAATCAAAAGTTATCCTATCAACAACCTTTTGCCCAATTACCTTTTCTTCTCCTTCTTCATTTTTTTTTGTAATAGGATCTATACTTATTAAAGCCTGATTTTTAAATCTCTGAAAACCAGAAATTTCATCTTTTTCCTCAAGAAATTCTATAGTTGAATCTAAACATTGATATTCCTCTATCATCATTGGCTTATTTTTTAAAAGAGAAGGAATATTAGAAGATAAAGCATGTTTTCTGAATTCTATAAAAAAATCCTCTCCTTTAAATAATGACGTTTTTTTCTTTACTCCCCAATGTATTCCACCTGTTCCGCAATTATCTACTGCAACTTGACAAGGAAAATATACATTAGTCATTTCGTAATTTTCTGAACCTAATTCTATATCAAAAATATCATAAAAATTAGTAACATTTAATGTTTCATATTGCCAAATAGCTTCTGAAAAACATTCATCAGATAGTCCCATCTGAGGCATGCCTAAGCCTCCGTAACCAGTCGGATATAAAAATTTTTCAGTATATAAGCTACCACAAACATAAAAAGTTTGTTCATCTTTATACTGTTTTAATGGTATACTTTTAGAAAGTGGTTGTGTCCAAAGAATATTTTCAAAAGAAGAAAGAGTTCTAATAAAAGTAGGAAATTCTAAATAATTATGCCGATAATTAAAAATTGGACGTAAAGTAAATCCCTCTAAACCAGGAATTGTTTCTGTCATTTTTCTAAAAGAATCTGGAAAAGTTCCTAATGTTTTATCATTTAAAGTTTTATCATTAAAATATAAAACATGTTCTTCTCTTGGAGCCTTCATAAAAGGGCTTACTCCATTTATAATACATTTTAATACTACTTTTCCTGAATTTATTGCTGGACAAATCCCACCAACTCTTTCTCCAGTTAAAACAGTCTCCATCCCTTGTAATGTGGTTTGGTTCAAACATTGATGTTTGTCCCACGGAATATTTCTAATATTCCCATCTTTAATAATTTCTACTTTTGTTCCCATATTTTTTCTCTTTTAGTTTTTATTTTTTAATTTAACATCTAGTGTAGGTATTGAATTGGCATTTATACTTATTCCTTCTATAAAACCATTTGAATCAGAATAAAAAAGTCTCATATCTCCGAACTCTGTAACATATCCAAAAGGCTGAACTTCTGAATCTACATCTAACCTTCCATCAAATGTTTTTATATCTGCTTCTGAATAAGGAATACGAATTGCCAAATTAGAAATAGAACCATAAGATTGTTGAGCTTGAAATAAATCTCCATCTTTTTCTGCTTCATCTAAAAATTTTATAATTTTAATTGCTTCTAAATATATTACATTAGACAATTTCCCAACAACAAAAATTGGCATACTACTTAAATTACCTTTTTCTACATCAAAAACCTTTAATAAATTAGTATTTATTAAATTCCCTTGAGAACTATAGTTAACTTGTAACTCACTATTTATAAACCTTCTCATAAACATCATTTCGTTATGAAAATAAAAAATAGTGACATCATCACTTGAAGAGTTGTAAACTGTTGAAATATTTCTTATTTCTGGATTCTCTATTTCTAAATTTCCAGACAAATCTCCTTCTTGAAAAAAACTTCTATGGATTCTAATATCTTTTGCAACATAAAACCATGTAATAAAAGCAGAACCAAGTTTTATAAATAATTTATTATTCTTAATAATAAATAATTTTAAACTACCTTGATTATCTTTATAAACAGAATATCTAGCGTCCTCAAAAGATAGATCCATATGTATTTCATTACCTATAAAATTAAATCTAATAGATTCCATACCTTCATTATTATTTCTTATTCTTTCTCTAGTAATATTTATTTCTTGCACAAAAAATAAATCAGAAGAATTTCCATCAACAAAATAACTAGTTTCTTTCCTTAAATTTTTACCCCTTTTACTGTAATCTCCACTTACAGCAAATATATCATCATCTTTAAAATCAACTCCTATAAGATCAGGAGGATCGTATTCTAAAAAAGAATCTTCACATAAAAAATCTTCTAAATTAACAGATCTATACATAAGAAAAGAATCATTTAAAACATAAAACAAATGCACAGTACTACCAAATCCATCTTTTACAGTAAAAGGAGAAGACGCTTTTTCTCCTTTTGCTAACCTAATAATACCTTGATAATTTATCCAACTTCTAGTGTCATCATAACTAATTACAACAGATATATTATCTTTATTATCTTGGTAAAAAACAGCAATTCTATTATTTAAAGGATCTATGCTTACAGAGAATTGCTTTCCTTTTGCTACGTATTTACTTAATACTCCTTGCTGAACCCCCATTCCCTTAATACTTCTTATATCTACCCCTTCTATCTTATCTGTATTTATCTCTATAGGACCATCTTTATAAAATCCAGTATCTAATACAATATTATTGCCATCATCAATATAAAAATTATCAATAGAGGTATCTGAACCAGAAAAATATAAAGACATAAGCTTTGCATTTATAAAATCATTTTGAAACTCTTTTTTTATTCCATAATTAAATGAAAAACTTTTTAGTAATATATTAGGAATATCTATACTATATACTCCATTAGATAAGATATTTACATCAAAATTATATTCTGTATAAATATCTTCCCAAGTAACACCAGATAGTTCTGGATTACAAGCATATAATCTTTCAAAAGATATAGGTTTTCCATTACTGTAACTAGGTTCTGTTCCTATTAATCTACTATATCCTATATTTTTATAAAAATCATATGAATATGGTTCTCTCTCATTAACTCCATTTGTATTGTATTTTAATTTTCCCCTTAATAAATTATAACTACTACTTTTGAAACTATGAAAAGAAATAGCATCAATAAATTTTGGATCTTCAAAAAATAAAAATGCTTTTCTACTATAATTAAAATCTAGACTAATAGACCCCTCTATAATAGGAGCAGTCCTAACAAAAACCATACTAAATTCACTCAAACTACCAGAAAAATTTTCTACATAAATCCTTGTCTTAGTATTAAATTTATCCAAAAAAAATGGAGTCTGCAATCTCCAACTAATATCTACATAAAAATTTGAAGGAACAAATAAACCAAGAGTTGGATTTCCAGGATCAAAAAACATTTGAGATTCTTTAAAAGAATAACAACTATTACTGTTATACCCACCTGTAAAACCTTTAGTAGTATCAGTAGGAGTAGGAGAAGTCATTTCTGTATCTTTAAAAACAACATCTTTTAAATCAAATTTATTTTTATCTATATTTATATTATTATAAAATAAATCAAGATTAATAATACCTACATTAGAAGTATTTTCATTTTGCAAAAATAAAGCAAATTTACGATAGTAAGAAATTTTTTCACTATCAAAAAGAAAAGTATTATTTATTTCGCTCACATCATATAAAGATCCTGATATATCTATATCTTCAAAAACTATATCATTATCTAATAAATCGTTTTGCTCTAAATAAATATCAAAAGAAGTTTTATCTAAAATATCATTATAAGGAAAAATTACTTCTATTTTAGGAGATTCTATACTTCCTACTAAAAAATCTACTAACAAAATTCCTCTTCTATCAGCAGCCCACATTTTTTCTATACTAAAAGAAATATCTTCTGATTTTCTCCACCCCTCAATAACTTCTATATTTTCATTACTAACTATTTTACTTTCTAAAGAAGTTTCTTCGTTTAAATCTGGAAATTCATTTATTTTTATTTTAAAATTATCATCTACAGAAATATCTAAAATAGATTTAGGAGATAACCACTTACATATTTTATAAATTAAAGAACTAACTTTTATACCTATAACATAATATTTAACTCCTGCTATTCCTACTGCAGTTCCAGAACTTATAAGTGTTGCTTTTTGATTAATTATTTGTCTCATATTTCTATCAAAAGCAACAGACATAGTAGCATATAGGTTTCTTCCTATATCTTGAGAAGTTAAAGTACTTGTGTTTATTTTTATTTTTTTACTATTAGCATCAACCATACTAGGTCTATTTAAATCTTCTGACCTAAATTTTAATAATCTAGAATATTCATCTTTAATAATTTCTAAAAATAAATTTTGTTTTTCTTTTGGAACTTCTAAATTATTAGCTTCTTCAGAACCTAATGTAGGAGGAGGAATAACCATTGTTTGTACTCTTCCTCCAAATTGTCCTTTAGAATCAGTTGAACCTCTAATCCTATAATAAGGATTTCCTTCTACAGATCCTAAATGTTTCAATTCTTCATCTGTAAATTGTATTCCTTTTATTATTCTTTCTTTTCCATCTTTATCAATTTCTATATATTCTTTTACTACAGCAAAAACAGATAAAGGATAAAAAGGTAATTTAATAATACCAGTATTTATTATTTCTTTAGTAATAGGAATAGGCATATTAA
>Ga0307378_10009078_pt1 | contig 13112 bp, 13 predicted proteins | sample UN1MG_FD_202238 | JGI IMG/M metagenome (GOLD analysis project Ga0307378, IMG submission 202238) | Soil microbial communities from Risofladan, Vaasa, Finland - UN-1 | ecosystem: Environmental > Terrestrial > Soil > Coastal area > Acid sulfate soil | place: Finland: Risofladan, Vaasa | collected... | reverse complement strand
TAAACATGTTGCGATGGCTGGCGATGGCATCAACGACGCACCCGCCCTCAGCGAAGCTGAAGTCGGCATTGCCATGGGCACCGGCACTGATGTGGCCATGCAAAGCGCTGGAATTACCCTCGTGAGAGGCGACCTCCGCGGCATTGCCAAGGCTATCCGCCTCAGTCGCGCCACCATGTCGAACATCCGGCAGAACCTGTTCTTCGCTTTTCTCTACAACGCGCTGGGTATTCCGGTGGCGGCGGGGGTGCTTTACCCGTTCTTCGGCTTGCTGCTCAGCCCCATCATTGCCGGCGCCGCGATGAGTGTGAGTTCCGTCTCGGTCATCAGCAATGCCTTGCGGCTGCGGAAAGTGAAGCTGTGATTTGATGGCGAAACATGAAAACAAGGCAACCATTGGCTGAAGAAAGGAGAATAACACCATGAAGACAAACACTCTTTCCCCTGAACTGCTCCACAAGATGGATGCCTACTGGCGCGCCGCCAACTATCTGTCGGTCGGCCAGATCTATCTCTACGACAATCCGCTGCTAAAGCGGCCGCTAACGCTCGCGGATGTGAAGCACATGCTGCTGGGACACTGGGGCACGACCCCCGGGCAGAACTTTATTTACGTGCATCTGAACCGGGTCATAAAGAAGTACGACCTCGACATGATTTACGTCTCCGGCCCCGGGCACGGTGGTCCGGCCATCGTGGGCAATACTTATCTTGAGGGCACTTACAGCGAGATCTATCCCAACATCAGCCAGGATGAGGCTGGGCTTCGGAAGCTCTTTATGCAGTTTTCGTTTCCAGGAGGAATTCCCAGCCACGTATCGCCGGAGTGCCCGGGCTCGATTCACGAGGGCGGAGAACTGGGCTATTCGCTCAGCCATTCGTTCGGGGCGGTGTTCGACAATCCTAATCTCGTTGTTGCCTGCGTCGTCGGTGACGGCGAGGCGGAGACGGGTCCGCTGGCCACCGCATGGCATTCGAACAAGTTTCTTGATCCAGTAACCGACGGCGCGGTGCTGCCGATCCTGCATCTCAACGGATACAAGATTTCCAACCCGACCGTCCTGGCCCGCATCGAGCATGAGGAATTGGAACAGTTGCTCTATGGCTATGGGTGGAAGCCCTACTTTGTGGAAGGTGACGAGCCCGAAGAGATGCATCAGCTCATGGCTGGCACTTTGGATAAGGCCATCAAGGGCATTCGGCAAATCCGAAGCAATGCACGGCACAAGAACGACACCACTCGGCCTCGCTGGCCAATGATCGTCCTGAGGTCACCCAAGGGCTGGACGGGACCGAAAGTCATCGACGGTCTGCAAGTTGAGGGCACCTTCCGTTCGCACCAGGTGCCGCTCTCCGACCCAGCTACCCATCCCGAACACCTCAAGCTGTTGGAAGACTGGCTGAGGAGCTACCGGCCGGAAGAACTCTTCGATGAACAGGGCCGCCTGAAACCGGAACTGGCCGAACTTGCGCCCAAAGGCGAGCGACGCATGGGCGCGAATCCCCACGCCAACGGTGGCATTCTGCTCCGCGACCTGCGGATGCCGGATTTCCGCAACTACGCGGTCGACGTGCCCTCGCCGGGGGTGCGCGGCATTGGCGACACGCATGTACTCGGGTCTTTCCTGCGCGATGTGGCGAAGCTGAACAGTGAGCAGCGGAATTTCCGGGTCTTTGGCCCTGACGAGACACTCTCCAACGGCCTGGAGGCCCTCTTTGAAGTAACCAAACGCCAATGGGACGCAACGACCGTGCCGAACGACGAATTTCTCGCATCCACCGGGCGCGTGATGGAAATGCTCAGCGAGCACCAATGCGAGGGCTGGCTTGAGGGCTATCTGCTCACCGGGCGGCACGGACTCTTCAACTGCTACGAGGCGTTCATCCACATCGTCGATTCGATGTTCAACCAGCACGCCAAGTGGCTGAAGGTCACCGCGCACCTGCCGTGGCGGCGGAAGATCGCCTCGCTAAACTACCTGCTGGCCTCGCATGTCTGGCGACAGGATCACAACGGCTTCACCCACCAGGATCCCGGTTTCATCGACCACGTCGTGAACAAGAAGGCCGAGGTCGTGCGTGTTTACCTTCCGCCGGATGCCAACTGCCTGCTGTCAGTGATGGACCACTGCCTGCGCAGCCGCCATTACGTCAACGTCGTGATCGCGGGCAAACACCCGGCGCCGCAGTGGCTGACGATGGACGCCGCCGTCAAGCACTGCACCGAGGGCATCGGCATCTGGCCGTGGGCCAGCAACGACCAAGGTGTTGCGCCCGACGTGGTCATGGCCTGCTGTGGCGACGTGCCCACGCTGGAGACGCTCGCCGCCGTCTCCATTATGCGAGAGGATCTGCCCAACCTGAAAATCCGCGTGGTCAACGTCGTCGACCTCATGAAGCTGGAGCCGCAAACCGAGCACCCGCATGGCTTGAGCGACATGGATTTCGACGAGCTCTTCACCAAGGACAAACCGGTCATCTTTGCGTTCCATGCCTACCCGTGGTTGATCCACCGGCTGACCTATCGCCGCGCCAACCACCACAACATCCACGTCCGCGGCTACAAGGAGGAGGGCACCATCACCACGCCTTTCGACATGACGGTACTGAACGATCTGGACCGCTTCCACCTGGTGATGGACACCATCGACCGCCTGCCGCAGACCGGCGACAAGGGCATCTACCTGAAACAGCAGCTCAAGGACAAGCTCATCGAGCACAAGCAGTACATCGAGAAATACGGCGAGGACATGCCGGAAATCCGGAATTGGAAGTGGAGCAGCCTCAAATGAATGCATAAGAGCTTATGGTGGAAGGACAATGAAAAAGCTAATTGTTTTTGACCTGGACGGTACGCTTGCGGAAAGTAAATCGTCTCTTGATACCGAAATGTCGGCGCTGTTGCATGATCTTCTCGGTATCGTCAAAGTGGCCGTGATTTCCGGAGACGATTGGCCGCAGTTTGAAAAACAACTGCTCTCCAATCTGCCCCATGACGAACGCCTGGTGAGTCTGTTCCTGCTTCCGACATGTGGAACAAAGTTCTTCCAATACGCAGGAGATTGGAAAAAGATCTACTCGGAAGATTTCACAGCGGATGAAAAAGAAAAAATCGTCAGTTCTCTAAAGAAGGCGGTCGGAGTAGCGGGCTTCAAGGTCGAAAAGGTCTGGGGAGAGGTCGTTGAAGACCGGGGAAGCCAGATAACATTTTCCGCATTAGGTCAGCAGGCTCCCATCGAAGAAAAGGACAAATGGGACCCTGATTTCGCCAAGCGGAGGAAGATCAAGGCAATCCTTGACACTTTTATTCCCGAGTTTTCTGTTCGACTGGGTGGTGCGACATCCATTGATGTCACCAAACCTGGCATTGACAAAGCATACGGAATAAGAAAACTGCGAGACCTCCTTGGTATTTCATTGAAAGAGATGATGTTCATAGGTGATGCCTTGTTTGTGGGGGGAAACGACTATCCGGCCGAAGAAGCAGGTGTTGTTTCTATCCCGGTTCGAGGTCCCAATGAGACTAAACGGGTTATCGAAGCAATCATTGCCTGTTTAGATCGCGATCAGCAAGCGTGATCCTGTGAGATGATTTTATGAGTGGATTTAAGTTGCAGCGCCTGGTGATGGAGCCGGAGCCGGGTAATCCCCAGGAGATCGAAGGCGTCCTGAATCCGGTTGCCGTTCGTGGCCCAAATGGCAAGCTTTACCTCTTCCCGCGGCTGGCTGCGCGGGGCAATTACTCGTGTATCAGAAAGGATACCCATTTTGAACCCCAATGCTGACGAATCCAGGGTCCCCGAATTGAAGTCAGGACCAAAGCCCAATGCGAAGGACGATTTGTAATCCCTGCCCCTGTCGGAAGTGGAGAAGAATTGGGAGTCTGGGCTAAACGCAGAAAGAGAAATCGCTGGTGGAAAAGACGCTTGTGAACTATATTGACGGTAGATAAACAGAAAACGAGAGCAAACATGGAAAACAATACCAGTTTATCGAATCTCGGCGTGGTCGTCTCGGTGCGCGGCAGTGTCGTAGATATACGGTTCGATTCACATTTGCCGCCCATCTACTCGTTGCTGCACGCGAAGGAGGGGGAAATTGCCATCGAGGTCTTAGCTCAACTCGACGCTCATCGCGTGCGCGGAATCGCACTCACCCCCACCCAAGGCCTCGCCCGTGGCGTCGCGGTGGAAGACACGGGCGGGCCGTTGAAGGCGCCGGTCGGCAAGGGAATTCTCTCGCGAATGTTCGACGTTTTCGGGAACACCATCGACCGCCAGGCGGCGCCGACAGATGTCCAATGGCGTACAGTCCATCGGGCTCCGCCCGTGTTAGCACGACGTTCCACTAAATCTGAGATTTTCGAGACGGGGATAAAGGTCATCGATGTGCTTGTGCCGCTAGAACGCGGCGGCAAAGCGGGCCTCTTTGGCGGAGCGGGCGTGGGCAAGACTGTATTGCTTACCGAAATGATTCACAACATGATTGGGCACCAGAAGGGCGTAAGCATTTTTTGCGGGATCGGCGAACGCTGTCGTGAAGGGGAGGAACTTTACCGTGACATGAAAGGGGCAGGGGTACTGCCGAACATGGTAATGGTGTTCGGCCAGATGAACGAGCCGCCGGGTAGCCGGTTCCGCGTGGGCCACGCGGCGCTGACGATGGCCGAGTATTTCCGGGACGACGAACATCGCGACGTGCTGCTGCTGATCGATAATATTTTCCGGTTCATTCAGGCCGGCATGGAGATGTCCGGCCTAATGGGGCAAATGCCGTCGCGCCTGGGCTATCAGCCTACGATGGGCACCGAGTTATCGCAGCTGGAGGAGCGCATCGCCAACACCGACACCGGAGCCATCACGTCCATTCAGGCGGTGTATGTGCCGGCGGACGATTTGACCGACCCGGCGGCGGTGCATACGTTCTCGCACCTTTCGGCCTCCATCGTTCTCTCGCGCAAGCGGGCAAGTGAGGGGCTTTACCCCGCCATCGACCCGCTGCAGTCCAGTTCTAAGATGGCTACGCCGGGCATCGTCGGCGAACGGCATTATCTCCTGGCACAGGAAATCCGGCGGACGCTCGCGCAATATGCGGAGCTTAAGGACATCATTGCCATGCTCGGCCTTGAGCAGCTTTCGCCAGAGGACCGCAACGTGGTCGCCCGCGCCCGCCGGTTGGAGCGTTTTCTCACCCAACCCTTTTTCACGACCGAACAGTTCACCGGCCTCAAAGGAAAGCTCGTCAACCTCAAGGACGCGCTGGACGGCTGTGAGCGAATCCTGCATGATGAATTCAAAGACTACCCGGAGAGCGCGCTCTATATGATCGGGACGATTGACGAAGCGAGGGGAAAAGCCAAAACCGGCAAGCCTATAGCTAAAGCCGAACCTGAGTCTAAGACCGCGGCCAAGGGCGACCCGAAACCCGGTGCCGATTCCAAGCCCAAAGCCAAGTCCGAACCGCAGCCCGAACCGAAACCTAAACCGGAGGTCGAACATGCAGCAGCCGACACTCATGAATCTTAAGGTTCTCCTGCCGTTCCGAGTCTTTGCCAAGAAAACCGGCGTTTCGCGTATCGTTGCGGAGACCCGCGATGGCTCGTTCGGACTCTTGCCACGTCGACTGGACTGCGTTGCGGCGCTCGTGCCCGGGATTCTGATCTACGAAAACGAAATGGAAGGCGAGGTTTATGTGGCCGTTGATGAAGGGGTGGTGATCAAGACCGGCCTGGATGTGCTCGTCTCCGTGCGCAACGCAATTGGCGGAACGGACCTCGGCCAACTGCGTGAGGCTGTGGAGCGGGAGTTTCTGAACCTGAACGAACGGGAGCAGAGCGTACGTTCGGTGATGGCGAAGATGGAGAGCGGGTTGATCCGCCGTCTAGCGGAGTTTCATCATGAGTGATAAACCGGAAATCAAGAGTACGAGAGATCGGACTGCGTTCAGTCGGGAGGTCGGCGCTAAGGCAGCACGCAAGCTTAAGGCGCGGCGTAACTCTGTACAGGGCGTCTGGTTTGGCCTGGGCATGATGGGGCTTATCGGCTGGTCGGTGGTGGTTCCGACGCTGCTCGGCGCTGCGGTCGGTATCTGGCTGGACAAACGCCATCCAGGAAGCTATTCCTGGACGCTGATGCTGCTGGTCATCGGCTTAGGCATAGGCTGTTTGAATGCCTGGCATTGGGTAAGTAAGGAAGACAAGGAAATGCGAGAGGAACAGGGGAATAATGATGAATGAAACATTGGCTCTGGTGTTGGCTTTGGTGACTGGTGTTGTGCTCGGTGCGATGTTTTTTGGCGGGCTTTGGTGGACGGTTCGCAAGGGTGTTTCGTCCAAACAGCCGGCGTTTTGGTTCTTCGGCAGCCTGCTGCTGCGAACGAGCATTGCCTTGGCTGGTTTCTATTTCATCGCGCGCGGTCATTGGGAGCGGCTGCTGGTGTGTCTACTTGGATTTGTCATCGCGCGCCTTATCGTGACGCAGCTCACCCGAGCGGCGGAAAAGCCAACGTACTTGGCACAGGAGGCCAGCCATGCGCCTTAGTCCCGATGAGATGATCTTCTGGCAACACGGATTTTTCAAACTCAACGCCACCATTGTGTTCACGTGGGGACTGATGCTCGTACTGGCCGTCGGTTCAAAAGTCATTACGCGCACATTGTCCAGGGGTCTGAAACGTTCCCGCTGGCAGAACCTTCTGGAAATCGTCGTCACCGGCATCGAGAAACAAATTGAAGAGGTAGGCCTGAGTCAGCCGCAGAAATATCTCGGCTTTCTGGGCACGCTCTTCCTGTTTGTGGCCGCTGCCAGCCTCTGTACCATCATTCCCGGCTACGAGCCACCGACCGGCTCGCTCTCGACCACGGCGGCACTTGCACTGTGTGTGTTTGTGGCCGTGCCGTTCTTCGGCATCGAGGAGCAAGGACTGAGCAGCTACCTCAAGTCCTATGTGAAGCCGACGTTCATCATGCTGCCGTTTAACATCATCGGCGAACTTTCGCGTACGCTGGCCCTGGCCGTCCGTTTGTTCGGCAACATGATGAGCGGGGCGATGATTATCGGTATCCTGCTCACTATTACACCCTTCATTTTCCCGATCATTATGACGGCGCTCGGTTTGCTCACCGGCATGGTGCAGGCCTACATCTTCAGCATCCTGGCGGCGGTTTACATCGCGGCCGCCACGCGAGTCCGTAGGCATGAATCCGAACCCGAAGCAGAACCCAGTCATTGAAACAACAATAGAAACAACCAAAGGAGATACTATGGATAACATGACAATCATCGCGGTGGCATCAATTGTCACCGCCGGCCTCACCACCGGTTTCGGCACCATGGCTCCGGCGCTGGGCGAGGGGAAGGCGGTCGCGACCGCGCTAGGTTCACTGGCCCAGCAGCCCGACGCTTCCGCCACCATAACCCGGACGCTGTTCGTGGGCCTGGCGATGATTGAGTCCACGGCCATTTACTGCTTCGTGGTCTCGATGATTCTCATCTTCGCCAACCCGTTCTGGAACCATGTCATTGCCCAAGCCGCAGGAAAGTAAGATTATGCTAATCGATTGGTTCACTATCGTTGCGCAGGCGCTCAACTTTCTCATCTTGGTGTGGTTGATGAAGCGCTTTCTTTACAGACCTATCCTCCACGCCATCGATGAGCGGGAGAAGCGAATCGCTACAGAACTCGCGAACGCCGACAAACAAAAGGTCGATGCCCAAAAAGAAAGTGACGAGTTTAGGCGTAAGAACAAGAAGTTTGACCAACAGCGCGCCGCGCTCTTGAGCAAAGCGACAGACGAGGCGCAGGCCGAACGTCAGCGGCTCCTCGATGAAGCGCGGAAGGCCGCCGCGGCTTTGAGTTCAAAGCGGCAGGAAACGTTGAGAAACGAAGAACATAATCTACACCAAGCGATCAGCCGCCGAACACAGCAGGAAGTATTCGCCATCGCACGAAAGGCGCTGACAGACCTCGCCGGGACAAGTTTGGAAGAGCGTATGGTTGACGTCTTTGTTCGCCGGTTGCGCGAGCTAAACAGAGAGGAGAAGGGACTGCTGGCCTCTGCGCTCAAGGCGTCGCCCGGCCCTGTGATCGTCCACACCACGTTTGAGCTTCCACCGGCACAGTGTGCCTCAACTGAAGGTGCGATCAAAGAAACCCTTGGCACGGAGACTCGAGTCCGGTTCGAGACCGCGCCAGACCTGATCAGTGGCATTGAGCTGACCACGAATGGACAAAAAGTGGCGTGGAGCATCGCGGATTATCTGGCGTCTCTGGAAAGGGGCGTCGACGAACTTCTGATAGAGAAGGACAAACCTGAAGTCAAAGCCGAAACTAAACGTGAAGAACCTGAGCCCGAAACAAAAAGCCAATGAACATGGAACGTGAGAGTCTCCAGAACGTTTTCGACAGCGCGTTTGCTGGAATGAGTCAAGTGCGGGAAGCATTCACGCCGCAACTGAGGCCACGGGAGGTAGGCAAGATCACCAGTGTCGCCACCGGCATCGCCAAGGTGTCGGGTCTCCCCGGCGTGGGCTTTGATGAATTGGTGACATTTCCCGGCGATGTGCTCGGCATTGCGTTCAACGTGGACGCGGACGAAATCGGCATCGTTCTGCTTGGTGAATACTGGCATCTCCACACGGGAGATGAAGTCCAGCGTACAGGCCGCGTCATGGATGTGGCCGTGGGCGATGGATTGCTGGGGCGCGTCATTGACCCGCTCGGTCGACCACTCGACGGCAATGGACGGGTGGCCTCCAGTGAGCGACTGCCCGTAGAGCGCCCCGCTACATCCATTATGGATCGGGCACCTGTCACGGTGCCGCTCCAGACCGGCATCAAAGTCATTGATGCGCTCATTCCCATTGGACGCGGCCAGCGCGAGTTGATTCTCGGCGACCGCCAGACGGGCAAGACTGCCATTGCGATCGACACCATCCTCAACCAACGCGGCCAGAATGTCCTGTGCATTTATTGTGCCATTGGTCAGCGCGCGTCCGCCGTCGCGAAGGCCGTGGCAACCTTGCGGGAAAAGGGAGCGATGGATTACACCGTCCTCGTCGTGACCGAGGGCAACGACCCACCGGGTCTGGCTTACATCGCTCCTTACGCCGCGACCAGCATCGCGGAGTCTTTCATGGAAGCGGGCCAAGATGTGCTGATTGTTTACGACGACCTTACCCATCACGCGCGCGCCTACCGCGAACTTTCTCTCCTGCTGCGCCGTCCGCCCGGTCGCGAAGCGTTTCCCGGCGATATTTTTTATATCCACTCGCGGCTGCTCGAACGTGCGACGCACTTGCGCAAGGAACTCGGCGGCGGCTCCCTCACCGCCTTGCCCATCATCGAAACCGAAGCGCAGAACATTTCCGCCTACATTCCGACCAACCTCATTTCCATCACGGATGGGCAGATCTACCTCTCGCCGTGGCTATTCGAATTGGGCGTGCTGCCTGCGATCGATGTCGGCAAATCCGTTTCGCGCGTCGGTGGTAAAGCGCAACGCGCGGCCTATCGCGCGGTGGCGAGTGACCTCAAGCTTGCCTACGCGCAGTTCGAGGAACTCGAAACCTTTGCCCGCTTCGGCGCCCGCCTGGATGAAGATACGCGCAAGATCATCGAGCACGGGCGGCGAATCCGCGCCTGCCTCAAACAGCCGGAATTCGCCCCGGTGCCCGTGCCCGCGCAAATCGCCGTGCTGCTGGCGTTGACCGCGGAACTCTTCGACCGCGTGCCGCTTGACCAGATGACGGACGCCGAGAACGCCCTACGCGAGGCGGCGGCGGACATTCCGGCGGAGGTGCGCTCGCGATTGGATACCGCCGAAAATTTGAGCGACGAGGATCGTGAAACGATTATCCAAATTGCCCGCAACTCGCTTGCTCGCTTCCAGCCTAAGCCTGAACCCGAGGAGAAGTCATGAGCGACACCACAGTGAGTCTGCGCCGAAAGATCGGCGGCGCCGGGGATCTCCAATCTGTCGTCCGCACGATGAAGGCTCTGGCCGCCTCGAGTATCGGACAATACGAGAAATCGGTACGTGCGTTGGCCGACTACTATCGCACCGTGGAGCTGGGGTTAGGCATGTGCTTGCGGGCAAGCGGGCCAGGGGCCTTGATGGCAGAACGTAATAGAGCAACAGGTGCGGGTGCGATTGGCGCGATCGTGTTCGGTTCAGACCAGGGACTGGTGGGCCAGTTTAATGATGTGGTGGCCGATTATGCGGTCAAGACGCTGGCGGCTCTGCCGGCCAAACCCGAGGTCTGGGCCGTCGGCGAGCGCGTTCATGCGCGCTTGGCGGACGCGGGCCTACCCCTGATGGGACTCTTCATCGTGCCGAACTCCGTCAAGGCCATCACCTCGCTCGTTGGGCAGATTCTCGTGGAGAGCGAGACCCGCCACAGCCGGGGCGAAGGCAGCGAACTCCACCTTTTCTACAACCGCCCCACGTCCGGAGCGGCTTATGCGCCCGTCAGTCAGCGACTGCTACCACTTGACGAAAACTGGCGATGCAAGCTGGCTGAACTACCCTGGCCGACAAGAAGCTTGCCGGAGGCCATGAGTGACGGCAACGCGACCTTGCGGGCGCTCATCCGCGAATATCTTTTCGTCTCGCTCTTCCGGGCGTGCGCCGAATCCCTCGCGAGTGAGAACGCGAGCCGCCTAGCGGCGATGCAACGCGCCGACAAAAACATCGATGAATTGCTGGAGGACCTCAATGGGACATTCCATCGTTTGCGCCAGAGTGGCATCGATGAGGAACTGTTCGACGTCATCTCCGGTTTCGAATCGCTGAGTGTAGAGGAAAAATAGTGCGCATTGACATAGCCGCAGACCATAGTGAGTTTGAGTTGAAAGTGCAACCCACTGCGGCCCTTATAACCGCACGTTGAACGCAGCTTCAAGGGCACTGGAACTGTCGGGAAATTGACCCTACGTCAGTTTCTGTCCTACAGAAAGGTAGGGTTACACCCCATAAACAAGGGCCAGCCCATGGCGTAACTTGTCTGAATGGATAGGCCGAAGAACGCAACGACAGAAAGAAGCAAATGTAAAGGACTGAGTGGCCGTGGGGGACAGGACCACGGAGATTCGTCAATCATGGCCAATTGAAAGGGGAATCCTGTGTTCTGGATGACTACCGCCATACTGGTATTCCTGTGGATGCTGGAACCGGTGATCAGTTATGCAATGGGAGGGTTTCATTCACCTGCTGCGGGTAATCGCCCTTATCGTGGCGCTCATCGGGATCGTTGAGTCGAGTGGCAACCACCCATGTAAGACGCGGTTGGACGGCAGCACACAGGTCACCATGAGGCGGCACAGAAAAGGAGACTGCTCGAATGAACATTCTTTTGATTTATCCCGAGTTCCCGGATACGTTTTGGAGCTTCAAGCACGCGCTGGAGTTCGTGGGCAAGCGGGCGGCGTTCCCGCCGCTGGGGCTTTTGACCATCGCGTCCATGCTGCCGCGGGAATGGTCGCAACGGCTCGTGGACACCAACGTACGGCGCCTGACGAAAAAGGACCTGGCTTGGGCTGACTGCGCGTTCATCAGCGCCATGGTCGTCCAGCGTGAATCGGCGCGTCGGGTCATTGCCCGGTGCAAGGAGGCAGGTCTGCGGATCGTTGCCGGCGGTCCACTGTTCCAGATGGAACACGAGAAGTTTGAGGCCGTGGATCATTTCATATTGAACGAGGCCGAACTGACGCTTCCAGCCTTTCTCAGAGACCTGGCACACGGCAAGGCGGGGCGGATATATTTGTCCGCTCAATATGCGGATTTGGAGCAAACGCCCAGGCCCCTATGGGAGTTGCTTGACCTCAGGCGATATGCCAGTATGAGTATCCAGTTCTCTCGCGGCTGCCCCTTCAACTGTGATTTCTGCAACGTCACAGTTCTGCTCGGTCATCGTGTGCGGACCAAAACTTCGCAACAGATTATCATGGAGCTCGACAGCCTCTACGCCCGCGGTTGGCGGGATGAGGTCTTCTTTGTGGACGACAATTTCATCGGAAACAAGCAGTTCCTGAAAAGCGATCTTCTACCGGCCCTCATTGAATGGCGCAAGGGCAAAACTGGGATCCTCTTCTTCACCGAGGCATCCATCAATCTGGCTGACGACCAATTGTTGATGGAGATGATGATAGAGGCGGGATTCAACAAGGTCTTCATCGGCATCGAGACCCCGGACGAGGATTGCCTCGCCGAGTGCAGCAAAGTCCAAAACAGGAACCGGAACCTCGTGGAAGATGTGAAGCGCATCCAGCGAGCCGGGCTTCAGGTGCTGGGCGGCTTCATCGTCGGCTTCGATCATGATCGGCCCTCCATCTTCCAGAGGCAGATTGACTTCATTCAGAATAGCGGCATTGCAACCGCCATGGTCGGCTTGCTGCAAGCCCCTCCTGGAACGCGGCTGTATGAGCGGATGAAGAAGGAAGGCCGTCTTCGCGGGGACTCGTCGGGAGACAACGTGGACGGCACGACGAACATCATCCCGACGATGAGCCTTGACGTTCTGCGGGAAGGCTACAAAGGAATTCTGCAGCACATCTATTCGCCGGAGCACTACTACCAACGCATCAGGACCTTTCTGCGTGAATACAAGCCTCCCCGAATGCGAGGACGCATACGGTTCTCACACATCCTCGCACTCGTGCGGTCGTTCTATCGACTCGGCCTTGTGGGCCAAGGACGGTTACACTACTGGAAGCTCCTGCTTTGGACCCAGTTCCGGCGCCCCCGGCTCATCCCCGAGGCCGTCGTCCTCGCCATCTATGGCTACCATTTTCGAAAAGTCTGCGAGCGGCGAGTGATGTAACGCCGCCGGCAGAAAAGAAAGACAAAGGGGAACATCGATGAAAACAAAAATGGGCTTGTGGATTGACCATAAGAAGGCTATTATCGTGGCTGTTACGGACAAAGGGGAGGAAATACGATTGATCATATCGAAGGTGGAAAAACAGATACGACGTGCTGCTGGTTCACGTTCGGGTGGTCCATTTGAATCACAGGCAGTTCAATCAGATGACCGCCAACAACGAGCGTTTACGGGACATCTCAACATCTACTATGATGCGGTCATTGCGTGTATTCGGTGATGCAGAATCCATTC
>Ga0307378_10009077_pt1 | contig 13112 bp, 15 predicted proteins | sample UN1MG_FD_202238 | JGI IMG/M metagenome (GOLD analysis project Ga0307378, IMG submission 202238) | Soil microbial communities from Risofladan, Vaasa, Finland - UN-1 | ecosystem: Environmental > Terrestrial > Soil > Coastal area > Acid sulfate soil | place: Finland: Risofladan, Vaasa | collected... | reverse complement strand
ATCTGCATAGTGGTTGCCACATTAGCCTGTTCGTTTGCCCACTTATCCATCAGTTGTGAAAACAGGGAAACGCTGTCAACGATAGCCTTCGCCAGATTCTCCGTTTCACTCTCCTGTTACCGCAGGCATCCATAATATAGTTTGCTTGATTACAGATGGGTATGACAATCCTACTTCCGTACTTTCACTTAGACGTGGCAATCCTACTTCTGTAACTTTGGGAGGATATACTTTCGTGGGAGTACTTATGGGTTTTACTTTGGCTCGGTCAGGATGCTTCCTGTATCCTGCGTCTGCGTATCCTGGAAGCCACCAGAGTTATCAATAACACCGTACCGCTCAGTAGGATTATGGTGGCCCCTGAGGCGACATCGAACTCGTAGGAAAGCCAGAGACCGCCGAAGGTGAGAATTGCTCCGAAGAGTACGGAGAGGAGCATCATCTTGAAGAGATTATGGGTGAACTGCCTGGCTATTGCCGCCGGTATAGTCAACAGGGCTATAACCAGTATGATGCCCACAACCCTTATCAATACTACTACGGTCAAAGCAACGAGGCAGAGTAGAACCAGATATAAGCGCTCGGCCGGGATTCCTACTACAGTACCGAATTCCTCATCGAAGGATATGGTGAGAAATTCCTTGTAGAACAGTCCCACCACTGTCATTATTACGAAATCGAGGATTATCATCATTATCAGGTCTGAGAAAGGCACGGTGAGGATATTCCCGAAGAGGTAGCTGAAAAGGTCAGGGGCGTATCCTGGTGTCAGACCGATGAAGATTATACCCAGCGCCATGCCCATCGCCCACAGGATTCCGATGGCTGTATCCTCCGGTAGTTTTGTCCTTTTTATCACCAGCCCCATGCCCAGAGCGGAAGCTATGGTGAAGAAAAGCGCCCCGAGAACGGGGTTTATACCTGCGAAATATCCTATTCCGATGCCTCCGAAGGAACTATGCGAGATTGCACCGCTTACAGAGACCATTTTCTTCACTACAACGTAGCTGCCGATAATACCACAGGCCACGGCAGCCAGTAACCCTGCGAACAGGGCGTTCCTCATGAATTCGTATTGCAGCGCATCAATCATTAACCGGGTGCTCCTTTAAGACACGGTGAGGGACGGTGCCGTGGGCTATCATCTGCACCGGACACTTGTACGTGGCTTCCAGTATCTCCGGTGTAAGTTCTTTTGAGCCATGATAATGCAACTGTCTGTTGAGGCAGGCTATTGTATCCACATAGATGGAGATGGCGCTGATATCATGCGAGACTAACATTATCGCCATACGCTGCTGCAACTTTTCCAGAAGTTCATAGAACTCTGTCTGCATGGCGGGGTCGACGCTTGCTGTGGGCTCGTCAAGAAGCAGCAACCTTGGTTCGGCCACTAACGCTCGGGCAATGAGAACCCTTTGAAGCTCGCCACCGGAGAGATTGCCGACCTGTCTATCTTTGTAGTCGAGCATGCCCACGGTTTGCAGAGCTTCCTGCGTTGCCTCCTTATCATGGCTGCTGTATCTTTTGAAAAGCCCTGTTCTCCCGTAGCGTCCCATTAATACTACATCCCCGACATTTATGGGGAAGCTGCGGTCGAACAGGTTGTGCTGGGGCACGTATCCTATCTTGCTTCGGCTTTGCTCGGGCGGTTTGCCTATAACCGAAACCATGCCGCGACTTGGCTTTATCAAACCCAGAATGACCTTGAGCAGGGTGGTCTTACCGCCTCCGTTGGGTCCGATAATGCCGAGGAAATCATCTTTAAGCACGCTGAGGTTGATGCTTTCCAGCACGGGAATGCCGTTATACTGCACCCAGACATCTTCCAGCTTCACTACTTCATGGTGGGGCATGGTCACTCCATCGCTTGGGATAGCTCGTTCAAAACCACTTTCAGGTTCGTAATATAATCTCTGGCCAGGTTATCAATCAGTATAACGCGTCCGTCAATCTCTTTGGCAATGACATTGGCGCTCTGCGGATTGAACTGTGGGGAGGCAAAGATGACCTTTATATTGCGTTCTTTTGCTTCCTTTATGATGCGTGCTAGATCCTGGGCACTGGGCTCTTTGCCACCAGCCTCTATAGCTATCTGCTGTAGATTGTAGTCCCTGGCGAAATATCCCCAGGACGGATGGAACACTATGAATGCCCTATTTTGTATATTTGCCAGTTTATCGCTGATTTCTTTATCGAGTTCGTCGAGTTTATTTAAGTATGTATCCCTGTTCTGCTCGTAATAAGCTCTGTTTTCGGGGTCAACCTGTGTCAGGCCGTCACAAATATTCTGCACTATTATCTTGGCGTTGCGGGGAGATACCCAGATATGTGGGTCCATGCCCGGTTCGTCGGGGTCTTCGCTGGCTGTGAGTTGGATGCCTTTGCTGCAATCCACGACCAGCATGTTCTTATTGACGGCCACAATCTTGTCCATGTAAGCAAGCTCGAACTCGACGCCTGAGCCTACCTTGGCATATATTTTGGCTTTCGCTGCCTCTGTCATCTGGCCAGGAGTCGGCTCGTAGGTATGAGGGCTTGCCCCGGCTGGCACCATTACGGTGACCTTCACCATCTCGCCGCCGACATTCTCCACGAATTCAACCTGAGGTTGTATGGTGACGACCACGCCAAGCTTAGCGCTCACCTCTTCCTGCCCACAGGATAGCGCAGAGGCTGCCAGAACAAAGATAATTAATAGTGAAAAAAAGACTAAACCGTATTTATTTGACATCTTTATGCATCCTCTTGCGGCAGTTCTCACAGTGTCCCGAGAATTCGAGGAGATGGCCGTTTATCTCGAAGCCGGTCTTGCGGGATAGCTTCTGCTCCAGTTTGTTCAAGTCACAATCGGCAAAATCAGCCACTGTACCGCATTCCGAGCAAATCAAGTGGTGATGGTGTTCAGAGGGTCTCCGCATAAGATAGCTTCGACAACTACCGCCAGCATGAACCTCACAGATAAGACCGAGTTCGGTCAATAAATCAAGGGTGCGATATACAGTCACCAGCCCCACTCTAGGATTCTCCTGGTGAACCTTTTCGTATATAGCTGCAGGGGTGAGATGGTCATGGCTGAGCGCAATTGTATTCAGCACGGCACGGCGCTGCGGTGTGATTTTGTAGCCATGCTGTCTTAGCAGGGATGCAATTCTGGTCTGAGTGAGTCTCATGCTAATTGGTAAATGAAAACTATTTTCAATTGCCAGATTAACATTACTGCTATTGCTTGTCAATGGGTCGCCTCTACATGTCTGAGATGTTATAATCATTCCATCTGGCGAGTTAGAGTGAGGGAGGTTTGAGTTGAAACTAGTAGGTGATTTCTATGCGTATCTCTGGCCTGGCGTCAATATGCAGGAGATGATGAAATTCGGGAATAATTGTAACTCTTATTTAGTCGCCAATGCACTTCCTGCGAACAAACATGTTCTGGTAGACCCCGGCCAGGTGGTAAACGAGACGAGACAACGTTGTCTGGACAGGCTTATCGCGGAGATGAAAAAGGATAACCTCAGGATTGAGGATGTGGGCTTGATTATCAATACACATGCGCACCCCGACCATTACGGAGCCTCCGAGACAATCAGGAAGATGAGCGGATGCCAGGTCGCCATCGGCAAAGAAGAGAACGAGTTCCTCAAGCTGGCGGGTGGGGAGATGGCAAAAGCCCTCAAGTCGATGGGCTTCGAGATGCCGGAGATTAATCCCGATCTATATTTATCAGAAGGCGAGTTGCGTCTGAACCAGAATTTGGTCGCCAAGATATTTCTTATACCGGGCCACTCCGATGGCCATATAGGTATTTACTGGCCCAAGGAAAAGGTATTCATGGGTGGCGACCTCGTATTCTACGGCAGCACAGGGCGCGTTGACATACCCGGCGGCAGCGCCGAATTGCTTAAGAAAAGCATTGAGCAGATAGCCAAACTGGATATAGACTACATGTGCACCGGCCATCAGTATGGTTCCCCCGGGATTCTGAAGGGCAAAGAACAGATAAAGCAGAACTTCGAAATCATCAGGAGAAGCATTTTCCCGTACCTGTAAACCATATGGATGTTTGAAAAGGGGTGTAATCAGGCTATGTCGAGCGGTGATGATAAATTGAAAAGCGCATTGGATATAGCGCTTGAGAGAGCCAGCAAGCTGGGCAAGATGTCCGACGAGGAGATGAGAGAGACAAGGGAAAAGGAGCTTGCTGGAGTCGGAGAGGCTTTGGTCGCGCGTTATGTGAAAGGATTGCCCATACGCGATATCGAGTTGGAGCTGGCGAAATACAAGGAAGACAGGCAGAAGATTATTCCCTATCTTTTGGATGGGCTCTGGGACAGGCTTGACCTGGGGAATACCCAGGAAATCGATAAGCTACTATCTGCAATCGAGCACTTCACCGGCAACTCAAGTGCTACAGAAAGAGTTCAGAGCCTGGCGATTGAATATCGGAATGAGGTCGAAAAGACCTTAGGAAAAAACAAGAACTCGCTTGAAGATGCCAAGAGAAAAGAACTGAAGCGGAAGGGAATATCAGGCTCCGCAGTTATCCCCATTGTGGAATCTAGCCCAGAATGGCTTCAAATTCGAGAGGGTTTAAACTCCAGATATAGAAAGCGCCTTGAGGAGTTGAAATCCTTCCTCAAAGCGCTTTGATGGCTCGCAGGGGACATTTAGCTCACTATGGCCTTAGTGCAAATTTCGAGGAATAAAACACCCTAAAGCCATACCATTTGGTGCCTATTTAATTAACAGAGACCGAATTAATAGCTAAGCCGGAATCCTGGTTATGGCCTTGCTAATTAGCCCTTCCCAATTCTGAACACCTTGGTGCTGCACTTGGGGCACACACCCTTAGTTGCGGGTTTGCCGTTCTTCATCTTGATCTGTACCGGGTTTTTGATGTCCACCTTGCGGCGGCACTTCATGCAGTAGGCTTGCATCTCGGTACTCCTTTCCTATTAGATTCTTGCGAAGCAGAGTAGCATACAATCGTGTACGTGTCAATAGGTTTGAGAGACTTTTTTTCAAAATCGTTCAAAAAGCTTCAAAATGAGTTTATTTGGATTATAGGGGCTAGCTTGCTTTGACAAGGCGCCTGCCAGCGTGATACGATGGCGCAAGCTTGGAGTGGGCGTTAGCTATGCTGAACCGTATCCCAACCTTAATTGAAGAGGAAGGTCTGAGGGCACAGGGTTATCGGTTCATTGCTGGCATTGATGAAGCTGGCAGGGGACCTCTCGCCGGACCTGTAGTAGCCTCAGCCGTTATCCTGCCTCTGGAAGAGCGCCCTGCCTGGTTGAGCCTGGTGCGAGATAGCAAAGTGCTCACGCAGCCTCGACGCGAGTTCCTTTTCGATTGCATGGTCTGTGATGGGGTGGTCTTCGGGGTGGGGGTGGTTTCTCATGAAGTTATCGACAATCAGGGCATCATTGCAGCGACCAGGCTGGCTATGCGCTACGCAACTCAACGGCTCTTGATTCAGCCTGATTACCTTCTCATCGATGCCGTCAAATTGACTGAGATAAAGCTGCCGCAAAAGAGCATCATCAAAGGAGAGAGCATCTCAATATCCATAGCCGCAGCCTCCATCATCGCCAAGGTGACCCGAGACAGGCTCATGGAGAGGCTGGATGGCCTCTACCCGGGCTATGGACTTGCTCAACACAAAGGCTACAGCACACCCGAGCATATCGAGGCTTTGCAGAGATTAGGCCCCTGTCCCATTCACCGCAGAAGCTTCGCCCCGGTACAGGGATGCCAGAGTTCGTTTCGTGCAAGGGGTCTGAGGGTAGACTAAGCAACGGTAAACGAGTTATCAGAAGCAGACTATGTTGCAGTCGCAGCAGACCTCGCATTCGGCTCCTCTGCCTTCTTCATGGAGTCTGGCGTATCTCTGACGCTCCTCGGAGAACCAGACCTCGGCAACGGTTTGACGATTCAAATCGCCGAATATCTTTCTGCCCAGGGGGTCCATGCAGCACAGATTCACTCTGCCATCCCAGAGCACAGTCATGTGGCTGGTGGCGTGAATACACTTGGTGAAGTGGACTTTGTCCTTCTTATATTTAAGCCCGGCAAAGTTGAGGTGCTGGAACACATAGGGAGAACGGCATGAGGACTTGGATGTTGCTTTGCCCCATCTGCGGTTGAAGGCCTTCTCCTCCTTCTTGGTAATGGAAGGATGCTGCACCAGCGAAACGCTGTGAGATATACCCAGAGAGTCTAAGTAGTCCAGCATCTTCGCCACGTATTCGTAGTCGCCGAGCCCGGTCAGTCTCTTCCTGGTCTCCACCGATGCACCGTTTGCCGAGATATTGAGGTGGAAATTCGGCACCTCTGCCAGCCCTCTGATTATCTGCTGTGTCAGCTTGCTGCCGTTGGTGTAAAGGTGAATCTCGGTATAGGGCAAAGCTTTACGAGCCTCTTTAATCCTCTCCGCCATCTGTGGGTCGAGGAAAGGCTCTCCGGTGAGCATGGGGATGAAGGTTTTGGGAGGCGGGTCTAGCTTCATGGCATCACGTAGAATCTTGGTATAAAGCTTTTCGGACATAGTTCCGTGCTTCTCTATCTGGTCATAGACGCAGAAAATGCAGCGTGCGTTACAGTAGTTCGTATTCTCAATCTGAAGCACTTCGAGCATCTATTTACTTCCCAGCCTTTTTCTTGGTCAACAGAAGTATGTGTTTGTCCTTTATCTCGTTAACTAAGCTGATTTCGTTGCCATGCTTTTCTATCAACTCATCGATTGTCTCGGTGACTTCCGGCAAATCGAAATTGTAGTCGTGGAAGCCGATGCAGCCGCCCGGTATGAGATGACGCCAGATGAGATAGAAATCATTTCTCACATAATCGGGCTGGTGGTTGCCGTCGATGAAGCCGAAAATGAACTTCTGACCTTTGTGGAAGCTCACTCTCCTGGAGTCCATGTTGATGGTTACGATGTTGTCGAAGGTGTGTGTAGTTTGCTGATATACCTCCAGTTGAGAGCGTCCCTGCAGGAACGCCTCATAGATTTCACACATTTCAACCCCACTTTTATCCTGCGTTTTATCGCAGCCGGGCTCGAAGATGTCAACGGCGTACACCCTTTTGCCGTATTTCCGGGCGAACCTTGCCAGCTTGGCTGTGCCGCCGCCCATGAATACACCGATTTCAATGATGTCACCTTCGAGCTTGTGCAGTTTTCGTTTTTGTATGAAGTCTATTAAGACTTCGTAGCCTACGAAGTCGTTAGAAGTGTCCTTATCGGTCTTGGGTCGAGGGCGAAGCAGCGCTTCGCCCCTACATTTTTTAGAATCAGTCATAGGATTTGCCTCAGACTTTGGACAAAGCCGCTATTGCCATTATCAGCGCTGCCGATGTCCAAGTGGCTCTCTCTTCATCGGGAGGGCAGGGCACCTGCTCGGGGAACTTTATTCCCCGGCAGAAGCCGGGCTTGTCGTCGTTCAGCTTAAGCGTCCATTCCAGCAACTTCGTTGCTCTCTCGAATTCACCTATCTGGGTTAAAGCTATAATCAGCTCCGAGGTCTCAGCCACCGCAGTAGTATCCTCGTCCAGAGCCACTCTGCAGCCCCAGTTCTCGATAACGAAATCAGACCACTCTTTATCTATGCGTTCCTTTGCCTTCTTGCCCCTGATGGCGCCGGTGAGTACAGGATAGAACCAGTTCATGGAGTAGCACCGCTTGTTCTCATTTATCCTATCGAACAGCTCGGGATGCTCATTGATGGCTATAAGCAATCTGTCGCTTGCCTCAATCCAGTTCGGTCTATCAATTCCCAGTGTTTTCGCGATGTTTATGCCGTTCCTGATGCTGTGCCAGGTGCAGCTCGAGGCTGTCAGCATGGCTCCCGGCCATGACTTACCAGCCGGGCTTACAGCCCAGAATATCTCAGCGGTAGGTTGCTGTAAACTGAGTGCGAAATTTAGGGCTTTTTCTACCGTGGTCCACATCTGACGCAGGAAGGCAGTGTCTTTTGCAGCCAGATAGTTGAACCACATCCCCGTAGCTATGTACGAGGTGAAGTTGGTGTCTCGGGTCAGGTCGTTGTTGTCCTTTTGTGGGTAGCAGGAGTACCAGCTTCCGTCGGGGTTCTGAGTATCGCAAGCCCATTTATAAGCTCCGGCAGCCTCTTTAAACCTGCCGGCGAAATCCAGTGCTATGGCGCATTCCACATGGTCCCAGGGGTCTATGGAGCCTCCTCGATACCAGGGGATGGCTCCTGAGGGAAGCTGCTGACTGGTTATGAAGTCGGCCTGTCTCCGGACTAACTGCTGCAGGTTGTCTTGAGTTATTTTCAGTTGAAGCTCCATTGCCTCGGATAGGGTAGCAAACGCCTGAAGCGTTGTCAACATGTTATAGCTTTCCAGAATCTAGCAAGAGTGACATTGGAGATGAGGAAGTCTTATAATAGCAGTCGTTAGCTAAAGTATCTCAAACCCTGGATGATATTGCTGTGGATAAAGCTATTATTACCACAAGCTGGGATGATGGCAATCCCCTGGACTTGAAACTGGCTGAATTGCTGCAAAAATACGATGTCCCAGCGACTTTCTATGTCCCCATAGTTTATGAAAAAAGGGGTTGCACGACTCCGCAGCAGGTCAGGGAAATCGCCCGGAGCTTTGATATCGGTGGGCATAGTTATCATCATATCAGGCTGAACAAGGTTCCCTCCAAAGAGGCTGAGAAAGAAGTTGTGGAGGGGAAGAAGGGATTGGAGGAGATAATCGGCAGGGAAGTATTTTCCTTCGCTTATCCATATGGGAATTTCAACGATGACCTAATCGGAATCGTAAAGAGAGCTAATTTCATCGGTGCCAGAACGGTAATGTTGCTTAGCAGGGAAATAAACAAGCCCTTCGAAATGGCAACTATGGTAAATGCCAGAAATTGGTGGTTCACTCATTATCCCCTTCATTCTCTGGCTTCGCGTGATTTGAATCTATTTCTATTTGCATTGAGGAATAACCTGTTTTTCAAAAGCTGGGACCAGATAGCACTCTCAACCCTGGATTTCGTGGCCAATAATGGTGGCATCTGGCACTTGTGGGGACACTCCTGGGAAATAGAAGAAAATGGGGATTGGGCCAGATTAGAGGCTGTGCTGAACGCGATAAACAAACTGCCGAAAAAGGTAGCCAGGATGGATAATACACAAGCGTTGAGGATGCGTACCGGCAAAGCTATAATTGCTTAAATACCATGAGTGATAAAGTGAAAGTTGTAGTTGGCACGCTAATCTATCGTCAGGGCGCGTACATACTTGACAAGTTCCTGGCGAATCAAAAGGAAATTCAGCAAGAATATCTTTCGTCTGAACTGATTCTCGCTACCAATGAAATTGATTTCGTTGCAGACCTGGAGCGTGCTGTTAGCAATTATGGGCTCAAAGGGAGGGTCATTACTTATGAAACTGTGAAGCCGGATTATGCTCGTAGCAGGGTATGGAATGTCGCATGTGGCAGAGAGGCACTCCGTCAATACGTATTGTCACAGACTGATGCGCAATATTTTCTATCCATAGATGCGGATATGGTCTGTGAGACAGCTATCATTAAGATTCTTAAGGAAAAAATTCGAGGCTATGATGTTGTCTTTAATGGATGTCCTATTAGAGGGTATGGGGTAGGGCTCTGCGGGGCAGGGTGTATGATGCTGTCCAGGAACATACTGGAGAAAGTGAAATTTAGATGCATTGAATTTAAAAATGGTGACGTGATGTTTGAAGATAATCTGCTAGAGATGGATCTATTCAAACAGAGGGCGAAGACAAAAAAAGGCTTCTTTCTTCATTGCTCTCACTATAAAAATGAAACTGAAGCCAGGCGTATTGCTCCTCAGCCCATCGGAATGCATCGGATATTGACAACTTCCTCGTTTTTCAGATATTTACTCATTTGTTCCAGCATTGTTGTTAAAAGAAACATCCCCTGGAGATTAAAAACCTTCACCGATAGATTACACGGGGAGACGTGGTGAACTACAAATAACTATACTTTGTTGACTGACAGTTGCTGGTGATTATTTGCTGAGATTTAGAAGCTAGGAAAAGTAGAGAATGCCACGATAATGGTAGAAATCAGGCTGACTAAACATAATGAAGAGATAGAGCAACTGTGTGACTTATTTCGTTTATGTTTTAATCGTGATATGCCTTTAGAGGTCTGGGAATGGCAATACTTGAAAAACCCTTTCAGCTCAGTTGATGCTGAAGTTATTGTAGCGTTGGATGGTAGCAAGATAGTGGGTGCTAGACCGTTTATATATGTGGAGATGTGGCTGGAAAATACAAAGGTAATAACAGCACAGCACTGTAATACCATGGTTCACCCTGAGTATCGAGGTAGGGGGATATTTAACAGAATGGGGAATTACGCCCTCCAATACCTCAGGGAGAATGGCTTCTATTTATCCTACGGATTCCCCGGCCTGATGTCTCGACGCGGATTTCTAAGCCAGGGTTACAGGATAGTAGTTGAGACCGAGGTTTTATTTCGTGCAACAAATCCACAAAAGTTGCTCCATTACAAACTGAATAACAGATTTTTGAGTAATGGACTGGGTTTTCTATATGACAAACTCTTGAATCATGGAATCAAAACTATCCCCCCCAACTCAGGCATTTTTCAGGTGGAGGTATCGGACAAATTCACTGATGAGCTAAAAGAGGTTGATTCTCTGAGGGACGAAGCGGCGATAAACTTGGTGAGAAGCGAAGGGTATTTGAGATGGCGTTTCGACTTACATATAGAGTGTCAATATAAATATATACTGGTGAAAAGAGAGGGAGAGCTTTGGGGATACGCAGTGGTAAGCGTCCAAAAGGAGCTGAATGGTTTAGTCTACGGAGTTATTGTGGACTATTTGGTTAAGAACAAAGACATCGCCTGCTTTCGAACGCTCATGAGCAAATGTCTTGATGAGTTAGATAAATCGGAATATGACATTGCGATGATATGGGCGTTCAGTGAGACGAATTTTCGAGAAGAACTGATAAAGAAATTTGGATTCAAGTCCTCGTCGAAATTTCCCTATAACAGATTCTTCGGTTATTCCTATCTTGATGCCATAAGAACAGATGACCACATGGCAACCAGTGTTAATATCTACGATAAAAACAACTGGCGATTAACTCATGCTTATACTGATACAAGATGAACCTATTTTAGCCGAGTTAAGCAAAATGATGCTCAAGGTGATTCAAGATGATGAAGGCATTGATTGAATTGACTGGGAGGGCCAGGGAAGTCTTGAGGGAGGAGGGGATGGGGTCAGTGCTCAGACGTGGCCTGCCTATAGTTAGGTCCTGGTTCTTTGAATATGGGAATTATTATCTTTATGAACATATACTTTGGGATGGAAATGAAACTGATTTCCTGCCGAAAATAAGGAACTTCACTTTCAGCATAGTCAGCAGTAATGAAGAGGCTGACGTGCTGGCAAAAAGCACAGGTGTGGACTTCCGCAAACATTTCATCGACTCTAGGAAAAGGCTGGAGAAAGGAGCTATAGCCTTTTGTATCTTCATAGATGGAGAAGCAGCTCATACAGGATGGGTAGCTTTAAACGAAGAAGCCAGAAAGAGTGTCGATTCGCTTCCATACAAAATTGATTTTGAAAATGGTGAGGCATGTACTGGAGGAACAGGCACCCTGACGAAATATCGGGGAAAAGGGCTTATGGTATACGGCTATTTCAAGAGGTTTCAGTTCCTCTGGGAGAAGGGCGTGAAAATATCACGAAATGCAGTTGATGTGAAGAATATTGCGTCACAGCGTGCTCATGCTAAGTTTAATCACAAGATATATGCGAGGGCACGTTACATGAAAATCCTGAGGTGGAAATTTTGGAAAGAGATTCCGGTTCCCCAGGTCAAGCGGTGTGACTAATCCGTTAAGGATTTTCCCCTTATTAATAGCTAATGTTTTGGTTCACTGAATTTTAATTTGCCGGGTTCGAAAGATGGAAAGTGTCAGTACGAGGGTAGTAACAGAGCTGGAGGAGTTTAAAGCTCTGTCGACACTCTGGGACAATCTTCTGGAGCAGGGTGCTGATAATGGTTCCACATTTCTCACTCATGAATGGGCATTGACATGGTGGAAGCACTTTGGTGAAGACAAGAAGCTGAATATATTGCTGGTTTATAAATGGCAACAGATTATCGGGATCGTACCGCTTATGAAAACAGAGTACAAAGTAGGTTTAGTTAAAATGCAACTCCTGGAAACATTGGGTGCAATGGACTGCAACTATGTATGGGTGGTACCGATTGAGCACAGGGAGCAAGCAATGGCTGCTCTTCTCGGATATTTAAAAAAAGAACTCGCCGAAAACTTGTTTGCTGTGAAATTGTCCTATGTGCCAGACGATAGTAGTTACCTTAAGCTGCTCAGAGGAGGCAATACTTCATTTGCGGGCAGTTTAGTTGTTCGCGAATCGGTAGTCACTCTTGCACCATATATTTCGTTGCCTGCGACGTGGGAAGAGTACTTTGGTTCATTGAGCTCGAATCGGCGACGTACACTCAGACGGAAGCTGCGGTCTCTGGAGAGATCACATGAGGTGAAGTTTGAGATGTATCCTCCGGAAAACCCAGAGATCGCTCTGGGCAAATTCTTTGAACTTCATCAGAAACGCTGGGATTCCGTGAAAGTCCGTGGCATGTTCTCTGATTCTAATATGAAGGCATTTTATGTGGATATCACAAACCAGTTTCTTAAAAAAGACTGGCTTCATTTTTCCTTTCTGAAGATTGATGGGGAAATAGTGGTCGCGGAATATAGTTTTATCTACAGACAGAAGCTCTATGGGCAAATGTCAGCCCGTGATATATCGTACTCAAAATATAGCGTTGGCCATTTGCATCGCATGTTTTTAATAAAAGACGCAATAGAAAAAGGCTTGCAAGAATTCGATTGCCTCAGAGGAGATGAGCCCTACAAATATCACTGGACTAAATCAGCAAGGCGGTACATGCAGATAATAATGGTAAAGAAAGACTGGTTGGTTGAGCCTCGCTTGAAATTTCTCAATACCTACTTGCGTCTGTATGAGATAAGACAATTTGGCTTAAAAGAGATATATCCCAGACTTTTAATCAGGATAAAGGAAC
>Ga0307378_10009076_pt1 | contig 13112 bp, 14 predicted proteins | sample UN1MG_FD_202238 | JGI IMG/M metagenome (GOLD analysis project Ga0307378, IMG submission 202238) | Soil microbial communities from Risofladan, Vaasa, Finland - UN-1 | ecosystem: Environmental > Terrestrial > Soil > Coastal area > Acid sulfate soil | place: Finland: Risofladan, Vaasa | collected... | reverse complement strand
CGCGGCTATAAGCTTTGCGATGCGATCGAAGATGCGCGTGGAATAACGCTGTTTTTGCACTGTACGCGTAAGACCGGTGACTGTCCTGGTTGTGGCAAGCGATGCTCCTCCATTGAAGACACGTATACTCGCACGATTAGAGATCTCAATCTGGGACCGAAGAAGTGCTTTATCGTCTTCGATGAGCGGAAGATACGGTGCAGGTGCGGTTATCGCGGTGTCGAGAATCTGGACTTTGTTGACAAATACAGCCTCCAGACCATACGGTTCGAGGAATACGTCAGCACGCTGTCCGTGTCAGAAGATGAATCTCACGGATGCTGCTGATGTGGCTGGGATCGACTGGAAGACCGCAAAGCGCATCGACAAGAAGTACTTAAGCCGACTCGTCACGGGCCTTGACGCCGTCTACCCAACGAAACTCGGTGTGGACGAGATCGCTCGCGTACCGGAAAGGATAGGACATAACTATCTGACGGTGGTGCGCGACCTGGACATCGGTAGGGTCATCTGGGTTGGCCAGACGCGAAGAAAGGAGACGCTCGATGCGTTCTTCACGGAACTTGGAGCACCAAAGAGTTCTCAGATACAGGTCTTTGTGATGGACACGTGGGACCCATACATCGCTTCGGTACACGAAAACACGAACGCTGTGATCGTTTTTGACTTGTTTCACGTTGCGCGGAAGATCACCGAGGCTGTGTGTGGACAAGGTGCGCCGGCAGGAGTTCGCCAATGCGGACGTGGAAACGCGCAAGAAGTACAAGAAGAAACGTTTTCTGATTCTGAAGCGCGGGAAGAGGTTGGATGCGATGCGGAAAAGCGTGAGACGTTAAATGCGCTAATGGTTGATAACGAGAGACTGTACTGTATCAGGCGTATCTACTGAAAGAGCAGGCATTGGACATCTTCGATGAACGAGATGAAGCGACTGCGCTGAATCGGCTGGATAAATGGTTCGAAAACGTCAAAGAGGCAGGGATATCGCAATTTGACGCGGTCGTCAAGACCATCAAGTCGTACTTCTACGGAATCGTGAACTACTTCAAATATCGGCTGACCAATGCCGCGAGCGAGGCATTCAATAACAAGATAAACATCATCAAGCGCAGAGCGTACGGATTCCACGATCTCGACTATTTCACGCTGAAGATCCTTCAAGCCTGTGGGAGGTTATCCTAAAATGGGAGAAGTGCCACCTTTAAATATCCTAACGATGTATAAATTGTAACCTCTAAATTCGAAATGGCTGAACTAAGATACAAGAAACTGTTGATTATCCCTATTGCACATAGTGAAGCTGAGATGGGCTCGCTAAGTAAGGATATATCAAAGGTAATCGAAGGCGCGCTGGGCAAAGATCGGAGGGATAGGCACAGGAAGGATGTTGATGCGTTCTGGTGGAACTTAAAGGGACTCTTGGAACGAGTCTTAAAGGATGTTGAGATGGAAAAGGTGAGGATCTATCAAGATGGCGTCCCGATTGGAGGCGATCTCGGAGTTAAACTGGTAAAGGATTGTGCGAAGAATGGAAGTCCTAATTTCCAGATCGTTTCCGCTCTGATTGAAAATGGTGCTACGTTGGAGAAGACAGAAGATGCTCATTTGCTTAAAGAGGAATATGAGATTTTAAAGGATGTTGTCAGTGCAAAGACAGCTATTGAGAGAGAACGGCTTGCTGAGAGAAATAAGAAGAGATTATATGAGCTGACCGCGGAGAGGGATAGATACATTGCAGGTAGGATAAAAGAGTCCTTAAGAGAAGGTATGCTCGGCATTCTATTCATAGGCGCAACACATAATGTTTCACCATATATATCTCCAGAAACGGATGCGTTTGTCTGTAATTATAAGGAAAAGGACGTCGTAGACTGGCTGCGGAGAGAGAACCCTTCATAGGATAAAAGTCGTGAAAGAGGTGGTCTACCTCTCCTTGACAGTCAATGCTTATCTCCGTTATTTTCCCCAGTGGTCTCTTATAGTCAGACATGCTCATTTAAACGGTGTTGCTAATGGATGCCTATGCACCATCTCCGCTTTTCACAAAGGGACAAGAAGGGGGGGGAAAAATGCATGGAATAGTTGTGGCTGGCGATGAGGTTATCATAACCCTGCAAGTGGAGGAACTTCTGACGTCCAGTGATTGTGAGATTGTAGGGAATGCTTCTTCTATGGAAGAAGCTGTAGAAATGGCTAAAAGCCTCAAACTCGATTTAATCCTGATGGATATAGCGGCATCTGGAAAGTTAGAAGGTATTGATGCCTTCAGAACGATAAAAGAAGAATTAGACATTCCTGTTATTTCCCTGTCAGGCTATGCCGATGAGAGACCTGTTGAAAGAGCGAAGCATGTTACACCTTTTGGATATATTGTCAAGCCGTTTCAGGGAAATGAATTAAAAGCAGCTATTGAGGGTGCTCTTTCCAAAAGAGATTTGGAAGAGGAATTAAACAAGCCCGATGAGCAGTTTAAGAGTGAAATCACCAAGCGCAAACAGGCAGAGAAGGCATTGCAAGAGTGCAAAGAGCAGTATCAGGATTTTTTAGATAATGCTAAAGACCTTATTCAAATCGTATCACTCGATAGTCGTCTTCTTTATGTTAACAATGCATGGGAAGAAACTTTTGGATATCGTAAGGAAGAAATAATCGGTTTTTCGATCTTTGATTTTGTTCATCCTGATAGCCAAGCACACTGCATGGAAGCATTTCAGCGTGTTCTAGCAGGAGAAGAGGTTGAAAGCGTTGAAGCAGAGTTTCTTAACAAGGATGGTAAGAGATTCACACTTGAGGGGAATTGCAATTGCAAAATCGTAGATGGAAAGGCTGTTTTCTGTAGGGGGGATTTTCCGTGACATCACCAAGCGCAAGGAGGCTGAGGAGGCGTTGCAATCAGTTCATGACGAATTAGAAATACGAGTTCAGGAACGAACTGCAGAGCTGGCAAAAGCTAACCAAGCGTTAAATGCTGAAGTTGACGAACGTATTCTGACAGAGATTGCGCTAAAGGTGAGTGAGACTCGCCTGGAGAGTTTGTTTGAAACAATGAGTGAGGGCGTCGTTTTGATAGCACCGGATGGTCAAATCGTCCTGGCTAACCCTGCAGCGGAGAACATCCTGGGGCTCACACGTTATGAAATCGGGAGTCGCAATTACATTGATCCTGAGTGGGAGATCTTCCGCGTGGATGGCACGCCAATGCCGCCTGAGGAGATGGCTGGTCCCCGCGCGATGAAGGAAAGGCGTCCGGTAAGGGATAATGTAATGGGCATCAAACGTCCCTATGGCTCCATCTCTTGGATTAATGTCAGCGCGGCACCGCTCATAACGAAAGATGGCACGATTGACGGTGTCGTCGGTACTTTCGCAGACATTACCGAACGCAAGAACGCTATGGATGCACTCCATGAGAGCGAGGAGAAATACCGGGTGCTGTTTGAGATGGCAAAAGACGCAATATTCCTGTCTGATGAGTCAGGGAGAATCGTGGATGTCAATGAGGCGGCTTGTGATTCGCTCGGCTACAGCAAAGAGGAATTGTTAAAACTGAGCAACAGGGAGATTGACGCTGATCCCAGGGGATACGAAGCGTTTCTGAAAGTTTGGGATGGACTTGCAGAAGAAGTGGCGTTCGAGGTCAATCAGCGGAGGAAAGATGGGACGCTACTTCCTGTAGAGATCGCCGGATGTTCATTTACCTGCCGCGGCCAAAGAATCGCTCTGGCGATTGCTCGTGACATCAGCGAACGCAAGCAGAATGAAGAGGAAACTGCGGTATCGTTGGGGGAGAGAGAGGTACTCCTTAAGGAAATTCACCACCGGATCAAGAACAACCTTCAAATCGTTTCCAGCCTACTTGATATGCACAGTCTGCGAACCTCAGATCAGCAGGCAGTTGATCTGCTAAAAGAGGCACGTGCAAAAATCCACGCGATGGCTCTTATCCATTCACAACTCTATCAAAGCGATCGATTAGCTCAAGTAAATATGGGGGGCTATATCTACGAACTGTTCGACCATCTGTCACACGTTTATGCAAATATGAAAAAATCAGTTGCCTCTGATATTGAACACTCCGATGTTTACCTTACTATATCTCAAGCTATACCCTGCGCCCTTGTCTTGCACGAACTAACGTCCAATGCTTTTAAACATGCCTTCAAGGATAGGCAAAAAGGGGGGATTAAAATTTCCGTGCGGGAGTCAGCCAATGACAAGGTTAGTATAATAGTGGAGGATGACGGTATCGGTATCCCAGAAGAAATTGACGTTTATAAAACCGACACAATGGGTCTGAAATTGGTTAGAAATCTTGTTCTGGAACAATTAAAAGGGAGTATAACGGTTAAGCGTGATAATGGTACAAAGTTTTTTATAGAATTCGAAAACGTGAAAGAAGAGGGTAGAATATGTATAGAATAATGGTCGTTGACGATGAGGTGATCATAACCACGCAATTGGAGGAGCACCTGACCTCCATGGGATATGCGGTGGTAGGGCGGGCTTCTTCGGGAGAAGAAGCAGTAGAAATGGCTAAAAGCCGCGAACCGGATTTAATCCTGATGGATATTGTTATGCCCGGGGCGATAGACGGCATTACTGCAGCCGGGATGATTAGAGAGGAATTTGATATTCCGGTTATATTCCTCACTGCCTATGCGGATGATAAATTCGTGGACAGAGCAAAGAACGTGGAACCGATGGGATATATTCTCAAGCCGTATCAAGAGAAAGAAATAAAGGCGGCTATTGAGGTCGCTCTTTACAGAAGAGATTCTGAACGGCGGTTGCGTGCGTACGAAGAGCAACTGATGGGCAAACACCCAGAGCGTAAAAGCAAAGCAGTTCTCATGGATGGCTTCTTCAGCGATATTATACTGTTCCTATACACGGGGAGTGTAAATAAGGAGCACATATTCAAAGATAGCATAGAGCATGGATTAGCGAATGGCGAACTCTGCTCATATGCATTCAGTCAGTCGACCCTGAGACGATACTTTAAAGATGACATCTCTTCAGGCACGCTCCGGGTGTATAAGATGGAGAAAACGATGAAAGGCTTACCTGAATTTCTCGCGGACTGCTGCTCTATAATCCCTGCATCTGATGAATACATCGCACTACGGTTCTTATTTGATTTCTCAGAGTTAGAAGATTTTGAGGATATCTTAGCGATAAGAGACGCTGTTATAGAGAAAAGAAACGCCGCATTTCCCATATCAGGTATATTTGCGTTTGATATGGGGCATTTAAATGAGGAGCGGATAAAAGCATTGTCCGTGGGCATACCACGGGTTATCATATCTTCTGGAGAGGAGACCACCGTATCCTTCTCTACCTCTTCGTACTTACCCAAGTCCCTGGATGTTGTGCCGCAAAAGATAGTTGAGGAGATAGTCCGGAAGTCGGTAGAGCCGCTCATATTGACATTTCTCCGTGAACCTATGTCAGGTTACGATATTTTAAAGGAGATCTACGATAGATACCACGTGTTGCTGCCACAGGCGAGAGTATATTCAACGTTGTATAACCTAGAAAACAGAGGGATTGTGAAAGTATTATTAAAAGGTAAATCAAAGCTATATATTCCGACGGAAGAGGGAGAAAAGTATATGGAGAAGAAATTAAAGGATTTTCATGCTGTATATGCACATATGTTGAGGATTGAGCGATGAAATTCCGTGTAGCTGAAGCAAAGACAAAGGATGTTGGAAGGGGGATCGCACGAGTTGATCCGGAGTACATGGAACAACTGAATGTAACCGTTGGCGACTTCGTCAAGATCACCGGTAATAGGGATACTTATGCAAAGGCGATGCCTTCTTTCCCTGAGGATAGAGGTAAAGGAACAATACAGATAGACGGCATCACGAGGAGCAATGCGAGTGTAGGACTGAACGAAGAGGTAGAAGTCAAAAGAGCAGATATAAAGAGTGCGAATATGGTTGTCCTACAGCCAACCGGGCAATTTATCCAGAAAGAGATAGATAGCAGATTGCTCGAGGGCCTGCCGGTATGTAAGGATGACAGGATAAGACTGAGCATTTTTGGGAGTCGCTTCGACTTCGTGGTCATAGAGGTCAATCCAAAAGTTGGAATCATCACGAAGAAGACGATCATAAAGATACACGGTAAGGGGGTAAAGGATAAGGAAAGTAAGCGAGGCTTTGTATCCTACGAAGATGTCGGCGGGCTCAGGAATCAGGTCCAGAAGATACGGGAGATGATTGAACTCCCACTTAAATATCCAGAGTTATTCGAGCGTGTTGGGATTGATCCACCGAAGGGTGTTCTTTTATATGGCCCGCCAGGCACGGGAAAGACGCTTATTGCAAAGGCCGTAGCATATGAAACCGTTGCACATTTCACTTTCGTCTCCGGCCCAGAGATCATGGGCAAGTTCTATGGAGAATCAGAAGCGCGGCTTCGTGAAATATTCGCAGATGCAGAGAGGAATGCCCCTGCAATCATATTTATTGATGAAATAGATGGTATTGCACCGAAGAGAGAGGAGATGGGGGGTGAGAAACAGGTTGAGCGAAGAGTAGTCGCACAGCTCCTATCACTGATGGATGGCTTAAAGCAGAGGGGGCAAGTGATTGTGATTGCCGCAACAAACATGCCAAACTTGTTGGATCCTGCTTTAAGAAGACCCGGACGGTTTGATAGAGAGATAGAAATCGGCATTCCAGATAGAGAGGGTAGAAGAGAAGTCCTTGAGATACATACGAGGGGTATGCCGTTACCCGAGGATGTTAATCTGGAAGAGATAGCGAATATCACGCATGGTTATGTCGGCGCGGATCTTGCGGCATTATGCAGGGAGGCGGCAATGCATGCTTTACGGAAAGTGCTTCCATCTATAGACTTCAGTAAGGATTACATACCGTATGAGCTGCTTTCAGAGCTTATGGTAGAGAAGGAGGATTTTTCAAATGCGTTTATGGAGATAGCGCCATCGGCATTGAGAGAAGTGTATGTGGAAGTGCCGGATGTGAGATGGGATGATGTAGGTGGTTTAGAGGATGTGAAGCAAGCGATAATAGAAGCGGTTGAGCTCCCTTTGAGACGTCCGGATATGTTTAAGTATGCGGATGTACAGCCCCCGAAAGGCATCTTACTGCACGGCGCACCGGGCACGGGAAAGACGCTCATTGCAAAGGCGGCTGCTAATGAGACACAGTCAAACTTCATCTCCGTTAAAGGTCCACAGCTAATGTCAAAATACGTGGGTGAATCGGAGAGGGGTCTAAGAGAGATATTCAGGAAGGCGAGAGCGGCGACTCCTTGCATCTTATTCTTCGATGAGATTGATTCAATCGCACCGATAAGGGGGCATGGAAGTGATTCAGGCGTGACTGAGCGCGTGATATCGCAGATGCTGACTGAGATGGACGGCATGGAAGAGTTAAAGGGCGTTGTCGTGCTTGCCGCTACTAACCGCATTGACATCGTGGATCCTGCACTGCTCCGCCCCGGGAGATTTGATATAATCCTCGAATTGCCACTGCCAGAAGAGCAGGCTCGATACGAGATCTTCAAGGTGCATACGAAGAAAAAGCCGCTTTCAATGGATATACGTCTGGAGGAACTGGCAAAGATGACGGACGGATTTAGCGGTGCGGAGATCGAGGCGGTGTGCAACAGAGCGGCGATGCTTGCGATACGAGAGTTTGAAAAAGAGGATAAATCACTTGCCCTTTTTGTGATACAGGATGAACATTTCAAACACGCGATAGAAGAGGTCGGAAAATAGGAGCGAGCGGCACACATATAAAATGGAAGCAGAGGAAAAAACATTCCATAAAATAATCGACGCTGTACAGAACCTGGGAGAAACAGGTGCAACCATTGATGACCTTTCAAAAAAGATCCGTTTAGAACGGCACACGTTATCCAAACACTTGAATCGCTTGAGGGCTGATGGGCGGCTATCATACAAACGAGTGGGGCGAGCAAAGGTATGGTTTGTGAGCCGAGCGCCTTTACAGCATATATTCAGATTAGGCGAAGATGAAAAGACATATACAGAGAAGATCTTCTCGCATGTCCTTTCTGATATACCCGTGGGTATTCTGGTTCTTGACTATGATTATAATATCCTGTTCGTGAACAAATATCTGGTTGCCTATTACGGGGACTGTATCGGGCAGAAATATTACCCTGCCTTCTTTGGTAAACCACATGAAAGTCGGAATCAAGGAAAAATAGTAGAGATAATAGAAGGTAAGGTAGACGAGATTGAGAGCCTGACCGAGGATAAAGAAGGAAGAACCTTGAATATCAAAGCAAGGAAAACGGAAAATCCTGACGGCTCTTTTTCTATAATCGCGATTATTGAAGATGTATCAGAAAAAGTCAGGAGAGAAGAGCGAATTAAACATCTCTCTGAACTGCATAGACTAATTGGGGAGTCAGTTAATCGTGCATATACGATTGACAAACTCTGTTCAAGCATCCTCGAGAACCTACAGGCCGTAATCGGTTACGATATGGGAGATATATTGATTTACAATCTGGAGAATAACACGTTTTCAGGATTGGCGCAGTGGGGTTATCGCCAAGAGGAATATTTAGGCGATAATCATTACCGAAAAATTGAGGAGTGGAAATTGGGTCTTGCAACAGAGGCAATCAATCGTAGAGCGCCGGTTTTTTTCACGTTCGAGAAGAAGAAGATGCAGAAGAAGCTGGACGAGCTTGCCACGTATGCACACAAGTTAGCTGAGGCATATAATCTCCAGGAGGTGTATGCAGCTCCTCTAAGGACAAAAGGTGAGTCTCATGGTGCACTCCTTATCCTCATGAAATCCGGAAGAACGCTATCTGAAGAGGATAAGAGTTTGATTGAGGGCGTTTCAGAAGGTATTGCTGGCGGTATTGCAAAGATCAAAGCAGAGGAGGATTTACGACTCAAGGCAAATGCGATTGAAATCTCTTTTAATTCCATTATTATGGCGGACATGGCAGGTAAACTGACATACGTGAATCCTGCATTCTTGAAGATGTGGGGGTATGATAGCGAAAAGGAAATATTGGGGCAGCTATACACAGTATCCCTGAAGCCGAAACACGGCGCTAAAGATATTTTAGCGGTGGTGCAAGAGAAGGGATACTGGGAAGGGGTATTGTTAGGAGTGAAAAAAGATGGCTCAGATTTCAAGGTGCGATTATCCGCTTCGCTGATAATAGGCAAAAAAGGCCCCCTTCAATTCGTAGCAATCGCCGAGCCTGCCTGATTTTAAGATTGATAAATAAAACCAATCAATCAATAACTAAGAACTATTAATTAAGAATGATGAACGCGGCTAAAACAGTAATGATCGTGGATGATGAACCCGGAGTGTTGCATTTGACGGCCCGAATTTTGGAAGCGAACGACTATCGCGCAATCAAGGCAAAGAATGGGCAAGAGTGTCTGGCGAAATTAGAAGAAGAAGTGCTGCCGGATGTGATTCTGCTGGATATAATGATGCCGGGATTGGGAACTATGGAGATACTAAGCGCGATAGAGAAGGACAGTAGATTATCCGAGGTAAAGATAATCCTGTTAAGCGCCGTCCATCTGCCAGAGGCAAAGGAAAAAGGGTTGCTCGAAAGAAAACAGGTCGTTGATTTTATAGAGAAGTCCTTTACCACAAGAAGGATGCTTGATGCAATCGAGAAAGCCCTAACGCTTTAGACTTGTTCTACAGATACTCGGGGGCACAGCCCCATTATTATTCATTCGTAATAGAGAAGCCAGAACCGAATAGAGGTGCATTTTTCGCAGGAATTCTTTTTGTCCGCCAGTCAGGAGCAGTATAATTATTGAATGCACAAATGTACCATACCATGAACGGTTGCCATCCAAAGTTTCAATTTTTGAAACAAATAATGAAAAATGAAAAAAATCGAAAGGGTTAAGATGTAAGTTCGCCCATCTATTATAAGGTAACCTTATAAGGGTGCCATAAGCAGTTACCTTTGTGGGCGAACACATAGGGGGTGAAAGAAAAAAATGGTGGAAAAAGCAATGGCCTCTTCAAGCCTTGTGGAGGTTATAGACAGGATATTGGATAAGGGTGTGGTGATAGACGCGTGGGCGAGAGTCTCGCTTGTCGGGATTGAGATACTCGCAATTGAGGCGAGGGTAGTGATTGCATCTGTAGAGACGTTCCTGAAGTACGCAGAGGCGGTAGGACTTACTGCTGCGGCAGAAGCAACTGCGTAAGCAGGAAAAAGGGTGAAAGGGATGGGGGGTTTTCCCATCCATTTTCTATTTTTTGCAGTTGGAGGTGATAAAAAAAATGGGCATGGTAGAAGAGATGCATGGTTTATGCGAAGATATTGTGACATCACGATTTGAGAGAGGTGAAACGATAGAGAGGATAAAGAGTGATACTGCACAGATATTGCGAGATTCAGAGAGTATTGTAGCGGATTTTGGCACGGAACGGAAGAAGATGAGCGAGGAATTACGGAAGGATTTGAAAGAAGCGGCTGAGGCGATACGGAATGAAACAAGAGGAAAATTGAGTGAATTTGGAGCTGCAAGAGCTGAGATGAGTAAAGAGCAAGCTAAGGAACTGCGAGAATATACTATGGGGATTCAAAATGATGTTACAAAATTGCTCACTGATGCAGAACATATGCTGAGAGATTTTACAGAAGAGCGAGAGAAAATGGGGAACGATCTCAGGGAAGAGCTAGGAGAGTATACTGCAAGGATTGAAAAAGACGTGGGGAATTTACTCAGCAACTTCAGCACGGCAAGAATGGACGTTGTCAAAGAATTAGAGGGGATGCATGAGGAATGGCTGAGGATGGTAAAGCCCCGGGTTGAGGAAAAAGTAGAAGAAATAGAAGAAGAAGAGGGAGAGCCAGAACTGGGGGCGTTAAAGGCAAAGGTACTGGAGGTAATTAGGTCATCTCCAGGTGGGATCTCGCTGACAGGCATTGGGTTGAAACTCGATGTGGAATGGAGAAAACTGATCATGCCAGCAAGGGATCTCTTAGATGAGGGGAAGATAAAGAAAGAAGACATCAATTATTTCCCGGTGAAAGAAGAAGAGACATAATGAGCATGTCCAGCAATTTAGATTTAATATCAGTAATCAGCCCGAGACCGCAGAAAGATTTTGTCGTCACTCCTTATATCAGTGAAATCACGGATCGTGCGCTCCGGTATATCAGAACTGGCTATCCAGTCCATCTTTCCGGCCCAACGGGGTGTGGGAAGACGACACTCGCAATGCATATCGCGTATAACCTCGGCAGACCATTGGTGTTAATAACTGGTGATGAGGAGTCCAGCACCTCCTCACTCGTTGGTGGTGCGTTTGGATACCGAAAGAGGAAGGTCGTTGACCGTTTCGTGAGTCGTGTGTATAAGTTAGACGAGTCAATGTCAAAGACCTGGGTAGATGACCGGCTCACAGCGGCATGCAAATACGGCTTCACACTCATCTATAATGAGTTCACACGGTCAAGACCTGAAGCGAACAATGTGCTCCTGTCCGTGTTAGAGGAGGGGATACTTGAACTCTCAAGCGCTGCGCATAGAGGTAATTACGTAAAGGTGCATCCGGATTTCAGTGCAATATTTACGAGCAATCCAGAGGAATATGCAGGCGTTTTCAGGTCGCAAGACGCACTCGTAGATAGGATGATTACGATAAACCTCGGCTATTACGACGAAGAGACTGAGCTTGCGGTAACACAGGCAAAATCGGGATTGCCCTATGAGGATGCAAAAAAGATTGTTCATTTAGTACGAAGGCTCAGAGAATCGGATCTTTGCGAACTTACACCCACACTCAGGTCTTGTATCGTGATTGCACGTCTGGTGGGAGAGGCGGGAGTAGAATCGTCCAGACAGGTCTTCATTGATGTGTTATCACCAAAGATAGGAAGAGGGAAAACGGGTGATTTGGACCCGGTAGATGTTATCGACGATATGCTCGCAACGGAGGAGATTGTATGGATCAAATAGAATGTGCCTTTTGCGATGCCAGGGGACTAGACCCTTTCAAAATTCCTTCTCCACTTTCAAAATGCCAGGTCTGCTGGGGAAGGGGAACTGTTAGCGTTAGCGTTGGAGAGAAAACGATAAAGTGCGTGTATTGCAATGGAAGTGGAGCACATCCAGAGCTCAGGCTCACCTGCCCGGTATGCTGGGGAAAAGGCGTAGTCACGGTCAAAGACCAGATAAGTGTATGCCCGGACTGTAGAGGAACAGGAAAAGCGCCTGAGAGCAAATTACCCTGCTTGCGGTGCGATGGTAAAGGTGTGATCGGGGCGATTTAAAATGCGAATGCCGAGAATCCAGGGTCTTAGGGAAATCAAGACGGTGAAGGACATCAGGACGTTTAGAGGGGTTAAATGTCCGGCATGCAATGGTGCAGGAATAGTAAAACAAGGCTGAGGGGGTCTCGTTTGTGGTGGTAGTGGCGTTGTGAGGCACGTGAGGGGGATATGAATATGAAGACGACAAGAGATATAAAGTCGAGCTTGGAACTTGGAAGACAACAAACGGTTCCAAGTAGAACTCGCTTTATAGAGGATAAAATAAAGAAGGAGCTTGCAGATGAGTTCAGCGATATCTTAAGCGATGATGAAAGGAGAGAGATAGAAGAGAAAGAGATACGAAGGATAGAAGCTCATGATCTCGCATTGAAAGGATCGAAGATGAAGATTTTACGGGCAAAGGAAAAAGCAAGGGTAATGCAGGAGATGCGAAGGGGAAGGGAGAGGATAGGAAGCAGCAGGGGAAGGACAAGAACAAACGTAAAAACAGAATCAAAACCGTTGAGGAAGAAGAATATTAACGAAATCAGTTTGGAATATTGATGTGATGAAGAAAGTACCAAGATGGCGGTATGTCTATGGCATCATACCCTCGAGGAGTGAGCAGAACTTTGGAGCCATCGGGATAAAAGGAGAAGAGGTCTATACATTACATTACAAAGACCTCGCCGCCGTGGTATCAAATGCTACAGAGAATAGATATGAGGTCTTAGACGAAGGGATAACGCACCAAAAGGTGGTGGAGGCGGTGAAGAGCGATTTCTGCTTGGTGCCAATGGCTTTTGGGCAAGTCTCTACCGAAGCGGATGTAAAGACATTCCTCA
>Ga0307378_10009073_pt1 | contig 13114 bp, 9 predicted proteins | sample UN1MG_FD_202238 | JGI IMG/M metagenome (GOLD analysis project Ga0307378, IMG submission 202238) | Soil microbial communities from Risofladan, Vaasa, Finland - UN-1 | ecosystem: Environmental > Terrestrial > Soil > Coastal area > Acid sulfate soil | place: Finland: Risofladan, Vaasa | collected... | reverse complement strand
TTTCAGCTTCACGCACCCTTGTTACAAGGATTGCCATATGAGCCGGGAAATGAGCAAAGTGTGATCCCGGAATTAACCAGGAGGATGCAGAAGGTTGCCCAGGAAGCGGACATAGGATTAACCCAAGTATTGCGCTTGCCGTTGCTTAGCGGGGAGACTTTGATCGGCATGATTTACGTTTTTCAAACTGATAGTTACCGGATAAATACAGACGCAGCAAATCTACTGCAAAGTTTCGCCGATCAAGCGGCCATCGCGGTCAAGAATGCGCGCCTTTACCAGGCGGTTATTGACGAAAAACAGCGCCTGGATGCGATCTTGGAACAGAGTGCCGATGGAATCATGATTCTCGATCGAAACTTGACTATCGCTCGTTTCAACAACTCCTTGGGCCGCATGACTGGTTTACACCCAGCTGATGTTGTAAACGAGCGGCATCAAGATATTGTCCGCTGGAAGAAGCTACGGACGGAGCTCACTCTTGAAGCAGCGGTGTCAAACGGTTGGCCATTACCTGGCGCTGCTCAACTTTACGTTGAGGGAGATCTTCGCCGATCCGAGGGGGATGAGATTAGTTTAGGAATAACCTATGCGCCTTTATTGAATAGTCGCGGAGCGATGACCAATATAATTGCCAATGTTCGCGATCTCACCCGTTATCGCGAAGAAGAAGATCTTCAGCGAACTTTTATTTCTGTCGTGAGTCACGAATTAAAAACACCTGTATCGATAATAAAGGGTTATGCTGGTACCCTGGGCCGACCAGAAGCTCACTGGCCCCAAGAAGTGCTTCAAGAGTACTCCGCGGTTATTGAAGAGGAAGCCGACAGGTTAACAGAATTGATAGATAATCTATTGGAGGCATCACGTTTGCAGTCCGGCACTTTTAGACTTGAAGTAAATTCAGACGTATCGTTGGAGAAACTGGCCGCCGATACGATACGAAGGTTTGAAAATCAGACCAATATTCACGAGTTTAAATATGATTTCCCTGAGGATTTCCCGGCGGTCTGTGCCGACGAGCGTAGGCTCAATCAGGTATTCAATAACTTGATTAGCAATGCAATAAAATATTCGCCAGACGGTGGATTGATTGAGCTTAGTGGTCGTTTACATGCAGATTATGTGACGGTGTCTGTACGCGATTCGGGGATCGGAATACCAGATCACGAACAACACCGAATTTTCGAGAAATTTAGTCGACTGGACAATGCATTGAGTCGAAAGACCGAGGGGACTGGATTGGGTTTATTCCTGACCAAGTCCATAGTTGAGGCACATGGGGGAAGTATTTGGTATAGCAGTAATGGACGATCGGGGTCGGAGGGAAATGGGGGTACTACCTTTACATTCTCCATTCCTCGTATTTGCTGAATGGTTCAGTAATAGTTGATAGAGATGGTTTGTCGCTTATAGAACGAGCAACGCTGCCTAGCGGACGCCCATTTCGCCCATAAGAATTCTCCAAAATTGTGCGGTCGGCCGGATAAAAAGATATTTATACCTGATCCTGGATTGTCATCAGCTAAGACAAACCCTAACTCGTGGCTAGTAAATTTAGGAGTAATTATGCAATCTCAATTCACATGCCCATCTTGCCGTAACGTGTTTGCGGAGGAAGTACACCAGATCGTAGATGTTGGTTTGCAGCCCGAGCTGAAAGAGATGCTACTCAGTGGCTATTTGAATGTTGTTCAATGTCCGAACTGTAGTGCGATTACCCGGGTTGAGATGCCAATGTTGTATCACGATCCGGCACATGAACTATTCATGGTCTATATGCCGATCGAAATGAAGCTTAGCCACACTGAGCAGCAAGAACAAATTGGGCTCCTGGTAAAGCAAGCTATGGACCGCCTACCGGCCGAACAGCGCCGTGGATACATGTTTCAGCCACTAACGTTGATTAGTCAGCAGACTCTAATAGAGAAAGTACTGGCAACTGAAGGTGTTACACCTGAGATGCTGTCCAGGCAGACGTCCCAGATGGATCTTCTAAGAGAGTTGCTCTCCGCAGAAGGTCAATCGGCAGAGGTAATCATCAGCGAGAATGATGATCTAGTCGATGAAACTTTCTTCGCCATTCTACGATCATTGATGGAATCGGCTGAAAACCCAGATCAAGAAACTGAATCGTTGAAGCTTGTCAACATCCAGGCCAAATTGTACAAGCTAACGACTGTTGGTCAACGTCTGGAGCGCCAACAACTGGCACTTCTTGGCTTCAATCGAGAGGCGAAGCGCGAGGGTCTATCCCAGAAATTGCTGTTGAAGCATGTGCTGGCAAACAGAGAAGATGGGGAAGTAGTTAGGGCGCTGGTGGTTTCAGGCCAGCAAGCTTTCGATTACCAATTCTTTCTCTTACTAAGCGAGAAAATTGAGAAACGAGAAAAAGCCGGCGTTGATGTTCACGAAATGGTAGCCTTGCGGGAAGCCCTAATCGAATTGCAACAGAGAATGGAAAGGCAATCTCGAGAAGCGCTCGCGGACGCCAATGCTACCCTTCTGGATATGATTGCAGCCAAGGATAAGACAGAGGCCGTCCAGGATAATTTAGATCGACTTGATGATTTATTCATGATGGTTTTGTCGGCAAATCTGGCCCAGGCTAAAGAGGCCGGTGACACCCAGCGTCTCGAGTCATTGCAAGAGATCCAAGAATCAATCTTCATGGAAGCAGAACGCCAGGCCCCGCCAGAAATTGGGTTGGTCAACCAACTGGTAAGGAGTGAGAGTGAGGAGCAGCGGATTCAATTATTGGACAAAAACCAGGCGCTTATAAAACCGGAACTTCTCCAGTTGACAAAAAGGATCGAACTCCAGGCCCAGCAAGAAGGCAATGTTAAATTACAAAACAGGCTTGTAAAAATTAGTTCTTTGATCGCCTCTCGATTGTTGAACTAATCGGGATTATCGTTGAATCGAAAACCATGACCACGAACGGTCACGACAAATTCGTGATCATCCAATTCTGAGAGTCGATCTCGCAAGCGCCGTACTAAGGCGTCGATAGCCTGTTCAGTAACGCCGAGACCATCCGTTCCTGGCCAGACGATGTCGATGATTGCATCACGATCAACGACCGCACCGTCGGAATCGTAAAGTGCTTGCAACAAACGAAACTGAGCTAGCGAAAGTGGGGGCGCTAATTCCTGGTCCTTGATTCGAATCGTTCGACGATCGGGATCTAACTCAAGAGCACCTGCAGGTCTGTCTGCCTCCACAATGAGAGGGACGGTCGCGTCGGTACCAATAAATAGCAATTTCACACGTAAGGCTATTTGAATCTCATCTCCATCCCGAAGAGGGATGGAGCCTCTGACTCTATTTCCGTTCATGTGAGTACCGTTTTTGCTGCCCAGATCGTGGAGGATGTATTGCCCGGACTCACTCAAAATCTTAGCATGGTGGCGAGATACTTGTCTTTCGGGCAATACAAGTTGACAATCACTACCGCGGCCAATCAAGAATTCGTCGCTCTCTATTGTCCAGCGCTCTCCCGTCAGTTGACCTTCACGTGCTAATACAATTGGTTTGTCGTTCATTATCCTGGAACCTCTCAAACCTGGCTGAATGGCTCAAAGGGTTAGATATACCATGAAATACCTGTGACTCAATACGGAGTAATTAGATTATAATTGATATTAGAACTGAGGATCGTCAGCACGTCAACATGCAAACAGAATTAAATAATAACATCGTTCTTCGAGAACGATATCAATTGAAAGAAATTGTAGGCCAAGGTGGGATGGGTAAAGTCTATCTTGCCGAGGATCTAAGGTTACCCGGCCGGCTTTGTGCGATTAAAGAAGTTCGCCCTGAACCCAATGCTTCGCCTGCTGAGCGTCAACAGGAGCAGGCACAATTCTTGAGAGAAGCCAGTCTATTAGCCCAATTAGACCATCCCAATCTTCCGAGAGTATCTGATTTCTTCTCTGACAGAGGTCTTGATTTTCTGGTGATGGATTACGTGCCGGGTAAAAATCTAAAAGAGTTGATCGATGATAGTCATCTTCGTGGCAAAAACCTAGATGTTGATGTTGTCGCTGAATGGTCAGAACAGATCATGGACGCCGTTGCATATCTGCATCGCCAGGCACCACCTGTTCTACACCGGGATATTAAACCAGCCAATATTAAATTGACGCCAGATGGGCGAATAAAACTTGTTGATTTTGGGTTAGCCAAAGTAATGTCTGGAGATGACTCGAGTACGATCACAGTTATTCAGGGCCGAGGTACTGCTTATTACACACCGCTGGAACAATATGGAGCGGATAACGAACACACGGATGCCAGATCTGACGTATACTCATTAGGAGCGACACTTTTTCACCTCTATGCGGGACAAGCTCCACCTCAAGCAAAACAGCGTTTCCTGAATCCGGCGAGCCTAAAACCACTACAATCAATTAATGGAAAAGTAAACCAGAATGTAAGCGACGCGGTGCACTGGGCGCTAGAAATGCACCCGGACAATCGTCCAGATACAGTTAATAGATTTAAGCAAGCCCTGAGTGGAGAGTTACCTGCTGAGAATTCACAAGTGGGACGCGAAAGAAAAGTTGGTCTAGGTGAAGCACTGGCAATGAACTTTGGCATCATTGTCATATTTGGCGCTTTTTTGTTACTTGCGATATTGTTAACCTTACTCTAACATTCAGCTTGACTCTTTTCCACGGCACAGATATATTTTGCATACGATGATTCAGGCAGAGAATGGCAGAGTGTCGTGGTTCCAATCTTTTGTAGCCTTGAAGGAGGTGGCCGGGTGGCAAGTGTAACGTATCAGAATGTATTTAAAAGGTTCGGCGATTTCATAGCAGTAAATGATCTAAGTATTGAGGTCGAAGATGAGGAGTTTGTTGTTTTTGTCGGACCTTCGGGCTGCGGTAAGTCAACTAGCCTGCGAATGTTGGCCGGATTGGAAGAGATTTCAGATGGACAAATATTGATTGGTGATAGGGTAGTCAACGATGTACCCCCAAAAGACCGAGACATCGCCATGGTGTTTCAATCGTATGCCTTATATCCTCATATGTCGGTGTATGACAATATGGCTTTCGGGCTAAAACTACGGAAAACACCAAAAGCGGACATCGAAAGACGAGTGAATGAGGCGGCCGAAATCTTAGGACTGACTACGCTGCTGGATCGTAAACCAAAAGCTCTTTCAGGTGGCCAGCGTCAGCGAGTTGCTGTAGGTAGGGCAATTGTTCGAGAGCCTGCAGTATTCCTGATGGATGAACCACTTTCAAACCTCGATGCAAAGCTACGGGTGTCCGCCAGAGCAGATATCTCCAAACTTCATAAGCGACTCGGTACGACTTTTATTTATGTTACTCATGATCAGGTCGAAGCAATGACCATGGGCGATCGTATCATGGTGATGAACGATGGCTTATTGCAGCAGATTGATTCGCCGCGTCACCTCTATGATTTTCCAAACAATATCTTTGTAGCTGGTTTCATCGGCAGCCCAAGCATGAATTTCTTCGAATCGACTCTCATCTCTGAGGAGAATAAGTTATTCCTCGATACTGGCGATTTTCGAATCCACGTGCCCGAGGACCGCAATACCGCTTTTGCCAATTACGCTGGCAAGAAGATCGTTCTTGGCATACGCCCGGAGAATATTCATGGTGTACCATTTGTGCCGCCGAATATCAATAGCGCACCCATAAAGGCCAATGTGGAAGTCGTTGAGCTGTTGGGTCACGAACTTCATCTATTTCTAAATTCTGGCCAAAATAGTTTCGTATCTATAGTGGATACACGGTTGGCACCTTCAGTTGGCGCTGATGTGGATCTGGTGATTGATGTTGATAGAATACATCTGTTCGATCGTGACACGGAGCAAGCAATTCGCTAAGTGCTGGATAGGAAATCACGGCAGGACCGATACTGCATTGGCAGCGGTCCTGCTTTTTTTATTCCTGCAACCGCCAGACATTCAATAATTGGATAACCCCAATAAGTAATGCCTGAAACTCATTTTACTGTTGGTGAACTTTTTCGTTCACAATTTGTTTGGCGTCTCCCTTCGGGCGACTTTTTAAGAGCCATTTTTGAGCTCAAAGTAGTGCTCATCGATGACATCTCTGACAAATATGTTGTAAAGCTCGAGGATTTTGTAGCTGGACGGCAAGAAACGTCAGCTGGCGAGATTCTGCCGGTTGAGGCGATAAGCAAGGAATATTGGGCCTTGGTCAATAGGTTGACGGGTCATAAAATCTCACTCGCATTTGAGGTTGATGATGGACGACCTCTATGGCTCCGATTTGAGACTTTAACGGGGGATCACAACTTCTTCCGCCGGTTAAATGAACTGCCAGAGACATTGGGTGACTGGAATGCCAGTAATAGATTTTAGGGTGCTGCCGCTTGAATTATTCGCCAAAGAAGCGACGCCACATATTGGTCTGCAATATATTCTCAGGATCGTGGCGTTTCTTTAATTCCTTAAAGCTGTCTATTGAACTAGCGCCAAGAAATGCCTCAACGGTTTTCGATTGTAGGGTGCTGTCCTTGGCGAAGTAGAATCTCCCCCCAGCCTGCAAAACTATCTCATCTAATTCATTGGTCAATGCTTGGAGGCGGGCTTTGCGTTTTGGAGTGATTCGAAAATCCATGGCCAGACTATAGCCATCGACCCCATGACTAATGTGAAAATCATCGCGCTTGTGACGCTTGAGGACAGCAAGATAATTTATCAACTTCCTCTTATGACAATGTCTAATTATCTCAGTAAAAGTATGCAAGGCATTGGCTTTTGGTACGAAGCATTGATATTGAATCAAACCCCCGTCACCATAGGATCGCTTCCAATTTGGCACATAATCCAATAGGAAATGAAAAGCAACATGCGGTTGCCTAAAACGAGAATCATGGGTGTATAAAGAGGACATGTACTTGGCCCAATTTATAAAACGGGCGCCATGATCATTGAAGAAAGGACGCATAAATCGCCACATAATCGAACGGGGAACGAGGCCGAACATGGTATCGGCCAGATGCTGATTTTCGAGACGTAAAGTTTGGCCTGGTTGGGGATCTTGATCAGTGGTCAAATAGTTTGCGCGATGTATCTGTCCCCGGCCAAGTGATTTACCTTTTGCAAACCCATCGATCCAGCCTACTAAGTAATCTGATTGATCGAGGTATTCATCGAACTGTTGCATCATCTCCGCAAGATCATGACTGGCCAGAGCATGAACCTCAAGCAGACCTGACTGGATTCGTTTTAGCTGTAGTGTGATCGACGTGAAAATTCCCAACATGCCGAATCCACCAATAGCGGCGATAAAGAGTTCTTGGTTTTGTTCTCGGCTGCAGAAACAAATTTCGCCACTCGGCAACAATATTTCAAACGAGGAGATCTGGTCTCCAATTGTTCCTACTTTCCAAGCATTTTTTCCGTGAACGTTCATTCCAGCACAACCACCGATGGTCGGTTTTGCAGTGCCTGGAACTACTGCCGGCCACCAGCCATCTTCTAAGGCGTATTCCCATAGTTTTGCAATTGTTACGCCCGGTTCGACACGAATTTGACCTGATTCTGGGTTCCAATCAAGAATTCGATTCATCCGCTGCAAGTCGAGAATAATGTTTTCATTATTTAAGGTGGCATCTCCGTAACTATTGCCTGCTCCTCTAAGTCCTATTGACCGACCACTATCTCTGGCCAGATCGAATACCTGCTTAAGGCCGGCTATGGTACTCGGCCGATATACGTACGACATGGATGTTGTCGCCTCGCCCCAAGAATCGACCTGCTCCAAATGATCTTGTGGCAGAGGAACATCCCGCCGGATGGAACTCCCATTTTGGGAAATTACAACAGTCTGGGTTTGCTGGTCCTCTTTTTTCGTCATTATCTGTCTATCAGTAGCTCCTACTAATCCCTTCAAAAAATTGCGATGAGATGATTATGGATTCAGCAAGATTTCAATAATCACCAAAGTAATATCTAAAAGTTTAAGCGACGAAAAATAACCGAGGGAATGTGCCGGATAGTTAATCCGACGAATCGCCAACGCCCCGGTATATATGTGGTTTGTTTCTTGCGATGGATTGCTTCAAATATCTGTTCAGCCGCTTTATCTGCTGAAATAACCCAGAAGCTCCTTGGCGAGTTTGCCAGTAGCCTAGTTTCGACAAATCCCGGTTTGATGGTTGTAACTGATACCCCAATATGTGTTAGCCGGTTTCTTAGACCTTCCAGGTAGGTTTCAAATCCGGCTTTGCTGCTGTTGTAACCTGGGTTTAGCCTCCGGCCTCGATCGGCGGCAATAGAAGATATGCCGACAATATGTCCGGCGCTGCCTCGTTCGAACCGCGCCGCAGCAATGCTCAGCCAAGCCATCGCACCGAGCTGGTTCACCTGAACCATGCCCCTATCCTTGGAAAAGTCATACTCGTCTGCTGCCATCGGAGGTTGGTTGCCCGCAGAATAAACTATAAGGTCCAACCCACCGAGTTTTGCAGATATATGCTGGAAAAGCCCTGGTACCTGGTCGAAATCTGTCACATCATGAACATAGTAGTTGGCCATGTTACCGTTTGGCGAGTTGCTATTGATCTCGGCGCACAGATCGGCTAGCTCAGTTTCACGCCGGGCAACGGCCGCAACATGGTAACCTTCTCGGGTCAGAACCTTTACAAGCGCCGCACCCATTCCGGATGAACTCCCAACGACAATGGCTGATTTTCGATCTTCCAATGGAAATACAGGCTTTAATGGTTTATTTGACATAATGTTAATCCAAATAGACGATACGTTATTCTAACACATCTAAATTGAGCTAAAAGTTTGGAGATCGAATTTCGATGAATTTCAGTGGAATCAGTTTTGAATAAGATAGATTGGATTGCTGAAGATCCAGCCCCGTTCTTGTCCAAGAAAGTCAATATAACATTCAACTCGATAGGCACCGGCTTCAACCGGGATATATGTCATATTATCTTCCAGAGCACATTGGGCCACAATAGCGCCATCTCTCACCAGGCGAATGCGGCACTTTTTTGGTGTCTTGATCTGTAGAGTAGCGCCTGCTCCTAAGCTAATTTGATCACCCATCATGCTATTAGTCGTGCTTTGACCACCGAAACGAAATTTTCTTGTGGATTCAGGCAAGTCGTAACCAACCCAACAATTTCCTCTTCCGATGGCTCCAAGAATGAGCTGCTTATCGTGAGCCAGATCGCCATTGAGTTCTTCTTTGGCAAGAATATGGGTATTCACAGTCGTGAATAAATATTGATAAGGGAAGATGATCCGCTTTAGAGGACCTAATCTGTAGGTCAAACCATGGGCATCACTGCTCCCAATTGCTACCAACCGTTTTCCCTGACGCAACAATTCGTCCCATTTGGCTAAGGTTTTTGGATCAGGCCCACTGATATATTTCTCCGGACTTAAGGCAACTCTAAGGCTTCGGAGCTTATTGCCTAAAAGACCCTTGAATTCAGACATGTAATTCCATATTTCCAGGCCGTGATATCCTTCATAATCCCAATCTTGCCAGCTAAGGGAACCTTCACCGATACTCGGCGCAGCTGGATCGAACGGATGTGCGAGAAAGCCATACCCCCCATTTTCATGAGTTTCCCGGAAAAGTGAAGGGAGGTCGACGGCGAAGGTTGAAAGTTCCTTCCCCGCGCCGTAGGCCAGAAAATGGTTTGCCTGGGGATTCCGGCGCGGATTGTGTATTTCTTCACCGACTAATAACAAAACTCGGCCTAGCTCGCTTTCATAATAACCTTCCAAACCATCAACCCAGATGTTGTGGTCTGTGACGATTATGAAGTCGAGACCGGCCGAGATGGCTTCATCAGCTATCTCATGGTGCCATTTAGCGCCATCCGAAAATGGCGTATGCATATGCAGGTTACCACTATATTCATGCATGCGAGTTCAACAATTAATCTTTGATCGACTCTTTGGGTAGTAACTGTCACCAATCTATAGGCGGGCAGATTATAATTGAGCGAATGATTTGAGCAAGCAAGTATTACGATCACTGTTTGCTTGAAGATCTGTCCTGGCTATAATGCCGAATATGAAGGTTATAACTATAAAGTTATTCCAGTCGGACTACCGACTCGTTCTTTTGTTCCTGTTACTATGCCTGTATATAAGCGCATGTCGCGACAATCCCCAGCCTGACGCATCAAATTCGGCGGATATCGGCACGTCTCCATCAACATTAGAACCCGTAATGGTGTTGCCTGAAGTGCCTAAAATGCCGGCAAGACGGGATACGGATAATCCTCTGCCACAGATTCTTGATTTGAACATGGTAACAGCAAGCAGCGAACCGACCAGTTTGCAGATGCCAGCACTGATCGAGGTCATTGTAGCTGGTCGGGATATTAACAGCATCGCCGTGGTGGCCGGCCGTCATGAAAATGAAGAGGGAAGACGACTGGTAACATACGAACCAGTTGGGCCGGCCACCGCAGAGCAGGTGTGGCCATTTCAATGGCCTGACGGCATCCACGATATATCATATGTTTGGTATACAGAAGGCGACTATCTGAGCGACGGCAACACGGGAGATTTTGTCTTGCTATGGCAAATTGAACCTGGAAGCAATCTAAAGAGTACCAATGGTCAATTCCGCAGGTCGGGGGATTCTGATTTTATGGATTCGGTATTGATGGTTGATATGTATAGTGGCCTGGCTACTGAACTACTCGACGCAAAAACAGGAAAGGTAATTGTTCCGCGATCGGGAGATCAATTTCAGATTACTAATCTACTCCTCGATGATACCGGTGCAACCATAAACGCACCTGGCGCGATCCTCACATTTGGGGAATCGGCCCAGTTACAGTACGAGCGTAAGAGTCTACCTCAGGGAGATTATTTTCTTGGCGTCATTACCGAAGGCGGCCCCGGTAACGCAGATTCCATCTATGCAAATTACTCAGTAAGCAATGAAAACTTGTTACCTGGTCTCCGCGCTTACCTCCAACCTGATCATGGTTTTCAGCTTCTTTACCCTCTTAAATGGAGCGAGTTTTCTACCTCCGGGCGAGGCGTATTGGCCAGTGATAATACGGAGACACTAACGATGCAAATCGCTGTTGATCGGAACTCAAATCATACTTCCCCGTCGGCCGTCAATATCGAAGTTTTAAGGACTTTCGGGGACGTACAGGTATTGTACGAAGATCAGGTTCAGATCGGTCCATCAACGGGTGTCCGGACGGCATACGGTTATGAATCGCCGACAGGCCCTCGTACAGGTGTACTATTGAGTATTGGGCACGACGTCTGGGAATACATCATCGATGTCGATGGGCCTTCTACTGAAGAAGCTACTATCTTAAATGTTATCGATATGGTTATTGATAGTTGGATATGGCGACCTATGGAGGAAAAATACCAGGCAATTGAATGGAAGGATTATGAGATTGACGGCTACCGGGTCGCTATACCCGCATATCTTCAATACAACCTCCTCGGAAACGGATGGCACCGGTTTTCCGACAATTACGGAGGCGGTTTTTTTGCAATCCGCATTGAACCACAGGAAGGTGAGGATCTGCCGGACCAGTTAGCCCATTGGCTTGAGGTTGCCGGTCGAGACATTGATGGTTTTATTAACAGTGAAATCTATGACTTTCAATTCTCTGGAATGCGCTGGTTGAGGGTAGATTTTCAATATACTGATGATGAATCTGGGGAACTGTGGGGCGCAATTTTGGCAACCGAATCGGGTGAAGACCATGTCGTGGCCTGGTTCGAAGCGCCGGAAGCTGACTATTTTCATTGGGAGGAGAATCTTGTAACATTGAGCCTGGCCGATCTGCTCAATGAATAACTAAACTCCTATGCAACCCTTCCAAGTCAATAAAGCTCACTTGACGACTACTTTTGCGCCGCCCCGTCGATTGTCGCCTGCAGCGACAAGATGGCCGGATGGTGTTCGGGAGACACTGTGAGCGCCTCCGAAATAAATACTTCTGCGATCCCAGCGATTGACTGGGTATCCTAGTAGCTCTAGCGTATCAACAGCTTGGGGATCATAGCCAAGCTCGCATTGAAAAACACCGCTTTCCAGGTGATAGCGTGAGACATTTACCGCATTATCCAGCCGCATTTCAAAATCTAGCAGATTGGTCAGGACCTGCAAAATGGCACTACGAATACGAATACTTCCACCACTGCCAACTACCAGACGGATCTTGCCATTGTAAAGAACAACTGTCGGCGTCATCATAGTTGGAATGCGGCTTCCCGCTTTACGCCTATGGAATCCCTCGGGGTGGAGGTCCGCTTCCCCGAGAATATTGTTAGGGATAAAGCCTGTACCAGGAACGACATAGCCGGCTGATTCCCCAGCGGTTGTTGTCAAGCTAACCGCCATACCTTGCCCATCGATGACGCTTATGTGGCTTGTTTCGGGGTGGGGGGAAGGTTCTGAAAGCGCAGGAAGGGTGTAGGGTCCCATTAAGCCAGCCAAAACTTCGTTCTTATAATTATCAACAAAACTATCAGACAAAAAGTAATTAATGGCTTCTTCTTCGGACAATTCTTCAGAGGCTTTATCCCACTTAGGGCGTGCTCTGGTGGTCGCCGCCATTACCTCGAATAACAAGCGCAAATAATCGGCCGATCCATGAGTGAAATTTTCCAGGTTGAAATGACACAACAACTTGAGTGAAAATGCCGTAAGAACCCCTCCGCTGGAACTGGGAGGTGGAAGCAAGATTTCGAAATTCCGATAATTTATGCGAATAGGTGGATTCCGTCTCACTCGAAACGCTTCAAGATCTTCCCGTGTTAGCAGCCCCCCTTGTACTTTCTGGTCATCAAGTATCATTTGGGCTAACTGGCCACTATAAGCATAAGCAGCTCCCTGTTCGGCTAATGACCGCAGCGTTTCGGCTAAATCGGGGACAAATAATCTTTCGCCGGAACCAATGATGCGACCGGTAGCTGCAAATATCTGCCTCATCTCGTGCGTGTGGGTGTAAATAGGTTTAAGCAATTCGCAGGTATCTGCCTGAAATGGGGCTAATTGATGGGAATTACTAGCTAAATCTATGGCAGGCTCAAGAATGGTTGTTAAAGGAAGTTGTCCGAATGATTCGGCTAACGTAC
>Ga0307378_10009070_pt1 | contig 13117 bp, 12 predicted proteins | sample UN1MG_FD_202238 | JGI IMG/M metagenome (GOLD analysis project Ga0307378, IMG submission 202238) | Soil microbial communities from Risofladan, Vaasa, Finland - UN-1 | ecosystem: Environmental > Terrestrial > Soil > Coastal area > Acid sulfate soil | place: Finland: Risofladan, Vaasa | collected... | reverse complement strand
ACCATTACCTAAAACAAATCCACCTGTGATTGTTGGGGTATAATTTATAGGATCAGTAACAATTGTTCCGAAAGCTAAATTAGTTGGACCTACTGACACATTGTCGATATATGCTGACACTGCTGTAGTTCCAGTATTTACCCAGTAAATTTCCACTTGATAAGTATCAAGTGTTGAGTCAGTTTGAAACTGAGCATAGTGAGTACCTTTTCCGGCTTTAATATCCTCGCCATTTACTCTAACAGTAGTTGGAGTTCCAGCAGGGTCTTGTTTTATTTGTAGTCTAGCATAACCGTCTGCATAATTAGCATCTGAGAAATCGTAGTCAAAAGATATGGTAAGTTTCTTCGCTAAATCAGCAGCAGCTACTGTTATTGTTGGAGAGTTTACTGTTTGAGTTGAGTAGTTTGCTCCAGATGCTTTTACTATTTTTAAGCTACCAGAACCTCTAAGTGGAGAAGTAGTCTCCTGAGATATTGTTATGTTAGTATCGTCCGTCCAAGTTCCTGTACCGTCTTCAAAGTTAGAATCATCACCTTCTAAGTAATTAATTCCTCCAGTACCGCCTGATCCTACTTCTGCTAATGCACTATCTACTACTTGATACATATTCTTAACATCTGTAGCAAAACACATTTGACCGTTAGAGGCTGTACTTGCATATGTTACAAGATTTGCTAATGTGTCTTTTTTAACGTCTAATCTAGAAGGACTTTCTATACTAGGAGTAGTTAAAACATTACTGCTATCCAATGTCTTGTTAGATAGCGTCTGAGATGAGTTCAGATCTATGTTATTTGGTGCCGTTTTATTTGATGAAAATGACATTTGTATCCTTTTTGTTATATATTATTAATCTTAGCATTTATTTCGTAGTTAGTTGTTGTATAAGACATATCCCAGTATATGGAGTCATCTGATCTTTTAATTTCTAATTTATAAGTTAAAGTTTCCATTAGCTGTAATACTCCTCTACTATAATAATTCCAGAACCACCAGCCGCACCTGAGTAACCACTAGTACCTAAAGCACCACCACCACCTCCTGCGCCTACTGTGTATGAATAAGTAGCTAGAGGGGTAGATATTATTGCATCTATAAATCCTCCAGACCCGCCGCCGCATCCTGTATCAACATCGGCAACACCTCCTGTACCACCACCAGCACCACCACCACCGGAATTGGCATTTCCTGCTTGTGCAGCAGAACCACCAGAAGCACTTGAACCACCACCTGAGAAATATGGAGTATCGCCACCATGTCCACCTACATGATGAATACCATTTCCAGCACCACCGGTAAGTGCCATATAACCACCACCTGAACCGCCTTTTATAGCAGCACCTATTGGTCCAGTGCCTAGTGAAGCTGTACCACCGGCACCACCAGGACCGTTTGTTGGACCAGCAGCACCACCTACAGCAGATAATAAAGTAGTTCCAAAAGTTGTAGTGCCTCCGACGACACCATTACTAGCAGCTCCATTTCCAGAACCAGCACCGCCACCGCCACCACCTGCCATTTTTACTTTAATATATTTTACGCCTCTAGGAGTAGTATAAGTTCCAGATCCTGAAGTAAATTTTTGTATTGTAGGAGCGGAACTTTCTGGGGAAAATATGGTTTGAGGGGAAGCTAGTTTTTGGATATGTATCCAATGTACTGAGGTATTGTTACTTAAAGTCCCTGTTATATCAGCCCTTATACTTAATACATCTCCTTTATTTAGAGGTATTGTTCCTGAAATTCCCTTCGCTGTTGTAGACGCTTGTACTGCGCTTATATACCTATCCCCTACTGTATTAACATACGCCCTTAGTAAGGTTGCAGTATTAGCGGCAAAGAAAGCCATTCCTTCCACTTGGTAATTTCCCGTTTCTGGTGCAGTAAATTGGGTTCCGTTCCAAGAAGCTGTTGTGTCTGTAACTTCTGTAAAGTCAATGTCGGTAACTACTGATGTCACTATACCACCACCATTTCCGGCTCCTTCTACAATCACATCTCTACCGCCAAGATCTTGACTCATTAGAGCGTTGCTTGACCAGCCTGTGATTTTAACTCTGAATCTAATTAACAAAGATTCTGAGCTTCCAAATAGTGAGCTTCCTACTACATCTCCATGAGAAGATCCCCCAGCTCCAAAGGTCATATAATTTCTTCCAGCTACACCTACTACAGTTACTCTTGTGCCCCCTGCTCTAATAACCTCACCGTGATAAGTTCTTGATGAGTCTGAAGCAATTGTATGTCCGTTAGGAAGGGATAACTGAGCAATATCTCCGGTTACTGTTCCAGTTACGAAAGTACCTTCCACTTCCATGTATTCACCGACTCTATTATATTCTAAAGTAGCCCCTGTGATGGTTCCAAATCCTTGAGTATTGGAAGGAGTATATGCTTCAGAATCTAGTACAATTGCGCCGAAAGCTAAATTAGTTGGACCTACTGAGAAGTTATCAAAGTATAAATCATATGCAGCAGCATTAGTTGAGCTTACATGAGCAATTAACCTATAAGATACTGAATCAGATGCTGTTTGAAATTGAGCATAATGAGTACCTTTGCCGCCTTTCAGATCTTCGCCATTGATTCTGATTAACTGAGAATTAGTAATATCATATACTGAAAACCTTACATCATCATCTGCATATCCAGCATGACTTGCATCATAATCAATAGAGATTGTAAGTTTTTTAGCTTTATCAGCTAGATCAATTGTGAAAGGAACTGAGGCTCCGTGACCTTGATTACTAACGGATGTTTTAGTAAACTTAAAATCTGCTGTACCCCTTAAAGGAGTAGTAGTATTTCTAGTAAAAGTGACTAACTGAGCAGCAGCTTGATCAACACCATTTACTGGGTTAACACCGGCAGCATCGTTATACTCAATCCAATCACCAATAGTATTTTCTGCGTTAGTATTTTCGCCTTCTAAATAGTTAATTCCTCCAGAACCAGAACCTGATCCTACTTCAACTAAATTACTACCATCATCGAAATATGGTTTAGCGTTATCAGTAGCATAAACTAAAGTCCCTTCTTTTCTTGTAAGAGCATCTAGGTTAGTTTTAGTATCTTTTGGAAGTGTAGTTCTTGATGTGTTAGAAGCAGTTCCTCCGTCAATATCTTTGTTTGTTAATACTTGAATTCCAGTAGTTCCTACTACATCACCAGTTACAGAAACATTCTCATATCTAGAGTTACTTGTAACATATGAGAGTAAATCTCCATTAGAAGGACTTGGAGCGGATACATCATTAAGTTGATCTACAGTAATACCGCCATCTATTGCATTTGGTCTTAAACATTTAATTTGTAATGTATTTGCATCTTCAACATAAAATAAAGGATTAGAGAATCCGATAGAAGGTTCTGTAATAGTCGCTAAACCTGCTGTAACTTCACTTTGGAAGTAATACTCACCAATTGTGAACCCATGAGAAAGAGCTTCTACACGACCAAAATCAGCCGCTGTAAATGTGTTTACATTAGTTACTACCACTACTACTTGGTATGCAAGTGTAGTATCTGCATCAGCTTTAGCTTTTACAAAGATTGTTCCATTGTGGTATATACCATCGCCTACTGCAAGTCCATGAGCAGCTTGTGTTATTTCAAAGTTTGTACCAGCTCCACCAACAGATTTTAGTACATTATCGATTACTTGATACATCTTCTTAGTATCCGTAGCAAAACATAATTGACCATCAGAGGCAGTTGAAGCATATGTTACTAAATTTGCATCAGTATCTTGTTTTACGTCAGATCTTATAGGAGTGATTAATGATCCACTTGTTAATGATCCACCAGAAGCTACTGTTCTTGTATCAACATCTGATTGAAGCTCATCTAGAGCCGTTTGAACGTCTGTAGCAACTAAGTTCCCAGCAGGAGTATTTGCTATTGCAGAAGCAGCATGTGCTCCAACAGTATCAGCTATGTGATCAGAAAGTGCTGTTTCATCATTTGTAATTCTTTCTGCTAATTGATCTAGTCCTGCATCTGTGTTACCAGGATCAGAGGATAAATCCCAATGAGCTAGTACTCCTGGAGTATATGTAATTTCGCTTGCATCATCTTTACCAGCTACCTTAGTGTCTACGTAAGCTTTAACAGCTTTTTGAGAAGCAAGTCTAGTATCTGAGTCTGCAGTTAGTGCTACATCTGTGTCTATTACGTTTGTTGCAAAATCAGCAGTTTCTAAATTAGTTATACTGTTTCCAGTACCATTTGCATCGATTGTTTTATTGGTTAGTGTTTGAACTTGATCTTTAGTTACTACTGCTCGTTCTGCAGAGTCTAAAAATACTTTAATCTCTTTATCTGTTGTGTCGTTTACAATTTCTCCATCTAATGTTGGAGCATCTGTTGTAGACTTGAGTCTTATACCTTTTGCAAATTTTCTACTCAATATTGTCATCTTATTTCCTTCCTAAATCCCCTGTTACGGTTCCAGACTCTAAGTCTGCTTCTAGTTTATATATATTTTAAGCAAAAAAAGCATCATCAATCTTCACTTTTGCAGAATATTTGATAGTTACAGCATCTGTAGAGGCTACATTTAAATAACTAAATTTAAACTGTCCACCATTTACAGAAAATTCTAACTCTGTATCATCTCCAGTATAGTCTACTGAAAATTTAACAATAGTTCCGTTATAGACACCTTTTATTTGAAAAAATTCTACTTGAGTTGGTGTAGCATCAGTGAATGTTCTTGTGATATGACCAGTAATTATCATATCTTGAACAAATGCTAAATCGAAGAGTAAATTAGTGATGTCACCTTCATATCTACCTGATACTAAAGATCCTATCAATGTAACTTCAGTTGTTGAGATATCACCAGGACCACTAACTTCTGCGAGGATTGCAGTAGCTTCTCCTACCCATCCAGATGCTTCCTCACCGTAATTTATATCTCCGGTGTCAGGATATTCGAATATTTCATCTCTGAGAATACGAGTAGTTGACATTATTTCTCCTATTTACACAAAAGTACAACAGTACCTCTATATATAGTTGTTAAATTTGAGGGATTATGAATTTAATATTACATATTTCTATAATAAAAATCATAACTTAAATAAAAAAACCCCAGAACGAGTGCTCTGGGGTATTATGCTATAAGAGAGAGTTCTCTTGCTTATTATTCAGCTTTGATATATCTTAATTGACAGATAGAACATGGACGAGAAGTGAATAATGCTTGATCAGTCATACATCTCATTTCAACACCATGGGCACTTTCTAACAATCTAAAGAATTCTTCACCATCTGGTCTTTTGAATGTTACTTCAGTTGAACCAATTCTTTTAAGATCTGGTTCAGAAACGATATAAGCGAAACCTTCTTTAACGAATGTAGAAGCTTTGACCTTGATAGTACCGTTTTGACCGAAGAATTCAATTTCTCTAGCTCCAGATTGAACTTTTGAAGAAGAATAAGAAGAATCGAATGATCTTTTAGCAGTTTGCTCAGAAAGTAAATCATCCCATTGTTTAGGGTTAACATAAACACAAACTAACTCTTCCATAAGACCTTTTTCTACCATTGCAGAAATACCTTCTTCGATTTTAGCTTGAGAAAGAACAACTGGAGTACCAGAAGTACCAACGTCTACGATAGACCCTTGGAAAAGAGGCTCATTAGTATTAGTGATTCCAAATAAACTAGTAGTTTCTTCAGAGATACCGTGGATACCAATAAATTCATTTTTAACTGCACCAGCAGCAGCGGCACCTTTAAAGTAAATTACGTCACCAGCAGCAAGATCATCAGCAGGAGATGCGAAAGTGTTACCAGAAACAAGACCGATTGTTACAGTTCTATTTTTTAAAGAATAACCTTTAACTTCAACAGCTCCAGATCCGATAACAGAAGCAGTTAATGCTGAATCAAAGATTTCAATTTGAGCACCAGTTGTACCATTCCAGATACCAGCAGCCCATTGAGCGTCAGTGATTTCAACAACTTTTGTAGCAGCAGCATTAGTATCAGCAGATTTTACTGTACCAATTCCAGATTGTCCGTAAAACATTTGAACTTCAAGTCTGTGATAAATAGATTTAAGCATGTTACCTACCATAAGATCCATTGCCTTATCGATAGCTTGTTCACCTGAAGTAGATCTGTTCAATGCTCCGATAGAGATTGCTGATCTTAAAACAAGTTCTCTTGCTTTAACAGAAGCTTTTTCCATTTTAAATTCTTTAGCAGAGTTTAAAGCAAAAAGAAGACCATCTGAACCACCATAAGTAAAACCTGATTCTAATGAAAGAATAACTGGTTCAACATAAGATCCACCAAGTTTTTTAGATTCTTGGAATTTAGCTGCGTTGTATAATTTAATATGATCAGGAACTAGATCTTTTACTTTGTCTGCATATCTATCTTTAAATAGACCATTTAGGGTTGAAACATCATTTGCCATTTTAATTCTCCTTGTCCATCTTTCGGGACATTTTTATATTTTTAGTTGGGTATGATACTTCTTTAATCAGAGATATTAGTTCAAACTTGGTATTCCAAAATCTTTCACTAATCCTTTCGGGTATAATGTCCAATCTTAGAAATCTCCTTTAACCGCAAAAGCTTTAAAAAGGGTATCTAATTAGAGACATAAAATATGCCTCTATAACATAGTTGTTAAAAAATAGCAACATATAATATCAAAAATAAAATAAAATAATATTTTCAATAATTACAGTTACTTACAAACTAGCTAAATAATGAACTTAACTTGATTGGTTTTCTTTTTTCTTCTTTTAAATCAGGTTTAGTTACATCTTTGTTTATTGCTGTAGTGTTTTTTACTTGTTTATTAACTTGAGCAACTCTTTCAGCACGTAACTTGCTTAGAATCTCATCTCCCATATGGGTTTTTAGTGAATCTACGTTTTTAAATCTTGCTGCTGACCTTTGGAAGTTCTTTCTTAGTTGTTCTTTTACTGTAGGAATTACATCTTTAGCTGTAATATCGTGCATATTATTTTTGGCTGCCCACATTAAATTTTCAGCAACTAAGGCTACAGTTTCTCTATCAGCGATCAAATCTGGATCTTCATCTAGTGCCGACATTATATCAGTTTCAATTTCTTCTGCTAAAACTTTTCTTTCTGCGTCAGCTATCTTGTCAGCAGCTTCTTGTTTTAGACGATCCCTTTCTGCTTTAATCTCTTCAAATTCACGTTGTCTTGCAATAGCTTCTTTTTCCTGAGGAGACATTTCTTGTTCTTTTGCTAGTTTATCAATATATTTAGCTGAGTAGTCTAATGCATCAAAACCAGGTTTCATTTTTTGTAACTCACCAAATGGATCATTATAAATACGCTCTAATTCTTGAGAATAAAGGTTTTTTAATTCTTGAAGTTCTTGCATAGACTTTTGACCTTTTGCAGCCAATTGAAATTGTTTTGTAAGTTCTTCTTGATTGTTTAGATCTATTTCTTTTACGAATTCTTTACCGTCTACTTTTAGAGTAAATTTACGAATCATATTTTTGATTTGTTCGTCAGAAGCACCATCGTCAATAGCTTCTTTGATTTCTTCTTCGAGTTCAGCTTCTGATTCTGCGCTCAACTCCATAGATTCATCTGATTCTTCTTCAGTTTCATCTGATTCTTCTTCAGTTTCTTCTGGGTCTGCTCCTACTTCTCCTCGTTGATTAAACACAATACTTTTGAGGGACTCTATAAAAGTCCTACTTTTTGTTTTCATTCATATTCTCCTTGCTAGTCTTTCGATATAGCATAGTTACCACGCCATAATGGTAGTGGTATAATAAATTTAGTTATCTTTTTCTAGTTCTTGTAACATCTCGTGGGTTTTTTGATTATAATTTTTTTCACAGACACCAAAGCTACGATCTCTAACTTCACGTTTTAAACTAACTCCAAACTTTTCTAATTTAGCCCTAGCAGTTCTTTTAAGTACATTTAAATTTGTATAAGTTTTACTTTTATAAGAATACTCTTTAGTTCTTTCGTTTCTAATGTAGTATTCCATATCGTCTAAATTTAAAATAACACGGTACTTTGCTCCAGTAATTTGAGAAGTGAACGACCTAGTACTAATTACATGGTTCTTTTTAAATTGATGTTCAATATATTTTATTCTATTACCTGAAGAGTTCATTACAGGTCCGATGCTTTAGTAGGCATTGGAGGTAAAATACCTTCTTTAACACCTGCAGGTTCTGGAGGTTGAGGAAGTCCATTTGGTACACTACTTTGTGGTTGCATCATTGCTGCATTTCCCTGATCAGGAGTATTAGTTGTACCAGACTGTTGTCCTTGTTGTCCCATGTTATCTGGACTTGGTGCCGGAGATATTGGTTGTTCTCCTATCATTGCAAGAAGTGCTGGATCAATTGTACGAAGTAAATTAGCGTGTTCTTGGACATGTTCTAATACCATACTAACTAATTTTGCATCTTTTTTAAGTTCAGTATCATTTAACACTTCCATGTGTTCTTTTATATGAATAGAATGTCTCTCAGACCAAATAGCTTGTTGAGGTTGTCCTCTTACTAATGCTTCGTTTTCAGATTTAATTAAAGTTAGATTATCGATTTTACCATCAGTTAAATAATCAAGATTTCCGGTATTAAGAACCATTAAATATTTATCAACATTATCTATTAATCCCATTTGTAAAAGGTTCTCAGCTACCTGAGCACGACCTGCTGTCGATTGCATTAAGGCGTTACCAGCGTCTACAATAACTCTATTAATTGACTTAATATCGTCAGATTTAAATTCTTGCATTTCTGAGGTGTTATTTATTCCTGCGATAGCAATTATCCTTGGTACGTGAGCAAAATCTTTAAGTAGATTAATAGTACCTGTTCCAACATCTTCTAAAAGTCTGATATAAGATTGTTGAAGACCTGAAACAAACTGGAGAGCTTGTGACTGTACTAATGCTAATGCATTTCCTGACCTTAGTGATTGTTCAGGATTACCTCTGGCAACTGAGTTAACTCCAGAAAGAGTTTCCATTGTTTTTTCTAGAAGTTGCATCATATTGTATACTTCTGGAGAAGTTGCTGTTAATTGCATTGGTTCAGGTTTCCCTGCAGCAGCGTTGTAATGGATAAATTGCATACCTCCACCAAGTTGTTCTGCTTCTACTCCAGCTCCTCTTGGAGATAGGATAGATTGAACTCCAAACGCACTTATGTTTGTTGCAGCAGTGGAGTACATGCTATTAAGCATCTCTTGGAGAGGTAATAGATCAAACATATCGGTATACCCATAAGGAGTACCGATAATACTTGAAGGAGTTATCCTGTAGATTGGAAGAGTTCTATAAGGAATATCAGTGTCTTCTAAGATTATCTCCTCATTAATATACAACATGTATTTACCATTGGGCATAGCTGATGTTCTTTTGTGAAAGAATTCTTTTACAAAGATATCATCTGTTTCATGTAGTTTATTATATGAAGAACTTCCTCTCCTTTTTTCAACTTTATCTACCGAGTCCATTTTTATTATATCATCTGCACGTTCTGGGTATTTAGCTGCAAGATCAAATTTACAAAGCTTGCTTCTTACTACAACCCAATTATTTTTATCAAAATATTCTTTTGTTGAATCGAATACTACATCATATGGAGATACTAAAGAAAATCCTACATCACCTTCATGAATTGGTAATGGGTGTAATATATTACCATCTTCATCAACGGGATTTCCGTCTTCATCTTCACCAACTATGGAACTTGGGTCAGGTTCCAAGTAGTCTTGGACTTTACCTTCAGTACTGTTCCATTCTAGTTTTATATAACCTGACCCTAATATTATGGCATACTCTACTGCATCTTTTAATACTTCTTCTAGACGCATTTCCCTCATATAATAATCAAGTAAACCATTTCCTAGTTTTGCTTGTATAAGAGATTTTCTATCTGTGTTAATTGCTCTACATTGGAACGCTGGTCTAGTACCAGTAACCATAACATGTATATGTCTTGCAAGGTTTCTATAATGGTTAACAGCTAAGTTGACTATTTCTCCACTTTCTCCACCAAGACTTATCCCATGAGAATTACTACCTTCTCCATAGTAATCTCCGTAGTAAGCTTTCCAAGATCTTTCAATCTTACTTAGATAACTTGAATCAGTAATCCCTGAAAACCAATTCTTGGCTTTTTCATCTAGAAATCTTACTGTTATGTCAGGTTTGTCTGCTGCAAAATAAATCGGTCTTGCCATTATTAAATCCTTATGATGTATTAACTATAATATAGTTGTTAAATTATTAGTTTTATTATCGTTTATCTTTTATATTCATTAACTTTTTCATAAAATTAACTGAGTCTGATCCTTTTTCTCTATAATTTCTAGTTACATGTGTGTTTTCAGTCACTTCATTACCGTAATAACTAGGAAATGGACTTCTGTAAGTATGTATATTTCTAACTAGGTAATATAGAGCAGGTATGGTATCTACGTGACCTCCTCTTATGGTTTTATCTGGAGTATCTGTTAACCTTTTAAAGTCAGTTCTAGCAGCATTCCATTGCCCGTACTCTAAATGGTATATTAAATGGGAACATCTACTGTGTATCTTTATTTTCCCCTGAGCTAACCACATTTTCATTGAATTTATAGCTCCATCTTTATTATCTTTTTTCGTATTAATAAATGTTAAACCATGTAATTGTTGTAAATCTTGTTGTAACCCTAAATTTATATCCATAACTCTCAAATAGGGTTCCGATGATTCTTTCATCTTTGGATCAAAAAATCTTAAATTTTCTTTATGCTTTATTCCCTTTGCTAGTTTATCTGTCCTCATATCTTTTCCGTTCACTACATATTCATCCATGATATATAGACACCCTTCTTGAAAATCATAATATGCAAATAGAAGTGCTGATAAATCTTTGAACCCTGGATCGAACCCAACATAAAAATCTCTATATTCAGGAATTGTATAGTCGTCTATTACGATGTCCTTTTTATATTTAGAGAACTCTACACAAATAGTAGTTTCTTCGTCTGCTATTACTTCACAGAGATATTCTCTTCTAAAATCTGGATCATCTATTCCTAGAGGATACTCTGCGATAACCTCGTCTACTATTTCTTGGGTAAAGTTAGGATTTTGATATATATCATATATTTTAAGTCTTCCTGAAGCTTTATACGGATTCATGAAGTATTGAATAAACTCATGTTGAGGATCTCTAGAAGGAGTTGATGCTATTATCATCCTACCTCTAGTAGTTCGAATCGTTGGGGATAAGATAGACCGTATAGTGTACAAAAGGTCCGATACGAAACCTCCCTCATCTATTAATACTAAGTCTGCCCTAGTACCCCTGAGAGATTCAGCGGATAAATCAGAACCACCTAAATGGATTTCGGAGCCATTATGCTCAAACACATAAATTTTATCTTGAGTATTATAGATTGGTTTTAGATGCTCAGGACAACTCTCTAAGATCTCTCTCATCAGCGGTTTAATTATTGTTTTAGCATCTTTTTGTTTTGGTAATAAGAATTTAACTATTGAATTTGGAGCTTTTAAGCATTGTTCTAATGCTAGTGTTACTAGCAACCATGTCTTGCCCAATCTTCGACTACATACCACTACACTAGTTCTAGTAGTATCATTTACTATATCATCTTTTATGTTTTTTTGTATAGGGGTTAGTGTCCATGACAATTCGCCCATTTCCCATAGCTTATTCTTAGCATCTACTTTCGTTAATGATTTTTTTTTATTTGTCATTTCCTACTATCTTCAGTAATTCAGATACATCTGCTACTTTTGTTTTTTTAGAACTGGGTGCTGACATACCTCTGATTGATCTAAGAGTTTTATAGAGTATATCAAAGTTTTTAATATCGTTCTGATCAAAATCCTGAGCTTCAACAAGTTGTGCGATGTACCTTATCCCATTAATACAAATTCTCTCTTCCAAGGAGGTACAATCTAATCCATCTAGCTCATCTTCTAAATCGTTATCTTTTATTACTTGTTTGATTCTTCCATTCTCAGCTTCTAGATCTGATATGCGTTTATTGAGTGCTAGTAATTCTCTACCAGCATCTCCAAGATCAAAGTCATCTTCCATTATTATCCTACCATTTAAAATTATGTATCTTATCTTCTTGTTTTTGGACTAGAGCTATTTTATTTTGACCATCTCTAACATTTGCAAGATCCTTTTCAAACTGACGAAGTATTTCATTAACTTCTATATCTTTATTATCTAATCTTTCAGTAAACAGCTTGTGATAGTCAGGTGTTTCTAAACCATCTAAATAAGCTCTAAATCCCACCAATGATCCAATAACTGCCAACACTAATGCCTGTGCTATATTAGGTTCATTATAAAAGAAGTAAGGGGTTAATACTAATAATAAAATTAATGGGACTGAATTGACTAGTTTTTGCATTGTAACATATCCTTTGTTATTTTTTCTTTTTGATTGCTCTTTTTATTTTCTTAAAGTAACTCTTTTCGTCATTAGTAAGAGGTTTAATCCCCTTCTCTAACTTTTCTTTCAGCTTCTTTGCATCTTTGTCTTTTACGATATCAATAACACTCATTATGTTCCCCTATTTAGTAAGCAAGCCTTGTTTATACCGTTCTTTTTTATAGAGTCTTTCAGCTTCCCTTTCCTCTTCTTCGCTGATATCCTCTAAACCCTCTGGAGTTGGTTCTTCTTTTTTATTGAGTAGTTCTTCTTCCTGGTTTTGTAGGATTGAGTCCTTCCTAGAATCTTTTAGCGACCTTAACTTATTAAAGTAACTCTCATCCTTACTCACAGTCATAGTACTGTCAGCTTTTCCAGCAAGACCTCTTAATATCTCTAGCTTCTTCTTTTTTATTTCATCCATATTGATCTCCTCATATATAGTTGTTAAATTAAGTGTGTATTAAGTTTTTTATATCGAGAATCTTTTATAATTCATGTACTTACGTAATATGTTGCATATTTATGATACTTATGATATCATATGAAGTAGTGTTTATCTGTTCTCACTTCACCAACTCAGAACAAGTCACCATATCAAGCTAGATGACGTAAACTTACTAGCAAAGCATTCACACCCTTAGGGATAAGAAGGATGGATGCTTTAAATGGACAAATAG
>Ga0307378_10009068_pt1 | contig 13118 bp, 11 predicted proteins | sample UN1MG_FD_202238 | JGI IMG/M metagenome (GOLD analysis project Ga0307378, IMG submission 202238) | Soil microbial communities from Risofladan, Vaasa, Finland - UN-1 | ecosystem: Environmental > Terrestrial > Soil > Coastal area > Acid sulfate soil | place: Finland: Risofladan, Vaasa | collected... | reverse complement strand
GGGCTGGCCATTTTCATTAGCCATGTGCCACAGATTTTCGGAGATTCTCTTATTAAGGTCAAATATATCAGCGACCAAAAACGATTTTTCATTGCTCATAAAAACATCCTCCTAAGATACCTTCTTAACGCTGTTCGTGCTCTTTCCTCTAACGTCATAATGTCTTACTCATTTTATTGGCCAGCCGTCGTGGGCGGTGATGACCGCGTTTATATTTCTCATTATTGGATAGCCTTGCTGTCCGTCTTTGGGGTAACTATGCCATAAAACCAGAGTTTGCCGTAGAACGAGTAAAAAAATAACATTCCATTGGGATCATCAACACACAGAGCATACGAATAACTAAAAACGTTCCCGCCAATCGTCTCTGGCAGCTTCCAGAATTTTCTCCATTGGTCAATAAACTCCTTGGGCATACTAAGGGCATCGTCCTTGAATACGCATTTGACCTCATACCCTACAGGGACTGGATAATCATGTATGATGTAAAAAAGCCCGCGTACTATCCTATCGGTGACACAGTTGATCCTGTCAGCACTTACCATCATGGCAGGGCTTCTTCCGATATATATGCCGCCCTGGCTAACAACATCGACCACATGCAGGCTCTTCCGGATTGCAATCGCCATTGCTGCGGCTTCCGGTTTGATCATAGACCTGAGCAGCTTCTCATTCACAGCCTGCGCATTCGGGTCTGAGGATACAGGCGCACAACTGACCAAAATGGTCCTGAAGTATTCATCATCCTTTGAGAACGATTCATTGCACTCCTTGCAGCATGGCACAGTAAGCATATTTGACGGACGTGGTTTTGGAAATAGTGCCTTCGGAGGGATATGGTCGACAGTCATACTCTCTTTGCTACCGCAGTATATGCAGCTTTTCTCGCTGTCGCTCATTTGTTTCCTGCTCATTTTACTCCTCACAGCTAATACTATAAAAAAAGCCGCCAGTGTTCTTGAATTATCCGATTATTCTATCTCTCCGGTTAAGAACTTTCGTCCTTTGTCGCTGACTTCCCAGACACCCCTTGGAGAATCGCTTTTGAGAAGTCCTTCATTAACCATTGAATTTCGTGCCCATTGAGCAGCGTTACGCCAGCGATGGTTATCCGGGCTTGAGGCAAGCGGCTCATAATCGACATCCTTGAGTACCGGCTTCATAATCTCACCAACTCTGTCCAGAACATCCTTGACCTGGCCGGAGCCTCCCATTTCTTCAAGAGCCTGCAATATAGGTTTGAAATAAGCTTCCTCACGTGTCCTAACGCCTCTCTGCAAGCGGCCCAAATTCTGGCGATCGGTTCGCTCTTTCTGCTCCTCTTCATCCACCTCTAATGCGGAAATGCTTGTCCATTCTTTGCGAAGGGAGGCCGTCTTATCACGAAATGCCGTCAGTTTTCCCGCATGTTCTAAGGCTTCTCGTGCCCGGTCGAAATCCCGTTTCTCAAAACTCCTGCTCCCTATGTTGGTCACAAAGTCAATTTCCGCCTCAATTTCCTCCAGCAGCATCTCGAACGCTGCCTCAACATTTGTCGGATTGTTTTCTATCATGTTTCTCTCCTGTTAATCTGCTTCTTGTCTAAGCCAATACTGCATCCCGAGAGGCCCTTCACCCTCTTTGTCGGCGGGTAGGAAGTACCATTCATCGGTTCGGTCATAGATCACACGCCAGACGATGTTGCCGAAGAAGAATCCCGACTGCTCCTCACTCCCTCCACAAGCAGCGGTCAAAGGTGGGAAGGCTGCCCTAATCGCAGGGTCCTTTCCCGGCAGCCAACTCGCGTTGAAGCTCTCACCACGGTCGCAGAATGCATTGATGGCGTCCACCATCGCTTGATACTCTACGTCGGAGATTCTGGATCGCCAGATTTGAAAGTCGGACCTATGAGCATCTCTTCTGGGCGTTCTATCATCAACGCTATAAAGCATGATCTGTCTCCTTTAGCATTGGGATGCCCCATTTTTTGACTCGGGCTTTCATCCTCCCCTCCCGTGTGCTGGAGCAGCCACTTCCGTTCCGTTGCCGTTGTTCTTGCCGATCTCTTCGACGTATTTCCGAAGCTCGAAGCCTGGCGCACGGCAAACACGGCTGAACTCGTTTACCCATTTTCCGGCCAGTTGCTCAAAGCTATTCCGTTCTCGGCGGATGCAGCGATTGTCCGGAGGGTGCGAGGCGAACTCGGTAATCGCATTGAAGGCGGCGTAGGCGTTCTCACCCAACTCGCTCACATAGCGGTCGCACATCGTCGTCACGTGTCTTACCAAGGCATCCCAGTCCTCTGCTTCTCTGCTGTATGGCTTCGCACGCTTTGGTTTGCGGAGCATGAGAACCGCGAACATGAGCGGCTCGAACTGGGCGCGGCTGACGGAGCAATCCCGGAGCACACCCAGATACTCCCTGAAGCTGGTCCTCAGCTCCGCCAGCTTGTCGTGGGCGATCTCGAATCGAATTGTCTCGCCGATCTCACTTCGCACGTGTGTGAACTTGAAGCGGATGACCGACTTGGGTAGGATCAATCCGTTTTTGCACACCTTCCGGTAGAAGCCGATGTCAAATGCCAGGGCGCGCAGACCGTTGTAGCTGTTGGTCACCCGGATGAACGGGCCAAAAGCATCGGGACGCTCTTTGGCCGGCACAAACGTGAAATCGAGCGTCGTCGAGTTGTGGGCCAGGTCGATGAAACAGTGCCCGCCTGTCCCCGGGGCATCAGTGGCTCGCACCTCCCATTCGCCCGGCTTTGTCTCTGGGAACACTGTGCGACAGCATTCGTAAGCCATGTCCAGCGCCTCGCGGTTACTTACCAGACGGTAGCCACGGCTTACAACACCCAGCACGCGGCCGCTATCGCGGTTGACAATGGCTTTCTTGTCCGGAACCGGCAGCCTTTGCTCGCCGGAGGCTGTCTTCACACTGACGAACACTGGGTGCTCTTCCACCGGGAATAGAACATCTTCGAGTTGGCTGAGTCGTGGCATGGGTCAATCCTCCTAACATCACAATGTCTTTCTCATTTTTTCTCTTTACGGCGATTGAGCTCACTAAAGATTGATTGTTGCGATTCCTGAATAAAGAAACCGGTCTTTTTGAGCAGCTCTTTGTACTCGGCTTTCGACAATAACACAAATTCACTCAAATGTGCCGTCACATCATCATCCCAGTAATTATCGTAATCAAGCTCTTGAGGATTCAGGTCTTTTACCAGCAGCGGTCCGCTGGTTGAAAGAACTCTGCCAGCCTCATCGGTCTCGATTGCGAACAGATCACCGCTTATTTTGTGTTTGTATAGGGCTTTCTTACTCATTTCTCTGAATGTCCACCTCTTGGATTTTCCGCGTGGAATTTTTTATGGCATCCGGAATGCATCAGAACACAATTAACACGGCTGTAGCCGCATTCGCTGTTTACCCGATGTAGATGAATCCCTTTTTTATCCTTAAAAGGGCCACCACAATAATCACACGGCTTATTGGCTTTCAACAATTCTTTCTTGATTTTGGTTTTGGTGCTTCGCTCATCCAATTGCAGCCTCGCAAACACAAAACGGTTGGCGTAGAACCATTTGTCGGGGTCCCCTCCCGCATGGTCCCTTATCGCTTTTCGTGTTATGTTGAGAATTTCTTGCGGTTCCACATTATCACCTCCTGACTATTTTATTGGCCAGTAGCCGAAACTCTTTCATCTTGGATTAATCCAAGGAAAATGGCAGCCTCCGACCCAATTTCGAAGATATGGGCCTTTATTAGATTTAATCGCATCCCGGAATCTCGGAGCAGGACAAAACCTGGCGTCTTCGAATTCACCGTCAATTTTGATACAGACTGACTGTGTCTTTTGCATACTCCAATCAGGTTTGCCCGCACTCTTCCATGTCGAAATTACTCGCCCTCTGATAGAATCTTTTCTCTCTCCCATTTCATTCTCCCATGTATTTTATTGGCCAGCCGCTAATGGGCGGCGATTTTTTCGTTTATTTTTTCCTCTATTTCTAATCTATCTCAAAGAGTGTTGGCTGCTTTCTTTCTGGAATCTGCTCGGCTTGTGGCGGGGGTGGTGGCCAATGCTCCGGAGCGGTATCCGGATTTGGATACAGTACCATATCTGATCCCTCAAAAGGCATCAGGACATCTCCAAAACGCAAACCTTCCTCCGTGACCTGGAAGGCGAGAAACTTCTCGCCCCTGAATGTTCGAACCAAACGCCGGAATATTGTTGGCCGTATGAACAGCACCCCTTGTTCATATACCGTCGCCGGAAATGTCGCTGACACTTTATCGCCTGAGATGGTTAACTCGTTCTCAGTTGCTTTCAGACGCAGGAATGCTGCATTGCACCCTTGCTTGCCTGGTTTTCTATCCTCACGCACAATAGCGATTATGCGCTGCAAACGTGGTTTATCGACAACAAAGAACATACCTCATACACACTCAACTTTCGTAGGATGCTTGTCTATAATGACTTCTGTTTTCTGTCTCCTGTATTCTGCCTCCTGTCTACCTTCATCCTGAGCGGAGTCGAAGGGCTGTATCCTGTTTTTCCCTTTTAACTTTTGACTTTTTACTTCTTCTCTCCTGTATTCTGCCTTTACCTTATTGGCCAGACGCTGTGGGTGTTGATTATCTCATCAAGCATTTTCACAGATCAGCTATCCTCGTCAACTCATAACTGGTCCTGATGAAATTAACGAGCTATACAATTCCTTAAGTCTTTCGTATCGCTCTTGTTTCTTTCGAAGTTTTCTTGCTTCTTTGATTCGATGGATATCTTCGCAGCTATTTACCGCCCAATAGTATTCGTGCAGAGTCCCATTCTTGCTTGATCGTCTTTTCCATCGCCAGTCACAACATGATGTTTCAGTGTCAGAGGCATTCTGCTCATTTAGAAACACGATGCTTCCAGGACTCACCTTGTCATTGACAAGGTAGGCAGCCAAGTATGCCCCACCCCAAATCATCTGTTTACTTAAATTGGCCAATTGTATTCTATCTTGAAATTCAAATTGACCATAGGCTATTGTTGTTCGCATGAGATACCTTTTGTGAATCATTTTTTTATGAAGGGCGCCCACAAAATCAACAACACTTTGCAATCTTTTATCCGTAGCCCAGGATATGACACAATCTGAAACTGCAAGTCCTTTTATTGATTGCTTGTCCCGTAACAATCCATATACATTTTTGAAAAGATAGTCGAGTCCTTTATAAGCTTCTTCGCGGTTTTCCATCATTGCCTTAAAACCACAAAGATCGCTAAACGCAACATATGTCTCGTCATTGAAAGACAAGCTTGGCGTATTGCACATAACTATTCCTCCAGACCTACGATTCAGTCAATTCTAAGACAACATCATATATCTCATTTTGCAATAAATGCATCAGGCCAGCCGCCGTAGGATTCTATTACTTCGTCGATCTGATTCATGATTTTTATGGTTTCGTTGATGGCTATGTCAATCTGATTTGTTATCTCTTTTGCTAATTTCTTTTTTCACTGAATCGGGCAATTTATCATAGATGCTATCTATCTGTTTGTTTTCACTTATCATGTGATTTGCTATTATGTTTACTAATTCAAATAACGCTTTTGCAGTATCAATATTATCTACGTCGATTTGCCCGGGATGCACAGCGTTGTTTCCTGTTACGCGTACTATATCCAGTGCTTTTTGAACTTTTTCAGGTAAACCTTTTATGACAAGGTTTTTGATTTTATCATTGAGATTACCTCCCTCAGTTTGTAAGTGGTTGCAAAGCTTATCTATCGCCAGTCTCAATAATGCTGCTCCTCCTCTGGGGGACTGTGCTAAAATAGCTCTCGCTTCAAGGTAGTCTTTTTTAATATCTTCTGGCAAATCTTCATTAGGTAATGGAGCGTCACCAACAAGAGGATAAACCATTTGGTTATTTTGCCTTAGCCAGATTGAATACTCACAACATCGGCTACATTTAGTAACCGTAAAATCATTGACGTCAGTATATGGTTTATCAAATTGTACTGTAGCAAGATTGTATCTTATTTGATGAGCATATGCCCCACAATGTGGACAATTAAATGCTTCGTCATTTTTCGGAAGTGTAGGCATATCTGATTTCCTCTTTTATTTTATTGGCCAGCCGCCGTGGGATTCTATTACTTCGTCGATCTGATTCATGATTTTTATCTTGTTCTCTGCTGAATCCAGTCTGTTAGTGCTCGGCCTTCCAGTTTTATAGTCCTGTTGCCGTCACGGATATAGACATCATTATCAAAATGAATAATTGTATCTCTATTTACAGGTTTAACATCTATTTTACATAACGTACCCTCTGATAATTCTTCAAAGATTATTGAAACGTTGCCCAAAGGTGATGGATCAAAATGGTCGTTGATAAGACTGCGTAGTTTCTGCTCAAAACCATCACGGTTGTTTCCTCTAACAAATTGTAAGTCTCTTGCTATACCTTTGACTACGCAAGAATCAGAAACACCGATAAGTAGTATCCCACCATCGGCATTAAGAAAGGCGGCTATTGTTTTTAAAGACGCCTTATTCAGATTTCGATTCTGTTGGTTCTGCCGAGTGCAGTATTCGAGTGTCTCTTTGAACTCCAATGTATGGCTTTCACCTTGAGCGATGAGTTCGAGAATTGGATTTGAACGCCAATAGGATGGTGGTTTTTCAAGAATTCGCTGGCATCGGGCTAAATGATCAGCGTATTTATCTTTAACCTCTGCAAGAACACCCTGAGCTTCAGCAAGTATTCGGTAACGACGACAATACCAAAGCTCAATTTCGCGAATATCTTTCTCATCTAAACCGTAAGATTGATAAACAAGTGAATCAATCTGCTTTTGCTCATGGAATTGATACGAGTATGCCAGATTGTTCTTTTGATTTGTGATTATCTGGGCTACAAGTGCTTTGATTTGAGCAAGGATAACATCATTCAAAACGCAATGGAACTCCTTTATGCTGTCCACATGTGAACTGATCGTATGATTAACATATACCTTATAAACATACCTGGCCCATACCGAGCACAATAAGCCTAAAAGCAAATCTCGATGCTCAGGATCATTAGGAATAATTACTGAACCCTTTTGGTCAAATAAGCTGCCGCAGTTTTGTCGGAAGCTTGGTGAGTACATGCCTGTATCAGAAAAAGTAATACCTTTTCTGAAATAAAAGTCTGGATTTCTAATTACTGCTGCCCGTGCAGTTCTATCAGAAACTCGTATTTGATCCTGATGTCCTCGACGTTCTTTAACATCAGCTATAGTCGCTGTATATAATCTGTGTACAGCATCTTGTGACCAGTCAATAAAATAGCCAGTAGGTACATAATAGTTTGGAAGCCAACCCTCTTCTGTATTACTTGCGCCTCCCTTGTCATATGGAACATAATGCCTTCCACCATAACGGTTCGGATCAATCCCATTTAGTTTTTCATCTTCTGATAGATTAGCAATTTCTTCATCAGTTAATAATTCTGCTTCATTAAGAATTTCATAACTACCGCGTACTCCTTCTCGCTTGCGTAGATAATATTCGTTATCACCTGTTTGTAAGCCAACCTTTACATCAGCTATATCTCCAACCTTCGTGAAATGATCATCACTCATAAGAGTATACATTTTAGGGGAACCGATGAAAACCGGCATGTTATCATAATTAAAAATCAGACTTTGTGCGTAGGTATATCTTGCGCAATTAATAGCCTGAATATCTGGCCCATGCCCAGACACTGCAAGAAGGTTATCCGAGAGAACCTTCCAGTTATTATTTTCAATAGCACTAAGGTCGCCTGCAATAAGTTTATGATCATCAGATGGTGTATGCTTAGAAAGAGACAGAATGCATGTGTCAACTCTTGCATCAAATATCCACCAAGGCAAATCGAGAACATGAAATATAGTAGTATTTTCAAGTAGTCTCTTACGAAGAGGTCTATGTGATTTTATTGTTCGCCATGTATATGAAACAATATATGAAAGCGTTCCATTTGGCTTGAGCAACTGTAGTCCTCGTGCTAAGAATATTCCATAGGAGTCTTTTGACTGTCCTTTTTCACTATCATTCCTCTGGTTAAAGTATTGATTACGAACTGAATTATCAACCATTATTCCGTAAGGTGGATTAGCAATGACAATATCAAATCCTTTTGTGTTGCTCCAAACTTCTGCAAACTCAACTCGCCAATCAAAGCCTTCGGTTGTTTCGTCAGGATGTGCGTATTCTTTTATTTCCTGCTTTAATACAGCAATTCTATCTTCAATACCTGGATTCTCAGATCTCAATTGAGGGTCCATATGAATTGCTTTCAAGCGGTCATACTCATTGATTTTGTCGGTACGGGCAATATCGTCAAATGTAGCCGGAAACCCACCAGATGGGTCATGTGAAATTAAGCTATCACCAGTTTCGATTTTATAATCAAGGTTTGGTAATGGGTCGGGTTGGTCATCTTTAAATTCTACCGCAAGAGAGAGCCACAATCTTAACCTTGCAATATTAACTGCAAATTCGTCCAAATCTACACCGTATATGTTATTTTGTATTATCTGAAGTTTACGCTGATAAGCATCATGGGCGGTAGCTTGCTCGGCCCGGGAATCGAGGAGTTCTGTAATTGTATAAAGTTCATGAAGCATTCCAAGCAGGTAAGCACCGCTGCCACATGCAGGATCAACAACTTTGAGTTCAGCAAGTTTAGCTAATAAATCCGTCGCCTGAGGTACTGAAATATCATCGATTTTATGTTCGTCAATTAAAGAAGCCCATCCACTTCCAAGATAGCCCTTCAAGGATTCACGGCACATAAAAGAGACTACAGTTCTTGGAGTATAGTAGCTACCTTGCTGACGTCGAGCGGTAACAAGCTTTTCAAAAACCTTTCCCAGCATTTCCGGATCAACCGCTACTTCAATATCAAAAGGCGTGGATTCTTCAACAGTAAAATTGTATCTGTACAGCAAACCTTCTTCACCGAGAATCGGTTCAAATACTTCATCGGCAATATCTCCGGCCCGCTCATCCCATTCTGTTATTGTAAAAAGTCCGCCATTTAGATACGGAACGCTTCCGATTACATCTTCTTTGTTATGGTTAGGAACTGCTAAGCCTTCAAAGAACAAAACCTGTAATCTGCTTCTATACCAGGAAAGATTATTTAGTCTTCCAGCCTGATACAGAGTTTTGAGATATTCTTTTGGATTAGAATCACCAAGTTTAAGCCATCCCTTGCGTTCCACAAATCGAAGAAACATCAGTCTGTTCATCAGGATTTGAGCGAACATTTTTTTATCTTCATCACTGGGAAGATTTAATTGCGTTTGCAAGTCTGTAAAAACCTTCTCATATGCGTCATAAAACTTCTGCGTTACCGTTTCTATATCGAATGCTTTCGCCCATTTGGCTATCCAAACATCACTATCGGCGGGGTCGTCCGGCCATTCCAGATATTTCAGATTGTAGTTACAAACTGTTCGAGGAGGCACACCGGGCTCCCACCCAAACATTGCCAATGGCTCAGCATGTCCGGCTTCTTTCGCCGATTTGAAATATGCAAAACGGAAATGTCGGTATTCATGAGTACAAATAAACAGAAGATTAGGGCGATCCCATCCTCGCCGATTTGCCTGCGCACGAATGAGCTTACGTAGTAACCTACGCAGTGGGCCAGTCAATCCTCTGCCGCTGGTGAAAGGCAATGCGCTCGCAAATTGAAGAATAAAGATGCCCCAAGGCTGTTGCGTGTTACCTTCGAGGTCTGGCAACTGAAGGACGGGCGTAGCAAGAAGCTCCCGACTAAGAACCTCGTCCTCAAATTCGGGGTACTCGTAAGCGATGTCCTGGATCTCCAACCCAAAGTCCAATTCGAGAGGCCAATGGAGTGTTTGGCGTAGAAGCACATTAACGAAAGAGGTTTGATCATCGACTCGTCGAATCGCGTCTCGAATTTGCTCTGATATTTCGTCAGGCATTACATTATCTCCATCCAGGCTTTCAGCTTTGCCTTGATACCTACAGGTGCCTGGACTTTCTTGAGGTATGTGTTCTTTATGTGCTTCTCTATCTTTTTGCATATGTCCGACAGGGTTTCTTCTTCCATTTTGCAGCTTCGCGGTGTTTGCGGGTCAGAGCGGATGATCTCGACAATATCACTTGGTTCTGCGGCAATTGACTCGGTTCGCAGGTCATAGAGATACCAGGCCGTATATCCGGCCTCTTCGGTCCAGCCTGTTTCCTCAGAGTCTTCTTCCCGAACCTGAGCGGCAAATTCCGGGGCGGGCAGGGCATAACAGAAGAATACAGCCTTAGAGTCTTCCTGCGGATGCTCCTTTCCGCTGAATACCTTGCCGGGAAGGCTGCTCAGATGTTCTTCGAGCCCGGGATTCTCACTGAGCAGCTTTTGGTACTCAAGGTGCATCTTCTCCAGCGGGCTTTCCTCTCCATCATATTGGGCATTGAAGTTCTTGAGCATTTCGAAGTCATCGTCTGCGCGTAAGAGCTTGCCGCCTTCGATTCCAAAAGTCTTGGATATTCTGAGCGTTTTGTGAGTGACCTTGCTGTACAGACTGAGCAGCACGTTAAGCTCATCGGGGGGAAGAAAATTATAATATTGAGTAGTCCCACGGATTTTGGCCTGTTCAGGATGGTCTGATTTTATCACCTCCTCAACATCCGGATCCATCCTCCTGTCGATACGGCCGATTCTCTGCATTAGCCGTACAGGATTCCAATGAAGATCATAATTGATGAGCCTTGTGGCGTCCTGGAGGTTGAGACCTTCGGAAAGGACATCGGTTGAGATAAGTAACCTGATCTCACTGAGATTTTGACTTTCAAGTTGGGGGCTGCTTGAATCGTTGTAATAGGGGGAAAATCTCTTTATCAGGGTCTCTCTGCTATCGCCGCTGGTCTCGCTGTCGATTTCTTCGATATCGGTAAAGCCTTCGCCTTTTAGCTGTTGGTAAAGGTATTTGGCGGTGTCCTTGAACTCAGTGAAGATCATGCACTTGTGCCGGCTCAGAACGGGATCGCTATTAAGCATCTTTATCAGGGCACGAAGCTTCTTGTCCTGCTTCGGCTGAAATTGCGAAAGTTCCTTTAGAAATTCGGCTATCGTGGCAAGGTCATTAAGTGTGTCGGCGAGTATTTCAGATATGTCGAATTCCTCCGGATCGAGCTTTACTTCTCTGGCAGTTTCAAAGAATTCAGGCTCGATGATATCCTCTTCGATCATTTCGCCTTCAAGGTCGTCTTCAAACAGAACATGCTGACGATGTGGGTCATGCCCCGTGATGTCCTTATTTCGGATAAGCCATTTTTCCAGTCTGTCTTTCTCCCTTTGATTCTCTGCATGAATCTGGTAGAAAGCCAAGAGCTTTTTCATCAGCGTTCTGCAGGAAGCGGTGAAAGCCTCTACGGAACTTTCGAATCGCTTGAGAAATGATGTGCGAATAAGCCGAACAACTTGTTTTTGCCGGCCAGTCTGCATCGCCATCATTTGTTCTTTCAGTTTTTCTTTATCGCCGGTGTAGTACTCCCACGGATAATACATGGCGAGAGAAAAAAGCGGCTTTTCCCGGCTGAAGGCATCTTCCACCATCCTGAGGAGCTTGCCGTAAGTTTGTTTTACCGAATAGTCAACTACTTTCGGATCGGTAGGAGTCGGGAAAAGTATCTGTCCCTCCTCTTGCCCCACACTCTTTTTGACGTAACTTCGGCTTCGCTGGACCACGACATTCTTGAACAGTTCGTCAGCGTTCAAAATCTGCTGGGCCTCAGCAAGATCGGTACTCTCAAAGTCATCATCACCTTGTGCAGCTACCAGCTTCTTGAGCGCGTTCTCCATTTTCCTAATATGGCCGGGCAGGCTGTGTATACCCAGTGGGGCTTCCTTGAAGTGAGTAGGATCAGGTTCTCCGTTGTCTTTGCGGCATGAAAATAGTTCCGCCATATGCTGCAAATCTGTAAGACGGTTGTTAACCGGTGTTGCAGTGAGCAAGTAAACCTGTTTCCCTGTGCATATTTCAAACATCTTCCAATACCTGGACCTTTTTGAAGGATCTATTTCGCCCTTTAAGCCCGTGTTTCTGAAGTGGTGTGCCTCATCAATGACAATAACATCCGCCTGCTCGCGTATTTGTTCAAGCTGAAACGCCAGCTTCTCGCGTGATAGGTCGGTATGATTGTAAATCCTGAAGCTGTAGAAACCTTCTAACAGCTCGGGGACGTATTTCTTCAGCTTGGATTCCCAGACAGCTTTGCGTGCCGCTTTGGGAACGAATAGGGCAACACGTTTACCATCATGCTTGACCAGGCGTTCGATGAGCATCATTCCTATATATGTTTTGCCGAGACCCACTCCATCACAGAGAAAAGAACCGTCCCACTTGTTTGCTATCTTCAGAATGCTGTGATAACCGTCCTTCTGATAACGAGCGAGAACAGGATATATCTTAGACTCGCTCTGTTCCCACTCATCTGAAGTAGCCTCATGGCCTTTGAAATACTCTTTGAGGCTTAGAGCATATACTTCAAATGGCGAGTAATCCTTGGTGTGCCTCTCAATAACTTTGAGAATCTCTTCGGTTATGTCCTGAGCTTCTTTCCAGTGCCGCTCATACCATTTTTGCAGCAATTCGACTTCCCGCCTCAGTTGGACATTCAATTCTACATTTTGCGTTAGACCTGGATAAGTCAAGTTGCTTGATCCGACCAAAGCTGATGGGCCGACAACGGCATGTTTTGCGTGGGTGATATATGCCTTGGCATGAAACTTGTCTTTGTTGTAAACCTTACATTCGATTTGCTTATTTCGAAGTGCCTCAACAATTGCAGGAACACCGTTTAGGAACTCATTGGACTCTTTCTCTCTTTCGATACTCCTATCAAGCGTTTTTTTGACGCTTTCAATCCCAGCCAGGAGAGCTTTCTTGGTTCGCCCGGAAACCTCGTCTCCCATTAGGATTCGCAGTTTCTCAAGCTTCTGCCATTGACCATCCAACGCAAGAAGAGCGCCGATCTCGAAGTATCCAGTGGCTATATCAAAGCTTTTGGCGATGTCCGCCCATTCAGAAAGATAATTTTTGACTTTCCAGTCACTATCGCTGTTATCAACGATAAAAAGGTC
>Ga0307378_10009067_pt1 | contig 13119 bp, 9 predicted proteins | sample UN1MG_FD_202238 | JGI IMG/M metagenome (GOLD analysis project Ga0307378, IMG submission 202238) | Soil microbial communities from Risofladan, Vaasa, Finland - UN-1 | ecosystem: Environmental > Terrestrial > Soil > Coastal area > Acid sulfate soil | place: Finland: Risofladan, Vaasa | collected... | reverse complement strand
TAAGCGCTTCCGTTCTGCTGCGTCTCCGATATGAGGAATGTCGTGACGCCAAGTCTCTTGAGGAACCCGAAGAAGTGGAACAGCTCCTGCCTGGGGCTCTGGATATGCGTGAGCGAGTACACGGCCGTCAACGAGTCGATGACGATCACTTCGACACCCTCGTTCTCGACCTTCTTCCTCAGATACTCCTTCAGTATCTTGAACCAGTCCCTTCCGATGTCGGCGTCCGTGTGCTCCAGACGGAGCTTGCCTATGTCCACTATGAAGAACTTGTTCTCGTCGATGGCGCCGAAGCCGAGCCGGTCCATGCATTCCAGGAGGCTGTCCTTGCTCTCCTCGATGCTCACATAAAGGACATTCACCCCTCTCTTGCTGACATTGTTGTACAGCAGGTTGAGGGCGATCGACGACTTCATCGTTCCTGGCGTGCCCGCAAGGAGGACGACGTGGCCTTTGCGGATGCCTCCGCCTATCTTGTTGTCGAATCCATCGATGTAAGTGAGTATCCTGTCTTCACTGGGTTCAGCACGGGATTGCATGGGGGGGACCCTCCTCGCGATATCATCACAATCATAATCGAGTCTTAAAAGTATTTGCACCGAACTGCGCAGTCGTGGCCCGGGCCCACTGCCAACCTTTTTCTACTAGTTGCGCGGGTCGGCGCATGCCCCGCAGCGCCGGTCGACTTATGCATCCACTCGGTGAAATATTATATGCGGCGATGCTCTCTCTGACATCCGTGGAAGGCTACAAGGTCATCAGGGATTCTGTCCACGGAAGTGTGCGGGTCGACTCCCCGTTCCTGCCGCTCATGGAGTCGAACGAGCTCCAACGATTGCACGGAGTGCACCAGCTAGGCCTTGCGAACCTCGTCTATCCAGGTGCGAACCACACACGACTCGAGCATTCACTTGGTGCTTTTTCGGTCGCCGACCGTATGAGCGCCTCGTTGCGCCTCAAGGAGGACGAAGCGGCGATCGTCAAGTGCGCCGCCCTGCTCCACGACATAGGCCATCTTCCCTACTCCCACACGTTCGAGATGGTCCTGCACGAGCAGTTCGGGATCGACCATGTGGAGATATCTAAACGGCTGGTCCTCGGACAGGACACGGTGGTCTCAGAGGAGGAGAGCGCCGTGCTCGGGGAGGAACTGCGCGTCGTTGACGCTCTGGAGCGGCAGGGCATAGATCCCAAGGTCGTCTCGGCTCTCCTGACCGGGGCGGCAAGAGACGAGCAAGAACAGAAGACGCTTGGGGGCCACCGCGGCCAGGCGCACTTCAACGACAGGAGGTACCTGGGGCAGATGATATGCGGCCCCGTGGACGTCGACCAGCTCGACTATCTCATGCGCGACGCGCACTACACCGGAGTTGCTTACGGCGTGATAGACCTGGACCGTCTCATGGACACGGTCGGGGTGTTCAACGGCGACCTCGTCGTCGGCAAGGGTGGCGCGAGCGCAGTGGAGGGTATGCTGGTCGCTAGGGCGCTCATGTTCTCAACGGTGTACTACCACAAGACGGTGAGGATAGCCGAGCTCATGCTCGCCAAGGCGGTTGAGATGTTGGACTCGGACGACATCGAGGCGGTCTTCAAGATGACCGATTCGAGCCTTCTTTCGCACCTCGTGTCGCAGGGGGGGTACTCGCGTGAGGTCGCGACCAGGATCAAGTACCGCCGCCTCTTCAAGAAGGCCTTCGCAATCGCTGCCCAGGACGTGGAAGACAACCAGTGGGACGCCGTGGAGGAGATGGGAGATTTCAAGAAGCGCAGACGGCTCGAGGAGGACATCGCTGCAAAGGCTGGGATAGACCCGGGGCATGTGGTGATCGACATACCCTCCCATGAGCTCCCGGTCTCAGAACCCCGGATGTCGCTAATGGACATCCGCATAGTGGACGGCGACAAGGTCCGGTTGCTGCCCCGCGTGAGCTCTATCACGCAATCGTTGCAGAGCAGGCGGGTATACGAGTGGGCGGTCATGGTCGCATGCCCCGCGGACTGCATAGAACGAGTGGCGCGCGCTGCTCAGAAGCTCATCGCCCTGTGACTTTGGCTTCAGCCTTTCATTACACCCATCGGTCGCAGCCGCGCGACCATTCGCGAGATTCCGGCGCCATGAGCTATGCCGACCACCTCGTCGACATCCTTGTACGCTCCTGGTGCCTCCTCGACTATCCCGTCCTTTGATGCCGCGCGGACGTAGATACCGTCCTTTCTAAGGGCGGACACGACTTCGTTCACCGAGAAGCGCTTCGTCGCGGCGGTCCTCGACATCTGTCTTCCAGCGCCGTGACAGGTGGAGCCGAAGGTCTCCGCCATCGCGCCAGCCGTGCCCACCAGGACGTAGCTCGCGCTGCCCATATCCCCGGGTATCAACACAGGCTGTCCGACGGATCGATACTTGATAGGGACCTCCTGCCTGGATGAGTCGAACGCCCTCGTGGCGCCCTTTCTGTGAACATAGACCTTCATCCTCCGCCCGTCGACGGTGTGCTCCTCGACCTTGCAGATGTTGTGCGCCACGTCGTAGACCAAGTCCATCCCCATCTCCTCGGCGGTCGCGCCGAGGGTCTTCTCGAACGACTCTCTGAGCCAGTGGAGTATAAGCTGTCGGTTGGTCCATGCGTAGTTCGCGGCCGCGCTCATGGCAGCGAAGCACTCGCGCCCCTCTTCGGAGTTGACAGGTGCGCATGCCAGCTGCCTGTCGGGGACAGCTATTCCGTACTTCTTGAGCGCGTCCTCCATCACGCGTATGTAATCGCTGGCGATCTGATGGCCGCAGCCCCTCGAGCCTGAGTGTATGCTCACGGTGATCTGTCCCTCACCTGTGATGCCGAACGCCTTGGCTGCCGCCTCGTCGAATATCTTGTCGACTCTCTGTATCTCGATGAAGTGGTTCCCACCGCCCAACGTGCCGAGTTGTGGGGCACCCCTCTGCTTGGCTTTCTGGCCTACCATCGAGGGATCCGCTGTCTTCATGCATCCCCCCTCTTCGCAGGCGACTATGTCGTCCTCCCAACCATAACCGCGGGAGACCGCCCAGCCAGCCCCTTCCTGGAGCACCTCGTCTATCTCGGCCTGGGACAGCCTGAGTCTGCCCTTCTCCCCGACGCCTGAGGGGACATTGGCGAATGCAGAGTCCACCAGTTCCTTTACGCGGTGCTCGACGTCCTTCACCGTCAGGTTCGTCCGGACGAGCCGCACGCCGCAGTTCACGTCGTATCCTATCCCACCTGGGGATATCACGCCGTTCTCCGCGTCGAAAGCGGCGACGCCACCTATCGGGAATCCGTAGCCCCAGTGAATGTCGGGCATCGCATAGGACTTGCCAACTATGCCGGGGAGGCAAGCGACGTTGGCGGCCTGCTCGAGTGCATCGTCCTTCTTGATGGATTCCATCATCTTGTCGTCGGCGAATATCACAGCGTCCGTGTGCATGCACTGCTTGAAGGACCTTGGGATCTGGTATCTGAACTCGTCGAGCTTCTCCAGCGGACCTCTCCATGCCATGCCTGCTTCACCATGCCTTCCCAGGCCTGCGAGCGTATATTAAAGTTGTCGGAGCGACGGATGACCGGGAGATGGCCCCGCGATCACTCGCGTTTCGCGTGCGCACGATGGCCTGCAGGTATGGGCAAGAATCGTCAGACGGAGCCGTCCGACACCCGCATTCCGTCCTTAAGACGGAATCGAGAACCCCTGGACACGACGCCAGATATTTATATAGAGCTTGAGTGCTATATCTGTCCCCCAATGAGTCAGGCACCGTTTCCCTTTGTGACATGCGTTTGTCTGACATTGACAGTCCTCCAGAGAGGTGTTTGAGGTTTGAAGACGGAATCCGTGTACTGTCCACTGTGCGGCAACAAGGTTTCTCCCGATGCCGAACGATGTCCATTCTGCTCGACACGACTCGAGACAGTCCTTACGAGGAGGGAGCTCGACAAGGTAATCGAGAAGCGGCTCATGCAGCGCCTCCAGTCGGCGCAGGCCAAGGAAGATTTCGAAGCAGCCGACATCCCGACGGTGGGCCTGCCGGATGCGAAGATGTCGTGTCCGTCCTGCGGCATGAACCTCGAGGCCGGCATGGCCAAGTGCCCTCGATGCGGAGTGCCTGTCGTCACGGACGAGGACCTGTTGGAGTGTCCCGAATGCGGTGTCGCCGTCGCTCCAGGGGCTGCCAAGTGTCCCAGCTGTGGCGTGGAGTTCGATGCCGCGGAACCAGAGGCGCCAGAGCCGTTGTTGATGGCGATCGAAGAATCCGAGTCGCCTGAGCCGGAACCCGATGAGGAGCCCGAAGCCGTTGCACCGCCGGTTGGAGCTGTGACCGCCGGCCCTGCGGAATCGCGCGTGGCAGAGCGCGGTCTGACGAATGGCAGAGGCGCCGTGAACGGAACCGGTCTCGTCAATGGAACGGGCATGGTCAACGGGACGGGCATGGTCAACGGGACTGGCATGGTCAACGGCACAGGCATGATAAACGGTACCGGAATGATCAACGGTACCAGGGGCGAGCGTAGCGTCGGCCGTCCAGGTGGTCGGCGATTCTCGTCGCTCACCAGGTGGCCGTTCCTCGCCGTCTTGGTCGCTGTCCTTATCATAATCCCGACCTTCATCTATTTCGCATACTACACCGAGTCCGGGGCGTTCACCGTCGATGGCGACTTCTCGGACTGGTCTGATATCGACATGTTCGGGGTCAAGGTATCCGCGTCTTCAGCCCCGACCATCGACATCGAGGAATGGACGGCCCGTGCGGACTCGAACGACCTATACCTGTACGTGAAAGCACAGGACGACATCATGAGCACGACGGTCGTGGACAGCTTCTTCCTGTTCGTCGATTCCGATGGTTCGTCGTCGACGGGCTATGCAGTCGGTTCGCTGGGGGCAGACTACCTACTCGAGCTCGATGGTTGGGACGACTCCGTCCAATCGACATCCCTCATGAGCTACGACTCGAACAGCGATGACCGCGACTGGAACTCGTGGGTGGCGATCGGCTCGCTGTCCCACCGCGTCCAGGGCGACCAGATGGAGGCTAAGGCTGTCCTCCCAGCCGGTTTGGGGTCATCGGCGAAATTCCTATTGATGTCGCAGGACGGGCTCGAGAACCGTGCGATCAGCTACGAGACTCCTGCCGAAGGCGGCCTGCTGATAGTCGAGCAGGAATCGCTGGTTCCCTCGAGTGGAATACTACTGAACTCGTCGGATGTTCCCGTCCTGAGGCTCAGGCTCAGCTGCCAGGGAGCCGAGGGCAGCATCGACTCCATCTCGATGAGCGAGACAGGGGTCAGCTTCTCCGAGTCCATCACGGGCGGTGTCTCACTCGATCCGGGCGACGCACCATTGACTATCGACGTCAGCGCGGACGACCTGAGCGCGGTCACCACGGGTGACTTCTACTCGCTCTCCGTCGTCGTGGGCAGCAGCGAATGGTCATTCTCCCATGTGGAGGTCGTCGGAGACGGCGCGCGCGGATATGTCGGCGCCGCTCCGGTCGGCATCGAGATAGACGGCGCGTTCGCCGATTGGAGCGCCCTCACCGTCCCGGATGTGGACCTCGTCACAGTCGACAACATCAACATAGACATCGACGCGACAGGTATGGCGAGCGATGCGCAGTCGTCGTTCTTCTATGTGAGTGTGGAGGGCGAGATGTGCAGTGGCACATACGTCCCAGCCCTGAAGGGCAAGCCGACGGGCACGGGAGGCGGTGGTAGCCCCGTGACGCCGACAAGGAAGACGGGCGAGGACTTCCTCAGGATATACGTCGATTCTGATATGACGACGAGCACGGGCCTATCGGTCTCGCTCGACTCCAAGGTCATCGGTGCGGACTACATGGTCGAAGTCATAGGCCAGTTCGGAGTGGTCGAATCAAAGAAGTTGTACGAGTTCAGCAGCGGTGCATGGCACGAGGTCGTTGTGACTATTGAGCTGGCCAAGGACCTTCAGCGCATGGAGCTCGGCCTGCCAACGGGCGCCCTCGGAGGCTCTGCAGACATTGACTTCATCATCGAGACCACTGACTGGCAAGGCAGAACCGACTCGGCCACCGTTGACGAATCCTACTTGGCGTCATCGATGGCTGACATCAGAGCCTGGCCTGTTGACGGCTCCTCGATACCGGACACGGCTACTGCAATGTCGTACCAGAGGAAGGTCTTCTACGACGGCGTCAACTTCTGGAGCATCTACTGGGACGGGTCTAACACAATGTGCAGATACAGCAGCGATGATGGAGAGACGTGGACTGACAACGGAGTGAATAGCGGCAGGGTCTTCGATACTGTTGGGGTCAACGAAGCGTCTCTGTGGTACAACTCAACCCTAAGCAGGGTCTATGTGATCGGCGACACCTCTGCCGCGGATGGCAACGTGAGTGTGATTAATGGCACGGTCACGACCGGGCCGACCCCCCAAATCACCTGGGATACCGAAACGACGCTCACAGTATCCACTGGCTTCAATACCGCCAGCAAGAACACATTCATATGCATGGACGCTGCAGGAACCCTTCGAGCCCTAGCCAGCTCGCGCGTGCACCTAACGAACCCACAGTTCCAAATGAAAGCCTTCAGCAGCACCATACCGGGCGACAACAGTGTGTGGAGCGCCGCGACCAACCTTCTCAGTCCGTACGGAGCTTCTGAAGAGGTCCGCGGCGTGATCGTTCCCGCGAAAGAGGGTTCGGACGAGATCGCCTGGGCAATCATTTCGAATCTGGGCGAAGTTAGGTGTATGGCCTACGACGGTTCTGGTTGGACTGGAGGGACGACCGTTCTTTACGCCGCTGGTGATAGCGCCGAAAATACTCGTTACTCGCCCGCGTCGGCGGTCATCGACGGTGATGGCGTGCTCCATGTCGTCTACGGAACAGGGGATGAGGTCTTAGGGTCGTGGCAGGGGTATGTGATGTACGCCTACTACGACGGCTCGGATTGGTCCACTTCGGAGGAGCTCGCCAGCGGCGCGACGTATGGCAACAGATTCCCCACTATATCTCTGGACGCGGAAACCGGCAACCTGTACGCGATGTGGATACAGGATGCGGCCACGGATGTGCTACAGGTACAGAAGAGAGTCGGAACGACCTGGTCATCTGTTACGATCGCCTCGAACGCATATGACAAGAACTATCTGACATCGATTTACTCTGCACCGAGCGAGTCGACCGTGTGCATGCTCTGGACCCAGAACACGACAGCGGACATAGAGGTCATATTCGAGAAGATACCCGAGTTCTCGGATGTTGCGCTCCCCGTGATGTTCACCTTGGTCGTGTTCGCGGTATACCGTGTCAGATTACGTCGTGACCGTCGGGAAAACAACGAAGGCGACGGTGAGTGAGCCGGATGCCATCTGCCAGATTCCACAATTTATATAACAGTTAGAACATCCTGTCTCCATTATGGTGGAAGGGCAGAAGGACATCTTCCTCAGCTGTTTCAAGTGCGGTCGCATCGTGAGGGCATGTGATTCTGAGTGCCCGAGATGCGGCCTGCAATTCGGTCCAGGCACTCTATTCGAGTGCCCGTTTTGCTCGGGCCTTGTCTGGCGTAACGCCTCCAAGTGCTCGACCTGTGGCATTGACCTCACAGAGTTCTCCCTCGGCGTGGAGAAGACGTTCGCCGGGTTCGACATGGATGAGTTCGTCGAGAACATAATCAACACAGAGCTCGAGCAGCTGCGTTCGTCCACCAGGAGGGTCGCGTGCCCGGGGTGCGGGCTGATGATCCGCGGGGACGAGGAGAAGTGTCCGCGCTGCGACCTCCCGCTGTCAGAGGTGAACGTCATATGCCCCGTATGCGGGGAGAAGATGAAGTTCGACGCCAAGTCCTGTCCGAACTGCAGGGCGGAGTTCGAAGACCAGATGGAGACTCCCGAGGAAGTCGCATTGGCTGAAGAGTTGGGCGACGAACCGGAGCCGACATCGGAGGATTCTGTAGAAGGACTGTCCGCTGAGATTTCGCTCGAGGCCGAGAGACCACCCGCTGCGCCAAAGACGAAGAAGAAACCAGCCAAGGCGAAGTCGACAAAGAAGCCCACCAAGAAACCCGCCAAGAAGCCTGTGAAGAAACCCACGTCGACGAAGGAAAAGCATAAGCCTGTCAAGAAGCCCGCATCGAAGAACGCGAAGATAATGAAGGGTGCGAAGAGCCCGAAGGCCAGTAGCCAGAAGAAGCGACCGTCGAAGAGCAGCAAGAGGAAGTAGGATCCTCGCTCGTGGTCCCCAGTGATATCAGGGGCGATGGCCGGCGGCAACCAATTAAATACCCGCAGTTTTATCTTAGTATCATGGCGCAGGATTCGCTGCCCGTGTTTGTTATAGCGTGCGTGGCATGCGGCAAGACAGTCTCAGGCAACGAGGAGAAGTGTCCACGTTGCGGTGCGTCGTTCGATGGCGTGCAGTTCGAGTGCCCATTCTGCGGCGAGCACGTGTCTCTCAAAGAGCGCAGGTGCGCGTCGTGTGGCACTGAGTTCGAGGTATTCGCCGAGGAGGTCGCCGAAGCGTCGGCGATATCTCTGGACAGTGGCAATGAGTCCAGAGTCGTAGCTCCTTCAGCTCCATCGGAGGAGCTCGTGTATGAATGTCCTGCCTGCGGCAAGCCCGTGGCCGAGACAGATGACACGTGCCCGCATTGCGGAGCGACATTCACAGAGTGACCTGTGAGGTTCCTCAGAAGGATGATGGGGCCGGGACCGGGAATCGAACCCGGGTCAGGGGATCCACAGTCCCCAAGGATACCATTACCCCACCCCGGCCATTTCGAGTCCTCCATTGCCTATCCCTAAATAAACCTTGCCGCACCGCATCGGGGTGCGTATGACGCGTGGTGTCCAAGCACTGGGCATGGGCATTTTCGGTGACCTCCTCCGTCAACCTGTATCACCTCGGGGGCGCTAGCTTATGCCACATGACATCTGGGGAGGGCTTTCGAGAGTCCGGCACGCTCACCTGTAGCGAATGCGGTGCTCCCGTGACGAGCCTCTCGGGATGCATGACCTGCATAGCCTGCGGCGAGTCGAGATGCGAAGGCATACTTCAAACATTGCTTGCCGACGGCATGGAGTTCTCCCAGGACGTTCAAAAGCCTTAAGACTCAGTGTTCGGTTCATGAACGCGGTGATTCAGCTGAAGCGTGACATCATATCCGTTCTCGACATGAAAGACGATCTTGAGAAGATCCTTGAGAAAGCTCTGAAGATGAAGACCGAACCTCCGAAAGGGAGACGCCCCGAGCCGCTCAAGCGCAAGGTGCTTGCCATGGTCTTCGAGAAGCCCAGCCTGAGGACGAGGGTGTCATTCGAAGTAGGCGTCTCACAGCTCGGAGGGACCGCGTTGTACATAGGCCCTGACGAGGTCCAGATGGGCAAGAGAGAGACCGTGGCCGATGTCGCAAAGGTCCTGAGCGGCTACGCGGACGGGATCATGTACCGGGCCTTCAGCAATGAGGTCATGCGCGAGTTGGCGAAGCACGCGACCGTCCCGGTCATCAACGGTCTCGACGACTTGGAACACCCGTGTCAATGCGCGGCGGACCTGTTGACCGTCCTCGAGAAGAAGAAGAAGCTCAAAGGGCTGCAGCTCACTTACGTCGGCGACGGGAATAACGTCTGCAACTCCCTGTTGCTCGGCTGCGCGATCACCGGCATGAATATGCGCGCCGCTACGCCGAAGACCCACGCCCCCAACGCAGACATATTGGCGAAGGCGCAGGCGATTGCTAAGGAGAAGGGATGCGTTGTCGAGGTGCTGTCCAACCCGTTCGAGGCTGCTGAGGGTGCCGATGTGATATACACCGACACATGGGTGTCCATGGGGCAAGAGTCCGAGAAGGAGGCGCGCGAGAACATGTTCCTGCCTTACCAGGTCAACGCGAAGCTCACGGAGAAGGCGAACAAGGACTGGATATTCATGCATTGTCTGCCCGCCCACAGGGGTTTCGAGGTCTCCGAGGAGGTCATCGATGGCCCGCACAGTGTGGTGTTCGACCAGGCGGAGAACCGCATGCACGCCCAGAAGGCGATTCTGGCGGCAGTCCTCTAGCGGTGCAGCTGGGAACCCACGAGCGCGTCGAGGCGCTCCAAAAACTCATCCTTCCTGTCGGAAGGTATCGTAGCCCCAGCTGCGATGTTGTGGCCGCCTCCAACGCCCCCGACCTTCTCGGCCACTTCGCGCATGGCGACTGACAGATCCATGCCTCTGGAGACCAGTTCCTGAGTCCCCCTCGACGACACCTTGACCATCTGGACATCGCTCGGCTCGACCGATTCCGCGAAGGCGATCATGGGTGCCGTTCTATCGACACTGTTGCTGCCGAGCAGCATGCCCGCCACGGTGCCGACGATGGTCTCCTCTATCTCGTCCTCTGCGTCGAAGTACTGGATGTGCTTCATCCTCTTGATGCCCTTGGTCTTGGCGACATCCAACGCCATCCTGAGTGCGGAGCGGTGGTCTCTGAGGAGCGAATAGCCCTCAAGGAGCGCATCCCCCCTGTCGCCCGCGCAGATGCGCATGCCCACCTCCGCGCGACCGTGTCTTCCACAGGCGTTCAGGAGCGTTGCGAATTCCTTGACATCGCGAACGGGCGAGCCGCGCTCCTCGCGTACGAAGGTGTAGGCCTCTCCCGTCAGCCTGTCTATCGTCGAGTCTTTGCGACCACAGGAGGCCAAATGGTCCCTCAACGCATCGATCGTCGTCCGCCTCTCGTCGTCCGAGAACGATGCCCAGGTACGCCATGTGTCCCCCACCTTCAGTTCGATGCCCAGTCCCAGCAGGAAGCTGATCGATTCCTGCTCCCTGCCAGTTATGTGTGGCAAGTAGGGGTCGCTGGAGTACTCCAACATCTTGAACACGGGGCGGGTCTCCCTCCCGAAGTACCTGATGTCCTCTGTGACTTCGACGAGGCCGAGATCGGTCGCGAGCTGAAGCACCGCCCTGTTCAATCCTTCTAGCCTTCTCGTCTTCTGGTCCTGGAGGTCGCCCACGCTGCCCAGTATCGCAAGAGGTGACAGGTCAGCGTTCTCCTGCGCCACTGCCATGGACGCGATGAACGTCGCGCCAGCACCGCTGAGGTCGCTCGCGCCTGATATCCCATGCAGGTGTGGGTTGACATGGTCTACTCGGTTGAAATCAGTCAGCTGCAACTGCCCATCGGCCTTTCTCTGTGGCGCATCGGGATCCGGTCGGTGATGATCAGTGATCACTGCGGGTATGTCCTGAAGTTTGGAGACCGATCCGCTTCCGAGGTCAGTGAGCCAGACGAGATCCGGGGCGTCGCTCTTGAGCGACGCGATTGCTCGGTCGTCCAACTTCTTTAGGAACATGGTGCGGAAGTCTATGCCCAAGCGTTGGAGCGTCATCCCTGCGATGGCCGCCGCGGATATGCCGTCGGCGTCGATGTGGGTTGCGATGATGGCATCTGACGCTCCTTGTATCCGCTTCGCAGCCTTGAAGGCGGTGTCCATCATCGCTGCTGGTATCTCGTCAAGGAACGATTGGACGCCGGCCGTCATAGTGCCATCACCCCGATTATCACGAGTGCGGCAACCAAGAGTATCGCCAATCCGACTATGGTGATGTACTTCGCCGACCTGTCCACCAGGAATATGAACAGGGCAAACCCGACAGCCATGAGCAGTATACCGAGAAGTGAGTCCATCCATTCAACCCATACCCAGCTCTCGATATCAATGTTTTGTGGCGACCTGCGCGGAACCCATCAACCGCTTCGTCATCTCACCGCATGCCATGTCAGCTAAGGTCTTCAGGTTCACGCAGTCTTCAGAGTTGTACTCCTTCAAAGTCTCGAGGGCGTTCCAGGTGCCGCGTTTCTGCCATAGTCGCCAGAGATAGACTGCATCCTGGCCCGTGAGGTACTGTATCCTCAGGTCTCTCTCGACCCCCATCTCGCGCTCGATCATCTTCAGTCCCCCAACACGGCCCAATCTGCGGAGCAGGTGCTTGAGGTCCAGGTGGGGCACGTCTGGGACGGCCCCAGGAAATGCTCTCTCGATGACGGGGATGTCGAAGCTCGCGCCGTTGAAAGTGATTATCATTCCCGCCTGTCCGAGGATCGCCCTCAGGTTGTCTCCTGTTAGGTTCTGTCCCCTCACGAGGGTGTGCATGCGCTTCCCGTCATACATGCCCACCACGGTCACAGGTGCTCTGCTCGAGATGCCTGTCGTCTCGATGTCCAGGTATATCGCCCTATTCCTGAAATCATCGTAGCATCTCCAGTGGTCTTTCATCTGGAGGAGTCTCGCGAAGTGCCCGGTATCCCCCTTTCTGAATCGGTCAGTGGCTTCGTCCAGCACGGCATCCGCCGCCTCCTTCTTCGCAGCTGAGACTCCCGGTATCGTTCCATTCTCGAGGAAGAGGGCCCAAGAGCTGATGCCTGTGTTCCAGAGCATCTGTTCCTTGGCAACTCCTATCCCGTCAAGGAATATGAACGAATTGCACAGCATCGGGAAACTGGACGGAGTCACACCTCTTTAACAGACGTGGGAGGTGCTGGAAAGTAGTCGGAAAGTTAGTTATTGCCTGTGCGTGTTTCGGAACCATGGTCAGGAGAGGGTATCTGGCCGAGAATGACTTGGAGCTGCACCCTGCTGGCGCAGCTCGACTCCTCGACCACGATGCGCTGGTTGTCGCCGACCTTCACCTCGGTTGCGAGGCCGCTCTCGAGTATCAGGGGATGAGCCTCCCACGCGTGCAGACCAAGAAGCTGAGAAGGGTGATTCTGGATCTGGTTGACGACCTCAAGCCAGAGATGCTCATCGTTGCGGGGGATCTGAAGCACAACTTCTCAAAGAACCTGACGCAGGAATGGGATGATGTGGCCGATTTCGTGCGTTCGATATCCGCTGTCGCCGAAGTGATCGTCATCCGAGGTAACCATGACAACTATCTCGGCGCAATCCTGTCCGAGTTCGGTATCGGTATGAGGAGCGAGCTGAAGCTTGGCAGGTTCCGTATCATCCATGGTCACACAGGATCTCTCAGCGGCCCGACCATCATGGGCCATGTCCACCCATCGATGACGCTCGAGGACGACGTCGGCGCGCGCGTGAGAAGACCATGCTTTTTGTATCATTCCGCAGCCGGGG
>Ga0307378_10009066_pt1 | contig 13120 bp, 6 predicted proteins | sample UN1MG_FD_202238 | JGI IMG/M metagenome (GOLD analysis project Ga0307378, IMG submission 202238) | Soil microbial communities from Risofladan, Vaasa, Finland - UN-1 | ecosystem: Environmental > Terrestrial > Soil > Coastal area > Acid sulfate soil | place: Finland: Risofladan, Vaasa | collected... | reverse complement strand
GCTGGGCATAATCTCCGATTCGACAATTAGCGCCTGATCATCGCCCACGGACTCCACCGCCGCGTCCTCTACCCTTGGGATTTTCTCTATCTCTCGGTCCGGAATCAGCGCGGGGTCCAGCAAGTCCGGACGACTACTTCGAACAAAGAGGATAAGGGAGCCTAGGGTGGGATAGTCAGCTGGGCGATGCTCCTTTGGATGGGGAATACCAAAGGATTCGAAAACAACCGATACAAGCTCGGCCTGGGTTCGTTGGTCGAGGCCCAGGTCTTCGACCATATCGGCGGCGATGTCTATTTGATGGCTTGGAATGCGTGTTAGCTCAGAGGCAATGAGCATAATAGTGTCGCTAATGGCGAATTCGATTGGCTGCACATCAATATCCGTGCTTACCACGACCATTTCCAGGCCCATAGCCTCTTCATGGAGATCGGGGCCAGCTTGATCTTCCGTTAGTAAACGCAGCTCCTCGTCGCCGATCCTGGACCGGACGAAGCCGATAATGTGGGACAGAGTTGGAAAATCTCCAAGCTGTTCGGATTCTGGGACATCCAGCGAGAGCGGCTGGCAAAGAGCACGAAAGATCTCTAGTTTTTCGGCAGCGTCGATGCCTAGATCCTCATCGAGATCCATTTCCTTGCTGCGGTCCAACATGTCGACCGTATACCCGGTCATGTCAGACGTGATTTTCAAGGCAACGGCGGTGACCAGGTCGCCCCCTGGCGGTACCTCTATTCCTGAGATGACTGGGCCGCCGGTTTTCTCCCCCTTGGCTTCCTTTGCCGTCGACATGAGGAGGTCAGGCCGTCGCTCGCGGACGAGGGTGATTATATGAGCCAGAGTTGGATAATGACCGGTATTGAAGTTTACGTAGCCCGACACGTCAAATACCTGGCAAATGTCGATAAGGAGCTCGGCGTGCTCCTTCATCCCAAGTCCCATCTCGCTCTTCAGGTCTTGGTCAATATCGAGGTCTTCAAGGGCAATTCCAATATGCTCAGAGGCGATCATCAGGATTTGAACATCCAAGGCATCGAAATCGTCCCCAATAAGCATCAGAGCGGCGAGCAGGTCATGGTCAATATCCTCGGTCACCGAAGGCCCGATCGGCTCGGTCTCCTGAAGTAAGTCTTTCTGTTTGGTCAGGCGGCCCTCAATTCTTTTAGGCGGCACCTGGGGGGGTTCCCAAGGTGCTTCCAGGGCAAGGAGTGTGGGGCCAACGCCAGTCCGCCAGGCGTTAGGTCTTGGCGAGCGACCCGGTATCTTCTGTCCGACAAGGCACAGCATGTTGTGCCTGGCTTCGACAAATACCTGACCGTAACCACTGATGCCTACCACCCACTGGTGATAGATCGATACATCGCTGATACGCTCAATATCCCCCGGTATGGATCGGAGAAGGGTTAAGGCGACCCGAGATTGGGATAATCCGGCCAGATAAAGGAGGTAGCGCGGTGGACGGTTTTTTCCATTGCCAAGAATGAAGCGATCGAGGGCCGGGATCTCTAGCCAACCATCAGGCGCCGGCGGCACGACGCCACTTTCCAGGATTTTAACCGCGATAGCCGCCTCGAGACCTGATCCGTTACCCCGCCCGGTGACGGACGTGGCAGTTGTCACGACGACCCTATCGGCAGACGCTCCAAATACAGACTTAAGGGCGGCAATTCCGATGGCATACTCCTGGTCATGACTGTTCTCGTCGCCAGGAATGGCGTCGTCAGGATCGACGTGACTGTTCCTGGCGTCACCGGTTAGAAAAACCATGTGGGGAGCGATTTCGGCCCGATAAAGGGCAAACCTGCGCTCCGTTCCATCGAGCAGTCTTTCCATGCCGTCAGAAGCGTGATCGATAAGGTCTTGATTGGAGCTGATGATATGGGGAAGGGTCTCGCTGCCGAGCAGTTCGGCGATCCCGCGCATCCCTCGCTCACGCAGCGCATCCTCGCTTTCGAGAAGCAGCGCATAAGCGCCCACTTTCCCATGGTCATGCTTCACCCTTGATTCTGCGGACCCGTGGTCACTGGATACCGGCTCTGGGGCGGCTCCCTTTTCATAACCCAGCCACTGGAGCAGCTTTTCCCCTAAAAATTCTGTGATACAGACCAAGATGACCCTACGACAACGACCGGTCCGGACCCAGTCTTCGGCTAAAGAAATAGCCTCAGAAGCGCTGGCTCCACCAGAGCTTAGCTGGGTTACCGGTCCCTGGGCTCCAATATGGCTGGCTATTTGGTTGTGATCGTGGGCCAGCATCTCTAAAACCAATCGGGGATCTTGGCCATCGTCTGGATCGGCGGCCAATTCCCTAAGCAGCTCGACGACCCGTCTAATCTGTTCTGTCCTTTCGCCCTGCGATGATTTCTCCGCCTGATCAAGAGCCTTTAATTGGTCAAAGATCCGCTTAAATGCATCGTACTTGTCTTGGACTCTGAGAAGATCATCACGATCGGGATAAGCGGGGGCGATGATCACACCGGTCTCATTTCGCAAGGGCTCTGGAAGGACCCAGTCAACTGGGCGCTGCTCGTCTACTTCCCGGATATCACTTCGCTCAATAAGCGGGATCCCCCCATCCTTCAAGGCGCTCATCACCGCTGCCAGGATGAGGCCGGCAATTGGATCAAGATCCTCATCCTCCGCCGGTCCACTTATTTCCGAACCCGGGATGCCGAAACCGGTCCCGCTTATCACTATAGAGCCAGCAGCCGGTTCGTTGCGGTTAAATGGACGTTTGGGGGGCGAGAAGTCCTTCGGTCTGGCCCGTTCCAACGTTTCATCCAACAGAACGCTGAGGGCTTCAAGAGAGGAACCCAGGGAATCTCCAGACCTGGAAGCCGATGGTCTTGGCTTCTGGCGAGGCACGTTACCTCGCAGACCAGATTCCGGTTCCCCGGTCTCTGGTTTTGGAGATATTGCGTTCATGCGTTCCATATAGACACCTTCTCCAAGGAGATGGCTTCGTAAAACCTCTCAAATGATATCTGTTTTTTGATTTTGCGCCGTCCCTTAGGTAGCTTAACAGATGGTACGAATTATCGTCAATGCTTTGCATGGATTTGCTATTAACGGATGTGGGCGAGGTAGTCGAAGTCAGGGATAATGCTTGCTACTATCACGAGCTTTGGAGAGATGACCATGTATAGAAAAACCCTGCTGACCGCTCTCTTATCACTTCTGCTTTTGCTTGCTGCCTGTGACGAGGACGATCCAACGCCGGAAGCGGTCGATCAGCCCGAAAACACAGAAACGGCAACGAGCGTACCCTCAGAAGGCGATCCTGATAGCTCGGAAGTGATCTACGAGATTCAAAACGAAGGCGTCTTCCTCAGCGAGGTTTTACCAGGGGTTCCCGGTAATAACAACCAGGAGTTTATTGAGATATACAATGCCGGCAGCAGTGTGGTCGATTTGGAGGGGTGGTCTTTGTGGTATTCCCTCGGGACAGGCCAGGAGGAAATAGAGGTCTATTCGTGGGGTGAATCATCTACTATCCCACCTTTTGGTCATTTTCTCCTCATGAGGAGTGATAAGGATTTCGGGATTATTCCAGACGGCAGCTTTGACACCTCGCTTTTCGAACGTAAGGGAGGTCTAGCGCTGCGGGATGGCGGCGGAAACCCGGTCGACCAGTTTGGCTGGGGAGACGCTGCGGATGGATTCTTTGCCGGATCGCCGGCAGACGCGCCAAATGATGGTGCGAGCCTGGAGCGATTGCCCGGTGGAGCAGAAGGCGGCGGCGTCGATAGCGGCGATAACGCAGTCGACTTCACCGCCAGAGAGCTGCCTGATCCCCAGAACAGCGGCAGTACTCCTACGCCAGGTCTTGAGAAACAGTTGACCGTGTATCTTGAAGCGCCAAATACCGTTGAACCCGGGGAAGAGTTCCTCTATCTCGTACATGTTGAGAACCACAGCGGGGAAAATGCTGCCGATGTATCGGTCACGATCCCTGTGCCCGGCGGTTACAACGTCCTCGATTTACCAAATGGCGCCAGGGAGGTTGGATCGCGCGTGGAGTGGGTGGTAGGTGATTTGGCTGACGGCGAGTCATTGAGCGCGAATATCCTTCTTCAAAGCCCCTTTACCTATTATGACTCTCTTGTGAGCGGCTACTATGTCGACGCCGAGGGCCTGCTGCCGGCTTATGGTCCCCTGCAGGTCATCTCGGTCGCAGGCGGCTCGATCCCAGTCGCCAACGCCCGGGAGCTGGTCGGTAATGTAGTAACTGTCGAGGGATTGGCGACGATGTTTACCGGTGGCTTCTTCGCCGGAAGCACCAGCACAAAGTTTTATATGGAGGATGAAACAGGCGGCATCCAGGTCTTTGTACCTAGCGGTTTGGGCAGTGTCAACGTCGAAATCGGCGATCGGGTTCGGGTGACAGGTAGGATCGAACCATATAGAGATTCCCTCGAGTTGATACCAATTGAGGTTCCAGCCGATGTGGAGATCTTGGAGCCGGGAGCGGCTGAACCAATTCCGTCAGCTATCACCATCGCCGACAACGAGCGGAATGACGCGGTCTTGGGCATGCTGAACGTCGTCGAAGGTACGGCAACCCAAATCGAGGAACTCGCCTATGACTTCCAGATCGAACTCACTGACGATCAAGGAGAATCGACCCTGGTCTTGATAGAGAAGGACACAGGCGTCACGGCCGAACTCATGGACGCGGGTCTGCAGTACAGGATAACCGGCATCAGCGAATTTTACAGTGGCGCCCGGCAGATAAAACCCCGCCTGCAGAGTGACCTGGTCCAGATTTTCCCTCCAGTTCTTCTGTTGGAGATGAGCGCGGGCAACAGCGTCCTACCTGGCGAGATCCTCACCTATACGGTCACGGCTTACAACCACAGGCCCGATGCCCTGAATGATCTGCACGTCATCCTCTTTCCGCCGGAGAAGGGCCTGACCGTGGGAGAGATTCTTGATGGTGGCTTTTCCCTAGACCAGGATCTGATTTGGATCATCGACACCCTTGAAGGAAACGGGGGCAGCGTCCAGGTGCGTTATACCGCAACAATAGATGGAGAAGAGGGTGACACTATTTCCGCCGAACCGGCGATAGTCGCCGCTACCGGACAATTACCAGGGGGGGTGAGAAGCGACCCGTATCTCACGTTCATCGGCAGTGGCGTACCAATCTGGGCAATCCAGGGAAGCGGCGAAAGATCGCCCTATGCACGCAGCGAAGCATCGACCGTCGGTGTGGTGACCGGCGTATTTCCTGACTTGGGCGGTTTCTGGATTCAGGAGATCGAGACCGACGAGGAACCAGAGACATCGTCTGGGTTGTTCGTGCTCGTCGAGGAGTTCGAAATCCCGGTCGCTTCTGGCGACCTGGTGCGGATCAACGGCCTGGTACGGGAAATCTCTTCCCAGACGACGCTCCACGTCCTGGCTTCGCAAGATATCGCGATAATCGAGAGCGGAAACGAGCTGCCGGTTCCCGTCGGCTACGACCCTCCAAAGAATCTGGAAGAAGCCTTAGAGTATAAGGAAACGTTGGAAGGTATGTTGGTCACCGTCGACGAGCCAGCCGTGGTCATCGGCCCAACGACGCGATATGGCGAGTACGTTCTTTTACGTGAGAACTGGGGCGAAGATTCGGTCCGCCGGACAGAGGACATGGGACATTTCATCTTTGTTGACGATGGATCTGAGGCAACCCATGAAAACCAATCCACTCTGACTTATACTCCTGTCGCTCGCGGGGATATGATCACCGGTATTACTGGACCGCTTGCCTATACCTTTGGCCAGCATAAGATCCAGCCCATCTCTACGGCGGAGATCGTCACCCAGGAGCGGCCCATACCCAACATGCCGGCAACTAAGGCCGATGAATTCAGCGTGGCTACCTTCAATGTGGAGAATCTGTTCGACCTCCTCCCTCCACATCCTTCAGACCCGCCCATGGCAACCGTCGACGAGTACCGTCTAAAACTTAGCAAGATCGCCGAGGCCATCGTGGCAATGGGTGCGCCGACCATCATCGGCCTTCAGGAGGTTGAGAACATCGGCGTCCTGGAAGACCTGGTGGAACAGGAACAGATCGCCATCTTTGACTATGTCCCGATCCTTATTGATGCCGACGATCCCCGGTTTATTGATGTGGGATATATCGTTCGAAGCGACCGGGCTACCGTCGAGGGGTTTGAAAACTATCCGGCACCCGATGGGCTAACCTCCCGGCATACCCTGGTCATCACCACCACGGTCCATCTAAACCAGGGAGATGAGACGGTGTATGTGTTAAACAACCATCTCAGCTCGTTGGCCAGCGGCGAAGAGGCCACAGAACCACGTCGTACAGGCCAGGCTGCCTGGAACGCGACCCTGGTCGAGCGGATTCGCCAGAATGATCCCGACGAGCATATCATCGTCATGGGAGATCTCAATTCGTTCATCCACACACCGCCCCTGGATGCGCTGGAAGACGCAGACCTCCGGCATGTCTATGATTTCTTTGAGTCGGAAGACGAATGGCCTTACACCTATGTTTTCCAGGGAGCGACCCAGTCCCTGGACCACATCCTGGTTTCAGAAGGACTCTTCTCACGGCTGATGCTTGTAGACGCGCTGCATATCGACGCGGATTTCCCGATCATGAACCTGGAAGATAGCTCTGCCCGCCATGTATCGGATCACGATCCACTGGTGGCTATCTTTTCGTTTGCCCAATCTTCGGAATAGCGGCCGAATGTTGGACTAGCCATGACGATTTCAGGCTGGTTGAAACAACGTGATTGGCGGTGGCTTGGCATCAACTATGCCCTGCCATTCCTCTTCTATCTGATCCTGACCCTGGTCATTACCTGGCCGGTGGTCCGGGATTTCGCCACCTTAACCGCAGGCGATAACGACGATGTTCGCCACTATATGTGGTTTCTGTGGCACATCAAGGAATGGTTCCTGGGACACCAGTCGCTATACACCGCGCCCCAGCTGTATTATCCAGCCGGGATCTCGACTTTTGCCCAGAGCACCGGCCCCTTGAACGGTATCCTGGCCCTCCCCTTCTGGCCCTGGGGACCCGCAGCCGCCTTTAACGGCTTGATGCTGATGGGCCAGGCGCTAACCGGGTACATGATGTATCTTCTTTCCAGGGAGATGGGGGCCCGCATAACGAGCGCCCTGTTCGCCGGCCTGCTCTTCCTGGTGTTTCCCATCCACCTGGCCACGGTTTTCGGCCGTCTTGATCTGGCCTTCCTGGGTCTGCTGCCCTTGATCGTCTGGGCCTTGCACCGGGCGATGACCCCAACAAGAAGTCGCTGGTGGTCAGTCGTCGTGGCCATCATCCTCTTGCTAACTTTGCTGCACCATGGGCTGGTGTTCATTTTTGCATTGATGCTGGTCGCTTTTTTCGGCATCGTCTTCTTTTTCCAGGCAAACAGGCATGAATGGGGCTTGCTCGGGCGGCGACTGGCTTTGCTGGGTATTTCCAGCCTGATCCTTGCCGGTCCGCTGCTGTTTGCCATGGCATCCATCAGCCGGGATCCGGCCTATTTTGTCGATATGAACCAGGCCACAATTAACTACCAGCCTGATTTCATCGAGCTTCTGATTCCCGCACCCAATTCCCGCCTCCTGGGAGAGGCTGCTTTGCAGGTAATTTGGAAGTTCAACCTGGTAACGAACAGCGTCGAGACATGGATTTATGTGACCGGCACCGGTTTGTTCCTGGCCCTGGTGGCGCTATTCAGCCGCCAGAAGCGGGCTCTGCCCTGGCTGTTGTTTTTCCTGATCATGGCTTTGCTGGCCCTTGGCCCATCGCTGCAGCTATTTGGGCGACGCCAATTCACCGAATACGGGTTGGAGATCATCTTACCCTATGCTCTTTTGACCGCCCTGCCCGGCCTGGAATTCCTGCGCACCCCTGGCCGGTTCATGATGGTTGGCTCTATCGGTTTGGCCATGGGCGCCGCTTTTGGTCTCGACTGGCTCGGCCACCGGTTCCCAAAGGCAGAATGGCCCCTGACCGCCTTATTCATGGTTGTACTCTTGTTGGAAGTCTGGCCCCAAAGCTGGCCTCAAGGTCAGATGCTGGAAATATCGCCCTTCTATGAGCAGATAGCCGGCGACGATGAAATGTACGGGATCTTCGACCTGCCGTTGAAAGACCATCCCCAACAATCGGTTCTGGACTACTCGGCTCGCTACCAGATGTTTCAGATGACCCACGGAAAGGGGATCGCCAACGGGTACATCTCCCGGCCCTACAAAGATCACCCCATTTTCCCCTGCCTGATCCCGGAGATCGCGCCGGCAAATGAGGTCACCATCACCGGAGTTCCGGTCTCCTGCGCTGACAATACGCTGTACGATCTGGCGTCCAACGATTTCCGGTATGTCGTCTGGCACAAAGCCCAGGATGGCGGTCAAGGCTTTGAACCAGGTTCTTGGGGCGAGGAACAGGCAAAGGCCTTCATCGCCCGGTATTTTGAGGGCCAGGATCCGGTGTATGAGGATGACCTGCTGGTGGTTTACGCCGTACCGCCTGTGGAGCAGCTCGAATCCCAGCCGCTGGTTGTCGCCCTGGCTGACAATTGGTACGGACGGGAGGAATCATGGCGTTGGGCAGGTTCGCCGGCGACTTTGCGATTGACTGTAGACCAACCAATCAACGCCTACTTTACGCTGGTGCCGGCCATATTTTACCAGCCCGATGGCGGGCCTGGGGGCCGTCTGACCGTCGCCTTGGACGATGGCTGGTCGACCACGATTACGATTTACCCTGATGAGCTGGTCAGCATCCCCATCGCCTTACCGGCCGGGATCCATGATTTGTCGCTGGAGCTCGAGGCCGGCAATTTCAGACCGGCCGACCAGGGCGGAACGGATCCGCGGGAACTCAGTTTTGCCATCCGCTCCATCGACTTTATGGTCGGTGGTGAATAATCTGAGCTGCATGGATTAACCGCTCGAATCCAGCGTTGGCTTCATCCTGATTTAGGCGGTGAGCCGGCAGAGAGCTCTTTTACTAATCGTAGGTCCGAATTTATTTCGCTGTGGTTGCTTTATTTTGGGAGTTTGCTCAACCAGGTCCGGAGCAGGTCAAAATAGCCGGGAGCGTATTCGTCGCCGATATAAATAGTATGGTCGGCGTTGGGAAAAACCTCGATCGTTACAGCTTCATTCCCTGCTTGGTTGAGATATTGTTTGTAAAGGACGACGCTCCGGTCCACGGGTAGGGACGTGTCATCCGAGCCAAATACCGCCAGTACTGGACAATGGACTTTGGTCAGGAAATCGGCCGGGTCGAGAACCATGACCGCCCTCATCTGCTCCTTCGCCCCCTCCCATACGTCAGGTGATAAGGCCTCAAACATAGCCAGAATTTGCTCTAAATATAAGAACTGAGTCCACAATTCTCCTTTGACAGCCTGGATTACTTCTATGACTTCTTCTAGCTGATCGCCAGGGCCAATAGGTTCTTCACTAAATATGAGTTCAACTGCGCCAATCCAAGGCTCGTCACCCAGACGGTGAGCTTCGGAACGGTTGAGAGCTTCATATTTTGGCTCCTTGAGCACCGTGTCCAACATCAACCTTCTCATGAGAACTGCTTTGGCCACCGCTTCCTCGTCAAAACCCGCAGCCCTTGTCTCTGCCTCGACCCGGTAAACTTCCTGCTCGCCCGGGGTGACTCCAGGCCCTGAGACGGGGATGATGAAAGCCACGTCTTCTCAGGCAGAGGCGGCCATCTGGCAGATCCATCCACCCTGGCTAAAACCCCAGAGACTAACAGCTTTGGGTCTAATATCAGGCCGGGAGTGCAGGTATTTGACTGCTGCGATGGCTTCCTCTTTGCGGTATTCCAGGGTCTCAAAACCCTTTTGTTTTGAGGATCGTCCTCCCCACCCTGGCCCATCATACCGCAGCACGGCGTACCCGAATTGGACCAGGTTCTCCGCATGCTCCACAAGGTAAGGCTCGTCCACCCCCGATCTGTCAGAACCGTGCAGCAGAACGATACCCGGGTGAGGTCCTGCGGATACGGGGAAGGTAACGATCCCAGTTAAATCCTCGTCGTCAAAGACGAACCTCACGGCCTCTTCAGCATATTCTTGAATATTTCTCATTTCTTCGCCTGGTGTGCTGTTCATTAATCGGGGTTAATTAGCTAACAATGTGATGACCGTTTTAGACAGTTTAGGTGGAATCCATATCCAGGGACACAATCAACTTGGAAATGATCTTGTCCGCGTCGTCAATGATATCTACCAACACTGCCTCTTGTTCATCTGGCTGCTCTAAGGCATCAAATTGGCTGCGGAGCAGATCTGCTTTCATATAATGGTCTTCTCGATCTTGGATCCGGTCCCAAATGACGTCGAATGAACCGCGCAAATAGATGAAAACCAGGCCCTGATTGCCCTGCCGGAGCCGGTCGCGGTAGCTCCTCTTTAAGGCCGAGCAGGCTAGAACGGCTGGTTCCCCTTTGCGCATTTGGTCACCGGCTAATTGGGCTAAGCGGTCTAGCCAAGGCCAACGGTCGGCATCTGTCAGGGGCAGGCCGCTGACCATCTTGGCGATATTCTCTGGCGAATGGAATTCGTCGCCGTCATAGAACCGGCAGCCTAGATGTGCTGCCAGGGCGCGACCTATAGTGCTCTTGCCAGAGCCAGAAACGCCCATGACCACATAAACGGCGGTCATCGTTTCACCAGACACGGCACCAACCTCATCACAGTGCGACGAGTATCCTCTTGACTCATCGGACCGTCCAGTCGGATAGGCTAATGACGTACTCTGCTGCGCTATACTGACACTGGGATGCCCAAAATTTTGGCTGCCGCGGTCAATCCAAACCCTGAGACCTGGCGGGTAAATCCCTCGCCTAACCAATACTTCTCAAAGAGGATCTTGCCCCAGTGCCACATTCGGCCTGAGCGTGGCAAGGGTACCACAGGGTCTGGCTCCGCGTAGAACTCACCGCTGGCAAAGCCGGCCGACCCACCGCCCGTCTCAATCCAGCAGAAGCCCAGGCCATCGAATTCAGCTTTCATTTCTACCCCGCGGATCTCCTCGACGATGCGCCGGGCGACAGTGAGCGCCTGACCCTCGGCGAAGATTCCAGCTTTGGGCAAGGCCATTCCGTTGGCCAGCTTGACGGCAGTTACATCGCCAATGGCATAGACATTCTCGTAGGAAGTCTGCAGCGTTTGTTTGTCAACTGCCACCCAGCCGGCCTTGTTAGCCAGAGCTGATTCCCTCACAACCCGGGGGGCCCGGTGCGGGGGAACGCCGGCCAGGAGGTCAAAGGGCGCCGGATCCCGATTTGAAAATATGATCTCCTTACTGGCCGCGTCAATTCGGGTCAGGTCCAGCTTGGGATTGAATTCAATGCCTTTGGCGTCCATCATACTGACGACCGCCTGCCCCATCGCCGGACCAGCAACACCCATAGGTAGAGTCTCGAGCGTGAAAACCTCCACGCTGCACCGGTCACGAATTCCTTGCCGCTGCAGATAATCTTCGAGCAAGAGGGCAGTCTCGTAAGGCGCGGCCGGGCATTTATAAGGCATCGCCGAGACTAAAACGACGATCCGGCCACCCTTGAAATTCTGCAATGCCGACCAGAGTCGAGTGGCTCCTTCGAGGTCATAGGGCGTGTAGGCGGTCTCACTGAAGCCGGGCACATCATCTGGAGCCAGGTTTGCACCTGCGGCGACCACCAGATAATCATAGTCGAGTTTGCCGGAATTGATTGTGAGCTTTTGGCCATCCAGGTCAATCTCCTGGCCTTCGGCGATTACCACCTCAACTTCCGACCGTACCAGTCTATGTAAACCCTTAGTGATCTGCTCCGGCCGCCGCCAGCCCACCATCACCCATAGCAAAGACGGCGTGAAGACATATTCGGCTCTCTTGTCCACCAAAACGACGCGATGCTCCACTCCCAGCTGATTTCGCAGTGCGTTTGCGGTAGCGATTCCTCCAACGCCGCCACCCAGAATTACGATCGTTTTCCCAGCCATCTCCACTCTCCGTTTCGCTACGCCTGGATAACCTCTTATCTTAATGTAGCCACATACACTGAGGCAGCAAACTAGTGTTGGGATAGGTAGTGGAACTTGTTTACTCCAGTGGTGTCATGCCTTCATGTATGGCAAATTTAACCGGAGCCGGTATATCGTGAATGTCCAGCTTGTGCATCAGACGACTTCGATAGCTCTCCACTGTTTTGGGCGACAAAGTAAGAATTCCCGCGATTTCTGCGCTTGTTTTGCCTTCGACGACAAGCTGCAAAACCTCTCGCTCGCGAGCGCTAAGCGACTCCAGCGAATCCCCGTGTTCCATTTTGCGCCACTGGGATACATATTCGTCAATGACAACGTCCGAGATCGTTTGACTCAAATAGCGATGACCAGCATAAACAACTCGGACGGCTTCCACCACCTCTGTGCCGGCCGACTCTTTGATCAAGTACCCGTGTGCACCAGCCTGAAGGGCTCGCGCGATGTGTCTCTTGTTTGCATGCATCGACAGGATGATTACTTCGGTGGTTGGGCACACCTGGCGCATTTGAATCGTCGCATCAATTCCGTTCAACTCTGGCATTGTGATATCGACGATGGCGATATCCGGCTTCAATTGAGCCACCAATTCCACGGCTATGCGTCCATCAGCAGCATCGCCAACCACCTTGATATCAGGCTGGACCCCTAACAGATAGCGGAGGCCATCCCGTACGACCGCGTGATCATCGGCTAATATGACTGTAATACTCATAACGGGACCTCTGCGATGATACAAGTTCCCCTTGCTGAAGACCGAGGTTCAATCCAACAACGACCGCCAACAGCCTCTGCTCGCTCAGCCATGATGAGCAGCCCCCAACCACGATCCTCAGCAGGTTCTGCCAGGTGATCGGGACAATATCCCACTCCATCATCGGCGACGATCAAGCGTACGCAATCGTCGATCATCTCCACCGATATCTTCACCTCGGCAGCCTGTGCATGCTTGACCACATTGGATAACGACTCTTGTGCGATGCGAAATAAGGCATTCTCGAAATGGATTGGGAGGTCAAGTTTGTTCTGGTCACTCTCCACTAAGACAGCGAGCCCTGTACGAGAAGAAATCTGGTCTCCATACCAATGCAACG
>Ga0307378_10009064_pt1 | contig 13121 bp, 10 predicted proteins | sample UN1MG_FD_202238 | JGI IMG/M metagenome (GOLD analysis project Ga0307378, IMG submission 202238) | Soil microbial communities from Risofladan, Vaasa, Finland - UN-1 | ecosystem: Environmental > Terrestrial > Soil > Coastal area > Acid sulfate soil | place: Finland: Risofladan, Vaasa | collected... | reverse complement strand
ATTGATTTACCATGGCAAAAAAAACATGCAAATCATCCCTATTTATTCTCGAAAAAAGATGATTTTGAAATAGAAATCATTCCTTGTTATGAAATAGAAAATGGTATGAGAGTTCGTAGTCCAGTTGATAGATCACCATTACATAAAAAATTCATTGTCAAAAACTTACCAGCTGGTGCAAATGATGAAGTTCGATTACTCAAACAATTCATGAGAGGAGTAGAAACATATGGAGCTGAAATCAAAGTTCATGGGTTCTCTGGTTATTTAGTTGAATTATTGATTATTTATAATGATGGGAAATTTTTGGAAGCGCTAAAAAACATCAAAAATTTGCCTGGTAAAATAGTGAAATTCAATAATGAAGAAGTTTGTAATAATAAGAAATTTGAAAATGAACCATTGATAGTATTAGATCCAACTGATAAATATAGAAATGTTGCTTCAGCAGTTAAACAACAGGCTCTAAATGAATTTATAGCTGCAGCTGAAAACTATCTCAGAAATCCTTCAATTAATTATTTCTTTCCAAAAAAGATCATCATGAATGCTAGTCGAATAGAAGAAATAAGAAAAAGTGATTTGTGTATAATATCTATGATTCATAAAAAACCAGCAATTGTAGATGATATTCTATGGGGGCAATTAAGGAAATTCGAGAGAAGTATAAACAATCATCTTTCCTCTGAAGGTTTTCGAATAATTAAAATTAATTCAATAGATATTGATGAAAAAATAATTACCACAATAGTTTGTGAAGATCAGTATGTTGACAAATATCAATGGAATCAAGGTCCTCCAGTTGATAATCCAGAGCAAGAGAAATTTTTAACTAAATATTTGACAAATAATAGTGTAATTTATGGTCCAACTATTATAGAAGACAAATGGGCAGTACTAATTAAAAGAGAAAAAATATCAATCGAAAATTCAATACTTTTTGCTATTGAAAAAAATCTAATCTCATTACCTTCTCATTTACAACTAAAAAAGAAAGAGATGAAATTTATGAACAAAGAAGCGCTTCTACAAACGTTTCCACAAAATGAGACAGTACTAAGATTTATTTACAAAATGATGAAAGGTAAACCATCTTATCTTGAATAAAAAAAGCTAACAAAATTACATGCGATTGTATTTTGCTTTTCTTCTTTTCTTTTGTTTGCTAAAAGCATACTTTATACCACGTTCAAACTCTGAAATATGATACTTCCAAGTTCTGGAATCGATTAATTTTTTTCCATTCTTACCAATTTTTTTGCGAAGTTTTTCATCAGTTGCTAAGAGAAGAATACTTTCCTTAATGTCCTCAATTTTTCTCAAGTTTTTAATTAAAATAGCGTTTTCCATATGAATAATATCATTATCATGACGGTATTCAGAAGTAATAACCGGTAATCCACTAGACATTGCTTCGAAAACAGTAAAACAAGTTGATTCATTAATTGAAGGAGAAGAAAAGAAATCTGAGTAAGCATAATAACAAGGTAATTCTTCATCAGGTACAAAACCAGTGAAAATCATCCTCTCAGGATTTTGTAATTTCTTTGGAATTAGACTAATGTCAGTTTTTTTCCCAACAAATAGAGCATAAAGATTAGGAATTTCATTCATAGCTAAATCCATTGCTAAAATAAGATTTTTGATGTTTTTCTCAACTGATACTCTCCCAACAAATAGAGAAACAATAGCATCATTAGGAATATTATGCCGTTCTCTAATATTTACAGATTTGTTATTTGGATTAAATCGCTTTGAATCAATTGCAAAAGGAGTGAAGAAGATCTTCTCCTCAGGAACTTTGTAATCTAAGAGTTTCCCTTTAAATCGAACAGTAGCACAAAAGAATGCATCTATAAAACATGGATAAAAGATTTCTGAAATCAATGAAACAGTAAAATTAGTAATCCAAAGAGGATCATTTAACATTTCAAGCATAACTAAGCGTTCATCTTGATGAACAAATAGACCAGTTTTCTTTCTACAAAAACGAGCAATAAATCCACCAATTACTCCTAATGTAGCTAAAGAATGAATTACCACATAATCCGATTTCTTAACTGCTTTAACTAGCTCACGATCTGGTAATGCAACATAATAGCCCTGAGTATAAAATCCAGGAGTAAAACATCTAATAACCTCTAACCCTTTATAAGGATGTTCAAATTTTTCCGTCCCTGGAATATGCGGACAAACAAGAGAAACTTCATGTCCAGCTTCTATCAAAGCAGGGATAACAGAATCAAAGTAACGCACAACCCCATCATAAATTGGTTTATATGAGTCAACGATAAAACATATTTTCATAACATAAACACCTGTCATTTACCCCAATACTTAATTAAGCGTTACCTATGGAATGTAATTTTACTTTTGAGGTGTTCTTTATTAAATTATCCTTGAGGAAAATAAAAATTATCAAAAAGAAAATAGCTAACTAAAAAAAGAAATAATCTGAAAAACATTAACATAATTTAGTTAATTTCTAAAACAAACTTTTTGTAAAATTTCATGATAATGATAATGAAAAATTCTTTAAAGAAGAAAACAAAAGATATATTGGCGAAGAAAAAGCCTTCAAAAAGACTCATCCGGAAACTGTATGTTTCGGAGGGAGTGTAGGATTTTTGAAGGAAAAAGACAATAAAAAAATATTTCGTTGCTCTAAGTTCCCGGGAGCGCGGAAGACGGTTGAAATTGTCGTTTCTTCGCCACTTTTTACTTTGTAGAAAAAGAAATAGCTTATCACAATCCAATGACACGTTTTAATCGGGAAAGTCGTTTCTCAGTCTTTTCTAATATTTCAGGTCGATTCTTATTTGTTTGAATTAATTCTCGATCTAAGAGTTGAGTTTCAAGGGCACTCATAAAACGATTTGAGTGATTATCCCACGTACGAGAAGAAATTAATTTTTGCCCATTATATCCAAGAAATTTACGGAATTTCTCATTCGAAGATAGTAATAGAATCAGATTTTTAATCTCATTCACATCGAGAACATTTTGAACTAACAAAGCATTTTCCATATGGATTATATCTGGATCATGATCCTTCTCAGAAGTAATAACTGGAACACGACAAGTCATAGATTCAAAAACAGTGAAACAAGAACTTTCATTAAGAGTAGGGGTGACAAAAATATCACTAACAGCATAATGACTTTGCAATTCATTTTCTGGTATGAATCCTGTAAAAATGAATCGATCTTCGTTTCTTCGTTCAATTGCAAGGAATTTTTCCTTATCCGGACCACCACCAACTACTAGTGCGTATAAATTTTGATGTTCATCCATAGCAGAATCTAGTGCTTGTAAGATATTATCAACATTTTTCTCAACAGAAAGACGACCTAGATAAGTAGCAATTATCGCATTTGATGGTAAATTAAACCTTTCTCGAAGATTAATTTCAGGATTTGGATGAAATATTCTAGTATTAATTGCAAAAGGTGTATGAACAATTCTATCAGAAGGAGCCCCAAACGAAATAAGCTTTCGACGGAATCTTTCTGTTGCATGAAAGAAAACATCGACTATTTTTGTATAATATTTACGAATGAGCTTGTAAAGAAAACTAACGATAATTGGTTTGAAATGCATGATATCATTTAGTATTACTCGTTCATCATGATGGCACCAAAAACCAATTTTTTTTCTGAAAAGCTTAGCAATAACCCCACCGAAAGTGCCAAGAGGCATAAGAGAATGAAGGACAACAAAATCAGACTCAATAATCGCTTTCACTAAGCGAAGATCGGGAAAAGCAAAATAATAGGCATTCGATCGAATCCGAGAATTAGATGTACGAATAATTTTTAAACCTGCACGTGGAGAGTCAACACTTTTTTCACCTTTAAACCAAGGACAAACAACAGTTATTTGATGACCTTTCTCGAGTAATTTAGGAATAAGATAATCAAGATAACGAACAATACCATCGAAGCTAGGATGATAGGTATCAGTTACCATACAGATTTTCATTTGACAAACTCTCCAAGGAAGTTAATACTTCTAATTTCAACTTATGAAAACTCTCGACAAATTTTCTTTTAAAAGCTATAAACGACAAAAAACCAGTGCGAAAAAAGCAGAGTTAAAAATCTTTGTAAATTAACGGAATGTGACTCAATCCGAAATCTAATAAATGATAAACAAATAACACAGTGACCGTTTATAATTGAAAACCATTAGCTTATTGGTTCACGAATGAATCATTAGGAAAAAGGCGTATAATATGGCAAAGATTAACTATACAATAACAAATAAATCAACTATTTTCATGCCACATGAAAGAATACCATTAGGTATGAATTTCATAGCACGTTTGATTCATTTACAAAGAATGAAACAAATGACTATAGATGTTGATGAAGAAAAACTAGCAATAGAAGGCCATAAAACAATTATGGCTGGAAATCTTCACTTAGATATTAAACGTGAAGATTTTAGAGGTTCCTCTGTAAATTATTCTGCATTTAATCTTATAGGAATAATTCTTGGTTCACTATTATCATTGCTTGGGATATTCGCATTAATTGTATATATTGCTGATCTCTTTGGTAATGATGGAGACAGCCTCCCATTGGGACTTGGCTTTCTTTTCTTAGGAGTTGGTCTATTAATTCTAATTCCAAGCTTATTCAAGAAAACAATTCTAACTCTAAGGTTTGTGGATAAAAATTCCAATTCAGTTCGACATATAGCAATAAAAGTACGAAGAAATGCACAAGAATACTACAAAACAGCAAAAGAATTTACCGAGAAAATTTGGAGTGGATAAGAAATAGCTTTACAGAATGATAAATATCTAGCTTTTAACTAATAATTTTAGTAAAATGAAAAAAAAAAACCAATTGTTAAGATGTATTTGAACTGATAATAAGAACAACTGAAAAATAATGAGAAGATACTTAAAAAGATATAATTTCATAATTTTAAAGAACATCTTTTTATAGTTGTTCAAAGTTCAAAACACTTAATAATTGTTAAAGTCTAAAAAAGAAATAGCAATTCTCTCAAAATAAATTGGAGATTACAACCAATGGCAAAATATGAATGTACAGTCTGTGGATACATCTACGACGAAGACGAAGGCGATCCTGATTCAGGTGTTGCTCCTGGCACAAGATTTGAAGATTTGCCTGATGATTGGGTTTGTCCAGTCTGTGGCGCTTCTAAGGGTGATTTTGAACCCATCTAAATTGTCCATACACTCTTTTACTTTTTCTTTCTTCTCTATTTTTCTCTTACCTTTTAATTAGAATACTTTTAAAAATAACAAAGTTAAATACTCTCATGAAAAGTGGATTTAGCTCTTATGATTTTAACTAGCTAGGGTTTATTCAAAATGAGAAAAAAGTGGAAGAATATCTTATTTAGAATCACAATTTTATTTATTCTATTTTCTTTTACAACAAACCAGATTATTAGCATTAGTCCTGTTACATCTCTCTCAGGAGAATTTACACTAAGCTATTATGAATATGCAAATATTGAAACAGAAATGATTTCCCCAGAATTTGATATATACTGGACTATATCAATCGCTCCCTCAGATAAATATCTTGATGTATTGCTGATGTCTCCGAAGGATTTTCTAGAATGGGCACAAATGATAGAAACTCCTAGTTATTATGTAACTAATATTACAATAGAAACACTTTCTCTTCATGCTCGTGGTTCTGCTTCAGGTATTTATGAAACAGATAGCACTGATATTTATATGATCGTTCTTTTTGTAAGTGATGCAACTGCTGTAAATATTCAAGTTAATTTTGAGCTCGATTATGAGATACCATCTGAACCAATAGGTAAATGGCTATACATTCTAATAGCTTTTATTGTAGTTGCTATTATTATAATCGGATTTTTTATTTATCGACAAAGTCATAATTCAAGAATACGAGAAAGAATTCAAAATACTATTAACAATAGAACATTCACAACACAACTAGTAGAAGGAATAAATGGTGCTGAACAAAGTAATGAATTTACTTGTCCAAATTGCTTTTCCTCACTTCCTACAAATAAAATTAGATGCCATTGTTGTGGAGCAATAGTTCGTTGCATTATTTGTTTAAAACCTGTTAAAGGAGCTTCTGAGCTATCTGGTTGTCCAAAATGTGATGCAGCAGGTCACAAAGATCATATGAGAGATTGGGTGAAGTTACATCATAGGTGCCCTCTCTGCCATTCTGCTCTCTCTACAATAGAATTGGTTCAAATAAAAAACGAGAAATAAAAATCGTTTCTAGGATGCTTCACTCAACAATACAAAAAGCACAAATCCTTAAAACAAAGTATCATTAATTGCTAATGGTGATGTGGTTGTATGGTTTAACAGGAAATTCAATAGCTCATTATAATGCATTTCAAATTACAGAACCTATTGCTATTGATGGTAATTTAAAAAAACAAGTTTGGAAGAATGCAAAAAAATCCCACTCATTTGTTGATATGGTGACAGGTGAACCTGCTTTTCTTGATACAAAAATAGCTTCACTATGGGATGAAAACAATCTCTATATCGCATTTTGGGCTAAAGAACCAAATATACAAGCAAAACTATCTGAAAGAGATTCTCTTATTTACACCGAAAATGACATTGAAGTTTTCATAGCGGGTGAAGATTGCTACTATGAATTTCAAATTAATGCGTTAGGTACATGTTATGAAGTATTTTACATCTGGCAAGATGCCTATAAGAAAAACAGCCGATTTGACATTCCTGAATTTGATCTGTTGAATCACAAAGTAGACATTCTTGGTGGTTTTCAGGATGAACTTCGATTCAATAAACATCCTCGTGGACGACGTTGGGCTTTTATGGATTGGGATTTTCCAGGATTAAAAACAGCTGTTGAAGTTCAGGGAACAATCAATGATTCATCAGACGTAGATGAAGGATGGACTGTGGAATTAGCTTTTCCATGGAAAGGTATGTTCTCATTATTTGGAAAAGAAATACATCCCTTAAATAATCTTAATTTGCTGCGAATGAATTTCTCTAGATTTCAGAAATTAAATTATAATGAATTCTCCCCACAAATCCATCCTGGTTGGTCTTTAAATCCGCATGGAGTTTATGATTCACATATTCCAAATTGCTTTAGTTATGTTCATTTATATTATGAAAAATAAGTCGATTGATAATTAACCTTTAATTTAATATCTTGTATTGTTATTTTGATTTTTCAATGAATGAAATAATAGATTTTCTAAAAAAAGATAAAGTGTTAGGGAAAATAATTCAAAAGGAAGGCACAATTACTCTAAGGCAGAGTGAATCCTATTTTCTTGATCTTGTTGAAACAATTATAGCACAGCAAATAAGTGGAAAAGCAGCAAATAGTATAATAAAAAAATTCTATGAACTATTTAAAAACAAGAAACCAACACCTGATTTATTGCTCAAAAAAAGTGAGGAGGAATTAGTTTCAGCTGGCATTTCAAAACAAAAAAGAGGCTATTTGTATAGTTTAGCAGAGAAATTCAAGGATAAAACCATTACTCCTGATCGATTTCCAGAAATGGCTGATCAAGAAATAATCGATGAGTTAGTTCAAATTAAAGGAATAGGTAAATGGTCAGCTCAAATGTTTCTGATGTTCACTTTAAGGCGTGAAGATATTTTCGCTCCAGATGATTTAGGTTTAAGAAAAGCATTAGTAATAAACTATGATTTCGAGGATTTGCCAAAACCAAAGGAAGCAGAGAAATTTGCAGAAAGATGGAAACCATACCGTTCATATGCTTCACTTTATCTCTGGAAAAGTGTAAGAACTCAAGAACAAAAAAAGCTTGAAAAAAAAGCTGATCCTTGAGGTAAAATCTTTTCTCAATATTTATTTAAAAAAAGAATTAATTCAATTGCATTTTTTAGAATACGAATATATACTTTTTATATTTTATTTTTCGATTTATTATATAATATTTATATAATCGATTGTATAATAATTGTATAAAAATAAATGAAATGTGATATAAAAATGATAAGTAAGAAACTAGGTGTTTTGTTAATTTTTACATTTCTTGCATCTTCAATATTTGGCGCAGTAAATGTAATGGGTATCTATATAGAACCTATAGAGCCTATAAAACCACCTCCTACACCAACACAAACCATATCCGGGTATGTAAAGGAGAGTGGAACAAGTACTCCAATTTATAATGCAAGAGTAGCATTATTTGGATGGGCATTCGTTATAGACATGTATGAATTTGTACAAGTGGGTGTGAGATATACCAATACTTATGGATACTATTCCTTTACTGGAGTAACTGCTGATGCTCCATACAGTTTAGTAGTGACCAAATCAGGTTACAGTGGTTATAGTGGTGCATATAGAAGTCCAGTCTATTTGAGAAAATTAGATAGCGTTATAAGAATAACTGGAACTGTACTTGATGATGAAACTATTGATAATATTCAGAGAATAAATGCTGATCCATTATCTTTAGATATAACACCAGAAGGTTTAACTGGATATAATTATGCAATAACAGGCACTACAGTCTATGTAAGAATCTATGATTATACAGGAACTGCTATAAAAACAGTTACATGTAATCCTTCAACGGGTGCATACGATACCGGCTCATTTTCTATTAAAAATGGAAATATTAGAATCAGAGCATATACAACAAGTTCTAAACCTTATACTCCCAAGGATATCTACACAACAATCTCTTCTTCAACAACTCTAACTGGGCAGAATTTCTATCTTGAAAGAAATCTTGGCACAGTAAGTGTATATGGTGATGCAGAAGGAATTGATAGAGTGACTAATTTCAAGATAAAACCTGATGCAATGACAATTGATCCATCACTATTTTATTTGAATTATCCTGATTTTCTTGAATTTGATTTTTATACAAAAAATGCTCCTTCATTAGTTTATAATCCATTTGATTCTCATTATACCGATTATTGGTTGTCAACTAATTATTTAGTTCAAACCTATAACAAGCCTGCTTTTCTTGCTGATACTTGGTATACAATACAAAATGCTCGAGTTAGTCTTTATGCATATAATCACTGGACGACAGACGAATCATTTATGTCATTAGCAGGTATATGGTATGAAGATAATTCTTATGGCAGTGGGCAACAATTTCAATGGACCTATACTGCACAATTAGGTTGGGATCCAACACCAGGAGGATTTGGTGGACAGATACAAGCTAGTGTCACCTCTACACCCCCAAGCTCTGTCGATGTTGATACCTATGTAACAGGAGACGAAGTAAATTCTTGGAAAAGATTGGGTTATGTTGACATTGATTATTCAAATGATTGGACAAGTGTATCTAAAGATTTGACAGTGAATTGGCAAGTACAACTAGATAATGGTGAATATTCTGGAGAGCTTTGGACTTTAAAACAGAGTGGAGCACATATAACACTAAAGGTAGTCTATGAATTTGATATAAGTATACATCGAACTATATATGGCGTATTCAATTGGTGGGAAAGTTATCCAGCACATTTAACAATTGAACAGAATATTGGAGATAATCAACTATCATATCCAACATATACATTCGATTATGATCCCTATTTCTCATATAGCTATGAAGCAGGGAGTCAATCAGGCAGAGATTATTGGATGAATTTGCTTGCTGGTGAAGCTGGCTTGTTGCCTGTATAAGAATAATAATTTTCTAGTTCTTTAACTTGAATCCCATCAAATAAAGAATTAGAAATTAATTTCTTTTTTCTTTATCTTTCATTCACTTATTAACAAAGGTTAAATCAAATTTCTGTTAATAAAAAACCACAAAAATAGCACTTATCCAATTACATAATGAAAAAGAAAAAATACGAGTAGAGAGAAAAGATCTCTCACAATTACTCATTTTTCTATTGTCGTTTGTAGACAAATTGGGACTATTTATCTGGGATAAGATATTTAGAAATAGTTGCTTCATACTCAAATTCAACCTTTAGCTTGGGTAATTCCTTCTTAATTACTCTAAAAAAATCAGTATGAAATTTCCGGAAAACATTCGAACGGAAGAATATCGAAAATCTAACACAAGGAGAATTGAGTCTTTTACTAAGCAGTATAAAGCCAAGAGAGTTCTTCGAATAATAATAAACGTATTTACTTTTAGTTCTCTTACCAACTAGTAATATTTAAAAAACATCAAAAATTAAACTAATCGATGGAAATGGTTTTAAAAACTAATAAATGGCAAAAGGCATTAGATGTATTTTTGAAAAACTCATATGAGTCACTTTCAGAAGTGAATCATGAATGGTCAATAATTGGTTCTATAGCTACAAAACTCCAAGGGTGTGACTTGATACCAAATGATGTTGATATATTGGTTAAAGAGCCAAAAACAGTTCATTTTTTGAGTAATCTTATGACAGATTTTTATGATGATAGCAAAAGAGAAAGCTTACTTAATGAAACACCAGATAACCTTTGGTTATCAACAAAAGAGCAACCAGTTGTGGAGAGTAAAGATGAGTGGGGTTTTGATTGGGTATTTGCTAGATGGATAATTCACAATACAAAAGTTGAAGTAGCTCATCTTACTGCTCCAGAAGGTATGAAAGAGAAATGGGAAAGTATCTGGGAAGCAGGACCAGATATTTGGACATATATTAGAAAAATCTCTTATGGAGAATATTCTCTCCCTGTTGTACCTCTAGAAATTCAACTAGGTACTAGTTTTTCAAGAGGATTTGATGATCGCATTGCTAAAATAATTCAAGTGCTGAAGGAAAAAGGATACAATGATGATTTGCTAAAAACTGCTCTCGGAGAAAAACGCTACAAAAAAACAAATGAATTATTAGTAAATAAAAAGAAAGAAGGGTGAGAGTAAATAAGTACTCTCGTTTTTTTATTGTCTCTTATAAACAAAACGAGACCAATTATCTGGGATGGGAACTTCTTCGGTTAAACCTTTACGTTTTCGGATCTCAATAATGATTTCTTCTTCCATATTTGTAGGTAATCGTTCAAAACCAACGAATTCATAACCCCAGAAAGCTCGACCAGAAGTAGCACTTCTAATTTTTTCAGCATAATCACCAAGTGTTTCGCTGGTAGGAACTACTCCTTTAACTCGAACTTGTTCGCCTTCATCAATTGTATCTTCAACGCGTCCACGATGTTGGCTAATTAAGCTCATAAGAGAACCCATGTAATCTTTTGGAGATTTAATGTCAACACGGAGCATTGGTTCGTAAATATGTGGTTCAGCAGTAAGGAAGGAAATATTCAAAGCTGAAGTTGTCATACCGAGAATTTCAGAGAAACCAGTGTGTGCAGGATCAGTATGAATGGTTGCATCTGTAATAACAACTTTCAAACCGAGGGTTGGTTCTTGGGCAACTGTTGATTTGTATGTAAAGTCTTTGAAGATTTGAATAACATATTGTTTGATTCGATCCATTCTTTGGACACCAGAACTGGCATCGATAAGCATGTTTTGACCTTCAATATCCCAAATCTTACGAGCAAACTTGGCATCCCAACCAGCTTTATCACGAAGAATACCAGCTCGGTCTTTATCATTTTGATCCATATTGATTTCGCCCTTCTTAATTAAAGCAATAGCTTTGTCATCAAGTGGCTCAATGTAGAGTTTGAGACGGTTATGACCATTAGGTGATTTGGTATGAATCTCAATTCCTTCATGAGAAATTCTTTCACGATAAACGATAATAGGTTCATTCACAAGGATCTTTACTTGTTCATTGATTCTTTTAGTAAGAATTTCAATCTGTAAAGGATCGATACCAGCAAGAACATATTTGTTGCTTTCTTTATCATGACGGAAAGAGGCAGTAGGATCAGCCATAATCCATTTAGAAACAACATCACCTAATTTAGCAATATCTTGAGGATCAACTGCTTCAATAGCTCGACTAACAACTGCTTCAGCAGCATAGGAAATTTCTTCAAAACCAGCAACATCTAAACCCGGTTCTCGGAAAGATTCTCCACTGGGAGCAATAAAGCCAAAAACCGCAAAGAGATTGCCAGCAGGAATTTCATCACAATCGAGGATATCAGTAATTTCCATAACACCTAAACGTTTGACGGGTACTTTCCTCTTCTGACCAATAAGCTCAAGTTCTTGGCCAGACCTGATCGTGCCAGAAAAGACCCTACCAATAAGAGTAGGTCGTTTACTCTTAGGATCAATGAAAACTTTAGTAATCATGCCAATTAAAGGACCATCGCGATTACAATTAACCAAGGATTGACCTGCTTCAGAATTGACATCACCACTCCAAATATGGGGGATCTTGTATTTTTGAGCTTGGGCAGGATTGGGTAAATGTTGGATAACCATACGCAATAAAGCATCCTCTAAATGAAGATTGTCACGGAGCCATTGTCTGTCATTAGCAGCATATTTCTCAAAAACAATATCGGGATTTTGATAACCTGCTTCTTTCAAAACATCTAAAGTAAAAGCCCAACCATCTTTAGCGCTGCCAATAGCAACACTATTGTTTTGGAATTTAACTTGCCAATCTTTGGCGAATTCCTTAGGAGCAATCTTCTTAATTAAAACATTAACTTGAGAAATAATAGTATCAATGCGCTCAAAGACCTTATTGGGGGGAAGCTTCAATTCACTAATGAGACGGTCAACCTTATTGATAAAGAGAACAGGTTTACACAATTCTTCACCAACAGCTAAACGAATGTTAGTCTCAGTTTGGGTCATAACACCCTCTAAAGCATCAACAAGAATAATAGCACCATCACTACCACGAAGAGCACGACTAACCTCGCCAGTAAAGGAAATATGACCAGGAGTGTCATTGATCTCAAACAAATAGGTCTTGCCCTTGTGCTCATAACTTAAAAGAACAACACTAGTGAAAATAGTAATACCACGCTCTTGCTCCTCCTCGTCAGAGTCAGTCATGAGCTTAGAACCAGCATCAAGATCAGACATCAAACCAGCACGGCGAAGAAGATAATCACTAGTAGTAGTCTTACCATGATCAATATGAGCAGCAATGCTGAAAACACGACGTTGATCCATAGGATGATCTTTAACCATAGCACGAATTTCGTCGGGATTTTTAATCTTAACCACGTTAGTACAACTCACTAAATATTTTTTTCAATTTTTTTATTTAG
>Ga0307378_10009060_pt1 | contig 13122 bp, 16 predicted proteins | sample UN1MG_FD_202238 | JGI IMG/M metagenome (GOLD analysis project Ga0307378, IMG submission 202238) | Soil microbial communities from Risofladan, Vaasa, Finland - UN-1 | ecosystem: Environmental > Terrestrial > Soil > Coastal area > Acid sulfate soil | place: Finland: Risofladan, Vaasa | collected... | reverse complement strand
AAAAAAATAAACGCAGAAGTTAAATCTTCATTTACTTTCGAGGACGCACTAGCTTTCGTAGGTGCATCTAACGAAGTAGTTTTAGCTTAATCATAAGTTTAAAACCATCGGTCGTTCACAATACCGGTGATTAGAAAAAAGGTGAACGAAAACACCCACTTGTTTATGTGGCGGACAGTCCGGTATCACTGCCAACGATATGGCAAATAGAGCCCGAGTGCATTTGTCAAAGTTGAAACTCGTAAACCTGTATTAGGGAATGCAAATTGACTAAGCTTGTGAATGATTTTTATTAGTAAGTTAGCAAGACGCGGGTTCGACTCCCGCCAGATCCACCAATTTAATTAGGAATGTATTATGAAAACTATATTAAACATCGCTACACAACACACAGAAATATTTAGCACTCGAAATTAATAGGTTATTTTCTTGTCCGTATAAATCAAACATCAATAACAAATGGAGAAATAGTAATGACTGATCTAAAAAAAATCTTAGCAAATGTTAGTGCTAGATTTAAAGTGTATTTAATAATCGTAGTTTGTCTAACCGCAGGTTGGTTTGGAAGACAGATATTTTCAAGTATCAATTCTAATCCAATAAGCTATAGAACAGATGTAGATATTTCATACGCATTAGATGAAAGAGGAAGATTGCACATTGTTGATTTACAAACTCAACATACAGTAATTTTATCTGATTCAGTTGCACTTGGTATCCAAGCTCAAGTAGCTTCACGGGTATATCAAGATTATATGCAGAAAACTAAATAGGAGAAAATTATGACACAAGTACAATATAATGAATTGGTAGTGACTATAATATTTGCTTTAATATTAGTAGTATACTTCCTATTCAGTGCCTTAAGTAAGAAGGATAGTCAAGAATTAATGAACATAAATAAAATACAAAGTGTTGATTTAATTCAAATGTCCCCACCTAATTTAAAAGTATATCATAGCATTAATAAATATGCACCGATGAATGATGTTCCTTTTAATATTGGATTTGGTATTGTTAGAGAAGAAACAGGATATAAAAATCCGTTAGATTATACATATAATCATTCTCAAACTTCACCAACCGGAGCTGAGGGTCCTTGTCAATTCATTATGTCAACCGCGAAATGGGTTGCTAATGATAATTCTTTGACGAGAAAAGAGGTTAGAAACAATGTAGAGTTGAATGTAAAGTTGAGTATGGAATATTCCCATTCTCTTTATAAGAGATACAACAGTTGGAATATTGCACTGGGATACTACAATACCGGATATCCAGTTGTCAATTCATACGCACTTAGAATAACTACATAATTCAGGGGAGTTGCTTCGGCAACTCCTTTATTTTAAAAAACTATTTACAGTTAGAACAAAAATGATTATATTAGATAACAATTTTATATTTATAGTAATATAACGGAGGATTAATGAGTCTCACATCTCAACAAATAGTAGACAATTGGACTGAGCTACTATCGGTTATCGAAAAAACTTTTGATGGCGAAAGAAAAGAAAAACTTACAGAACTTTATCTTCATTTTGAAGATAGGTTTCCAATCACACCAGCAAGTGGAAAAACTTATTATCACGGAGCATATCCAGGTGGATTAGTTGAACACACTTTAAATGTAATAAACTATTCATTACAATTATATGACCTTTGGATATCAAATGGCAACACTCCAAATTTTACAAAAGAAGAATTAATATTTTCTGCAATGAACCACGACTTAGGAAAAGTTGGTGATATGGATGACCCATATTTTGTAGAACACAATCAAAAGTGGAGAAAAGAAAGGGGTGAGATATTTATTCATAACGACGATATTAGATGGATGGACGTAGCAGACAGAAGTTTATGGCTATTACAACACTTTGGTGTCAAATATAATCAAACTGAAATGTTAGCAATAATGCTTCACGATGGTTTATATGATGATGCAAATAAATCATATTTAATTGTGTGGACAGAAGGTAAACAATTGAGAGATAATTTACCTATTCTTCTTCACCAAGCAGATATGATGGCAACAATGTTGGAGAAAGATATATATAAATCTACTAAGCAAAATAAATCAATAGCACAATTAAATAAAGATGTCACAAAAAGTAAGAAGTTAAAATCACAGGTTGCAGTTAATATTGCAAGTGATTTTTTTAAACAAGACGGAGAATAAATATGGATATATTCCACATATTGATGCTGTTAGTAATTTTGATTTTGAGTTATGTAATATATAATCAAGACCGAAAAAACAAAACATATCAGAAAATAGTTGACAATTATGATTTGATGATGGTTAATATAAGACAATATATGAATAGAGCATTAGAAAAATTATACTCGATTGACTCAAACCATATATTCGAAGGAGATGATGATGTGGGTTGGTTTTTCAGTTCCCTAAAATCATTTTTAATTGAATTAAATAATAACATAGCGAAAATAGCAAATGAAGAAACAGAAGAAAATAGCACCAGTCAAGAAAATACAAAAGAAAAATAAAGTTAAAAAGATAGAAGCAATTCCATCTGAAAAGGTTTTAGAAAAGAAGTTGGTTAAAGTTAAAAAATATTATTTTACAAATGATGTCGATAAAGCAATTGTAGAATATAATGCGTGCACTGAGTTTTATAGAAGAAATGAAATATATAATACACGTATTAAGAAAGCATTTGAAAAGTTAGTAGAGAATGTAATAAATAACTGGAAAGCACCTTATGTCACTGAGTCATTTAAAAATAAGAAAGTTGAAATAGTATCACACCTTATTTTAAACTTAGATAAGTTCTCAGAAGAAAAAGGAAAAGCATTTTCTTATTTTACTTATGCAGCAAGAAATTATCTCATTATTAATAATGAAGGTAATTACAAAAAATTAAAGCAAGAAGTTAGAATTGATAAGGATGACCCAAGTGATGAGCACCAGGTATTTCAAATACCAGACTCTAATATGATTAGGGATGACCTTCAAAATGAGAAGAAAGAGTTTATTGCTTTACTAATTGAGTTCTTTGATAAGAATCTGCATAAGATTTTCAAAAAGAAAGCAGACCTTAAGATTGCTTATGCAATACTTCAGTTAATTCAAAACTATGAAGATATAGAAAACTTTAACAAAAAGAATATTTATATTTTAATAAGAGAAATGACAGATAGTAGAGCACAGAGCATTACTAAGGTATTAAATAAAATGAAAGAACAATATAAAGATTTAGCGAAAGAATATATTTCTACTGGTGAATTGAGTATGGACTACGGAGTAGCATCTCAAAGTAGATTATTTTTCAAATAAAACTAAACATATATATCTTTATTAAGAGGCATCAATTGATGCCTTTTTTTATGTTCGGTATATTTATTTATATAGAAAAGTGTTATTTTAACTTCGTATAGAGGAATTATATGGCCATAGACAGCAATGAAATTATATTTGATAATAAAACTCTGGCAGATTTGTTTTCAGATATATACAAAAACTCAAAGAATAAATCAAAACGAATAGATTTATTGTTAGATAGTGTTAAGGGGTTAGTCACAGGAATTAATGAAGCAGCATTAGTTCTACCAATCTTAAAAGAAGTATTAGAGATTGGGGTTAAAAATGATGAACAACTAATTAAACTTGCAGGCGTAATTCAAAGATTATTAACAGGTGGTAATAATAATAATGGAAATAATGAATTACTAACTGAAGATGAAAAGAAAAACCTATTGAAAACTGCACACGTAGATAAGACACTTACGAGTGAAGAAGATAGTATGGACGTTGATGCACAAATTAAAAAATTAGAATTGAAAGTGGCAGCAGCAAAAACCGAAGTAAAAAAAGGTGATAAGAAACTATTAGGAGAACTTGATGTCAAGGTCAGTTAAGTCAGAAGGAGTATCATTACAATATAGAAGAGATGTAGGTGTATCTACTCCCGGTGCAACAGCATCGCAGGTTGCGGCCGGCGGAAATGATAGTAGTTTTTTTCAAATAGATACAGCAGAAGTTATAGATATTATATATAATCCTGAACACACTGATTATGTTAAAGGTTCAGATATTGGAAAAATTAAAGTTAGACTTACTAAAGAAGGTAAAGGAACAGAAGAAACTGAAATCCCTTGGATGTATCCAATTAATCCTTATCTAATTCAATACCCGGTAAAACATGAAGTAGTTTATATAATCAAAATCGCGGGTAAATATTTTTATTTAGGAAATGTAAGTGCTGAAGGTAATATAAATAATAATATTATACCAGGAATAAGTTCAACTCCGGTTGCTCCTAATGATGATAATGCAGGTTCATATGAATCCACTCAGACTACAACACCTAATTCTTCGGGTGGTGAAGTAGAACTCGGTGATACATTTGTAGATAATAATAAAAAAGTTAAACCACTTTTACCAAACGAAGGTGACGTAATAGTAAGAGGTAGATTTGGTAATAATATTAGATTTGGTAATAATCCTGAAACTAATAGTCCAAATATGAAGATTAGTATTGGTCAATCACCGGTGGTAAATAGTTCAGAACCATTGACCCATTATATAGAAGATATAAATGAAACACCAACATCTATCTGGTCAACATCAGATGAAATAATAGAAATAAAACCTATTACAAAGGGTGCAAGTTATTATTTGAAGTCAGCAAAAAATCCACCAACTACATTTGACAAAGTTCAATTAATTTTCAATACAGATAGAGTTATTTGGAATGCAAAGAAGAATGAGATTTTAATGTTTGCAAATAAAGGTATAGCATTAAATACTCACGGGTATATTGCACTTGATTGTCAAGATACATTTGGAATTACAACATTAGATAAATTAAACATTGCTGCTAAGAATGGAACATTTGTAGATGCACCAAAAATAATTTTAGGCAAAGATGCAAGAGAACCATTAGTATTAGGTGATAAGTTGGTTCAAATATTAGGTGAACTAATAGATGCAATAGTTCAAGAAACACATCCGACTGGAGCTGGACAAAGTGGACCACCAGTAAACTCTGCTGCATTTAAAATTATTAAAAATAAATTAGCAAGAACGATTTTATCAAAACAAAATAAGACACTTTAATGATTAATTGGCCGCAGTTTGAAAATGATATAGCTTCATATTTAGATTTGAAACAAGCAAAGAGTGAAGATGATTTAGCAAAATATATTTCTGATAAATATGACCAACAGATTAAGCTTGGACTAAATCAATACCAAGAAGGAATAGCAGCAACTAATAAAGAATCATTAAAAACATTTATAGCATTAGCATTGAGAGAAGCAAGAGCAGGTAAAAACTTACAATCAGTTGCACAAAGAATATCAACTGGTATAATATCATATTGGAATACAGTTCAAATGAAAATAGATGTTCCACCTCCAGGTGCAGTATCTGTTGTGACTAATAAAGTTATAAGTCCGGGCACTCCGTTTTCATTTGTAATAATAAATACATTAGACCCAAAGAGATTAGCCAAGGCAATGACAAATGCATTCAAACTACACAGTACTACAATACAAGGAATTACGACTGCATTAGTATATACTGGAACGACATTAGTTCCTACTCCCTTTCCTTGGACTGGGATAAAATAGCAGTTTCATATATTTATTTATAATATAGTTTAATAACAAAGGAGAGTTTCAATGGATAACAAAAAATTAGCAAAACTGATAGATGGAATAGTAAAGCTAAGAATAGAAAAAATATTGAAATCTGATAGTTTGAGAGCAATTATTAAAGAAGAAGCACAAAAAGAGCTTATTAAAATATTGTTAGAGGCAAAAAGTGAAATAAGACCCAAGAAACGCAGTTCTACATCACTAAAATCAGCAGCATCGGTATTAGGTGAAGATAGGAGAAGAACAGAAAGAACTTATCCTACATTACCAAACAGAGCACCTAAAACATATTCTAAAAATCCAGCTTTGAATGCAATATTATCTCAAACTGCTGGTGATCCAAGTTCAATGGCACAATATAATAGTCAAACATCATTAGCAGATATGGTAGATGGTGGTCAATCTGTAAGCGTAGGTGCAAACAGTTCTATATTAAATAGCAGAGTATCTGTAGATGCAGGAAACTTGGCTAACGAAGCATTAGCAATGGCTCAAGGAGAACTTTCAAAATATGGAATGGCAAAAAGTATAACAGAAGAAGTTAATATGGATTCACCTGGTTCTGCTAATACAAACTTCAAAGATATGTTTGATGATAAATATGTTGAATATAATGAAGACATATCTCAGGTTGATGACGGAATGGTTTTAGAAGGTGGTAATGATGGAATGGAACATATTACAAGAGCTCTTACAAGAGACTATTCACAACTAATGGTAGCAGCAGACCAAAAAGCAAAAGAAAAAAGACCGGTCTTATAATAAGGAAATAAATGGGAACTATAAAAGGTATAAACGTAGATTATCCAATAACAAAAGGAAATACAGGGTTTTTCAAACAAACCTTTGACACACTTTCTGCTGCCAGAAGTAAGATTTATATTTTACTAAAAACTGATCCAAGAGAAAGAGTATTTAATCCTACGTTTGGTTTAGGAATGAGACAATATTTGTTTGAACCCATTACCCAATATACAGTTGATGATATTACTCAAAAAATACAAGATAGTATTGCTATGTATATACCTGAAGTATATATTTCAAACTTAGAAGTAAATGCTGATTTTAATAATAATGTAGATAGAAATGAAATAATAATTAAATTAACAGTTAATTTGAAAAAAGATCCAACACAAACTACAACCGTTAGAACGACTATATAATAGGAGAACTTAATGCCAACAAAAGATATATTTAAGGATGTAAAATATCTCAATAAAGATTTTGCATCTACACGAAACACTTTAATAGAGTTTTCTAAAATATATTTCCCAGAGGAATATAATGATTTTAGTGACTCATCTGTTGGTATGATGTTTATTGAAATGAGTGCTTACGTTGCAGATGTTTTATCTTTATACACCGATACACAATTACGAGAGTCTTTGATTCAGTTTGCTAAAAATAAAAGTAATATATTTAATATTGCTCAATCATTTAGTTATCAACCAAAATTAGCAGGTGTCTCATATACAGATTTAGATATTTATCAAATTGTTCCGGCTATTACCACTGGCGTAGATTTTTTACCCAATTGGAATTATGCACTAAAAATTAAAAATATGAGAGTAGCATCTCAGACAAATCCGGATATTCAATTTAGAATTGATAGTCCAGTTGATTTTGCAGAATCTGGATCAGAACCAACAGACATTACAATTTATGAATTAGATGGTTCAAATGTAGCATATTATTTATTAAAGAAAACAATAAAGGCATCATCTGGAATAGTCACTACAAAAACATTTACAATTGGTAATGCTAAAAAATATTTAAATATAGCTCTACCAGATACTGATATAGTAGATATTTTAAACGTAGTAGATTCAGATGGTAATACTTGGTATGAAGTTCCTTACTTAGCACAAGATACTGTTATTGAAAGTATCCCAACAGAACAAATTTCCCAATACAGTGATTATAGATATACAGTTCCTTATGTATTAAGATATAGAAAAGCACCAAGAAGATTTATTAAAAGAGTTAGAACTGATAATAGAACTGAACTACAGTTTGGTGCAGGTGTAAGTGCTATAGCAGATGAATTATTAATACCTAATCCAAGAACAATTGGTTATACATATTTTAATAGACCTGTTGATCCAAGAAACTTTTTAAATACACGAACATATGGTTTAGCACCATCTAATATTACTTTAACTGTCACATATGTAAGAGGAACCGACGAGAGAGCAAATGCTGCAGTTGGAGATGTTAGTGTAGTCATAAATGCAGAAATAACAAATGATTCGACCGGTCTAGCAGATTATAGTAGAGTTAAAGCTTCATTAGCAGCAGTTAATTCTGTTCCCGCAACAGGAGCCAAAGGTGCAGAAAGTTTAGATGAGATTAGAAATAATACAATGGCATTTTTTGCTGCTCAAGAACGTTGTGTGACTATAGAAGATTATAGAATTAGAATAATGTCAATGCACCCAAGATATGGAACAGTTGCTAAGGTTGATATTATTCAAGATAGAGTAAAATCTTCTGGAAAAGATGCACTAAAAGGATATGTTGAAAACTTCTTAGCTCTAAATGCATATTGTTTATCATATGATGGTGACAAACATTTAATAACATTAAACCAAGCAGTAAAAGATAATTTAAAAGTATATTTAGAACAATATAGAATAGCAACAGATGCAGTTAATATTAAAGATGCTTATATAATTAATATTGGTGTAGAGTTTGAAATTATTACATATCAAAATGTAAAAAATAAAAGAGCAGTTGTATTACGTTGTATTGACGCACTAAAGACTTATTTTAATATTGATAACTGGCAAATAGGTCAGCCAATATTAATAACAGATTTATATAACCTATTAGATAAAATTGAGGGTGTAAGAACTGTATCGGATATTAAAATAATAAATAAATATGACTCAACTGGAGTTCAATATTCAAGTAATGTTTATGACACATACGCAGCAACTTATGAGGGAGTAGTTTATACTTCATTAGACCCAAGTTGTTTCGAAGTTAAATATCCCGATAAAGATATATTTGGAAGGGCAAAATAATGAGCACAATTAAATTAAAAAAATTATTAAAAGAATATAGTGATAAGAACGTATTTAAGGTACCAGTTAGTGTATCCCAATCAGATAAAAATCACTTAAGTTATTTTAATGTTTCAGGTAATTCTAATGATGATTTAAAAGTAATAATTAAATTATTAAAAGGCAGAAATTTTAAGTATAAAGGAAAGACATCGGGTCATTACCCAAGCGAACATTGGTATTATGATGGTAAAAAATATCCTATAGGTAATTATAGATTAACTGGACACTATGAACTAAGAGGAAATCCAGGTGATTTTATAGAAGTAGAAGAAATAAATTTTAACTAAGGAATACAATGAGTACAATTAAATTAAAAAAATTATTAACAGAAGTACATTGGTATGTAAGATCTATAAAGAATAGAGATGAAATTAATCCTAAAAATATGAAGATGGTAATGAAATATGACGCAAGACAAGATGGGACTATTATTGCTACATTTGTAGATAGATATATTTTAGTTGGTCATTACTACGATGATAATATATACAAATATGGAATTAAATGGAAAAAACATTCAGATTCATCATCATCATATAAATGGTTAGTTGAATTTGATAGTATAGAAGAATTAAATAAAGAATTTGGATTACGTCTAGATAAAAAAACAATTCAGAAACAAATAGATAAATTAGAAGATAAATATCATAACTCATAATGAATTAAAATGAAAAAATCACAACTAAAAGCAATCATAAAAGAAGAAATTAAAAATGTGGTCAAAGAAGATTATAGAAAAGATTATGCTTCCTATAAATCTAAATGGAAAGCATTAGAGACTGCTCTTAAAGCATATAAAAATGAACTTAAAAGATTAAATTCTGCGTCGGGTATGCCCCAAATAAAAGACATAGAAAGACAACTTGTAAATTTAAATGTAGAAGCAGATGAATTAGTTAGTACATATGGTTATGGTGAATAATATAACAAGGAGAAATTAATGCATATTTTTGTAGTGCCTTCAAAAGATACAACAATTTATAATGATGAGCCAACTCAAAACACTGGTAAAGATGAAATATTAGAAATAATAAAGAAACCTATAACTGCGGCTTCTAGAAGTCTTTCACCATCAGAAACAGCATATGTTTCAGCATCTATATTATCAAGAGCTTTGATTCAATTTGATTTGAGTTATATATCTAGGTCAATAGCTGCAGGGACAATTACTGCTCCGAGATTTTATTTAAATATGCACGTGTGTAGAGTTGATGGGCAAGAAGAGTCTTCAACACTTTATATTTATCCTATACAAACGGGTTCTAGTTGGGTTCAAGGTATTGGTAAGAGATGGGATGGTGTAATAAGAGAAGAAGGTGCAAGTTGGACAGCAAGTGATGGTGAAGTACCAACGTATTGGGCACTATCAGGCAGTAATTTTATAGACACAGGATCTCTGACAGCAACAGCATCATTATGGCCTAACCAAAATAATTTTACAGATAGTGAAATATACACGTATGAATTAGCAGACCTAAGAGCAGATGTAAGTAATATTGTAAATAGGTGGTTTAGTGGGTCTGAAAATAACGGATTTTTAATAAAACGTTCTGTATCTGAAGAGGAAGACGTAAAAGATTATGGTATAATTCAATTTTATTCAAGTGATACACATACAGTCTATGGACCAACTTTAGAGGTTGCCTGGGATGATTCAGCATTCGCTACAGGAACATTAGTTGCTTCTAATATAGATGATATGTTTATATACACAAAGAATTTGAAAGCACAATATAATAATAGAGAAAAAGCCAGAATAAAAGTTGGAACAAGAGAATTATTTCCATCTAAATCATATGCAGATTCTAATCCATATTTACACCAAAAATATTTACCAACATCTTCTTATTATTCTGTAATTGATTCATTTACAGCAGAAACAATTGTGCCATTTGATACTGGTTCAACAAAAATAAGTTGTGATAGTAATGGTAATTTTTTCAATATATGGATGAATGGTTTTCAACCAGAAAGATTTTACAAATTAAGAGTTAAAGTTGTATCGGGTTCATCAGAAAATATTTTTGATATTCCAACTAATTTTAAGGTAGTTAGATAATGAGTGAAGTTAATAGCAATAATTATGAAGGTTTTACCGGGTCATTTGTTCCTGTTAGAGATATTAATAATAATTTATTATCTATTACAAGTTCAACTGTTCCAATTAATGACGAGTCTCAATTTATAGAACAGGATTCTTCCCGTGTCTATTATTCATCAAGTTCACTAAATCAGATAGTAGATACTAATTTTTCTGAATTAACAATAACAGATGAAGGTCAATTTACTATACCTTCTGGAAGTTTTATTGCTAATGAGTCTGATTATCAATGGTTATTAGACCGTATTCTAAACTTAGAAGAAGATTTAATATCAACAGAAAGTTTATTTCAATCAGAAATAGAAATATTAACCTCAGAAAATACAGCATTAGAGAGAACAGTTCAATCAGTTGCTGGTGCTGCTCTAAACATTACTAATGAATTAATTTCAAGATATGAGGCAACACAATCGGTTGCAAATGATTTGGGTGCATTTAGATATTTATGGAATACACCATTTAATGATATAATAACAAATAGAAATGGTAATTTAACAGGTAGTCATCACGAATATTTAGATATCTCACAATCAGGAGCAACCGGTTTAGGTCAAATTCCTACAACAATTCACAGAACAGAAGTTAGTTATAGTTTAGCATATGACGGTAATTATTTAGTAGATTTATTTACAAACTATGAATGGGGAACATTAACAATAGCTGCGCTACAAGGTAAAATAATAGAGTTGCATGCAGTGACAAAGTCGATGCAAGATCAAATAATTAGTTTAGAAAATCAATTATATATATGTCGAAATAGTGGTGGAACTTCCGGTACATCTGGTGGTGGTGGAACACTTGGTCAATTATCTATTCATATTCAAACTCCTGATTTGAATAATGTTGTTGAAACATATAAAGATTTTGAAATTAGATTTAAGACAGACGATGGTCCATCAAGTCAATATAATTACGTAGATTGGATGTATGAACATGCAACAGGTGGTTTTATGAATACAAGACATGTACAATATATAAATTCTTCTACTATTACATTTTGGAAAGATGTAGAATATACTTATTATAAATCAGATGGTGACCCACTAATTGGTCATAGATGGGATCCATGGGTTTTAGAAGCACAAGATGTGACTTCACTACAAGTTAAAATTGCCGGTGTATTACAACAACCATTTATTATTAATAATGAAAATTTAAGTAATTTATCATTTCCAGTAAAAGCAGGTCAAACAACTAATGTTTATATCGTTGCAGATAAACGTGCATGGGGACTTAGAGCATAATGAGCACAACAAATTTAAATACAATATTACCAGTAGAAACTCAGGGATACCTAACAGCCTCTGCAGATATGAGTTCTTCATTTGTTGAGTTAATCGTATATGATGTGAATGGTGTATTGATAAATGAAAACTTAATTTATATGAACACGATACAGGGTGATAGTTTATATATTTATGATACAAAATTTATTATGAACCCAGGTGTTCATTTAAGATCACTTGGTTATTCAGCCGGAACATATAAAGTTAAATATAATTTCTTTAAAAAAGTAGTTGGCAATTTTGATGAGGTTGAACAAACAGCAACACTTAAAAAAATATCTCCGTCAAGAACAGAATTAGAAGTTGTAATACCAACCGATGTATCAAGTTCTATTAAAATAGAGATAGATAATTTTTTAGAATCAGATAAATCAAAATTAGTATATTATACGTTTTTTGGTAGTGATAGAAATTTCTTAATTATTAATAATATGTTGTATAATAAAGATCTATTATTGAAACTATATGAAGAATTACCTGCTGATATTGATATTTTAACAAGATTTACTATTGTTGAAAAATATGTAGAATCATATGAAGATACAATTACTTTACGCACATCATATATTGATGATCTAAGTAATTTAAATTATTTACATGGTCCAAAAATAAATTATAAAGCTGCAGGGCTAACATATAGAACTACACCATTAGAAAATTTTGAAGCATTGGCTAGTACAACTATAGTAAAGCAAGATGAGATTACAAGATTATATCTGAGTTCAAGTCTAATTGAAGGTATAGATATTAATATTGATTATAGAGATTTTTCACAGTTTATTCATTTTAGCTCAGCAGAACAAAGATTGAAAAATTTTAAATCTAAAATGAAAAAATTAGAGTTCTATAATTCAAAATTGGTTTTATTTGCAAGTGGAAGCACAGTTGGTTCTACAGGTTCAAGTCTTTCATATTACAAAGGTCAAAAAGATGAAATATTAAATACGTTCGATCAATATGAATATTTTATGTATTATGAAACAGGTTCATATGAAAGTAGTTCATTGGGAGTATTTCCAGATTATACTTGGCCAAAATACACTAATAC
>Ga0307378_10009059_pt1 | contig 13123 bp, 16 predicted proteins | sample UN1MG_FD_202238 | JGI IMG/M metagenome (GOLD analysis project Ga0307378, IMG submission 202238) | Soil microbial communities from Risofladan, Vaasa, Finland - UN-1 | ecosystem: Environmental > Terrestrial > Soil > Coastal area > Acid sulfate soil | place: Finland: Risofladan, Vaasa | collected... | reverse complement strand
TTCAAAATCCTTAACTAAAAAAACATCTTCTAATTTTTTAAAATATCTTTCTCTTGTTTCTTTCATTACTTCTTTATGATTGGCCTGAATGCAGACGTCTTGATCATTTTTCCCCCCTGTTCTCATATTCCGCAGGAATTTAAAAACTATGTTATTCGAAAAACAAGGGTGGGAGAAACATTTATTCTAAACCAAAAAACATCCAATCTTAAAATTTATCATAATAGCTTATATTATATGCTAACTATAGTATGTAGAACTAGAGTTATCATGTTTTTATACTATGATTATCAAATATGGAAAAAGAAGTTTTAATTAAATTTGGCAACAGAGTTCGTGAAGAGCGTCTTAAAAGGGGATTGTCGCAGGAAGCACTTGCTGATAAAGCAGGCGTTCATAGAACATATATTGGAATGATTGAGAGGGCAGAAAAAAATATAACTCTCAAAAATATCGAGAAGATTGCTAAAGCTCTAAAACTTAAAATAGCAGACTTTTTTAAGGCATGAATATAGCTGATATACAAAAGTACATAGACAATAAAAAAATTAAGGTCATTGGTGAGCGTGTTCACTCAAAAGCCAGCGAAAAATACGTCGATGTAATATTTTCATATCCCGACCAAGAGAACTGGGAGGGGTCTGTTCCCTATTTTTATAGAAGAACAGGATTGTTTCTTGAAGACCCAAAAGAAATTGCTCAGCTAATTGAGAGAGCATATGAGGCTATAAAAAAAGAAAATGCCGAAGAATGGGTAGCTACAGAAAAAAAGTTATGGAATAAGGAATATAGGGGTAAAGAGGTAACGAAGCCTTTTTTTGATAAACTTCTCAATTTGAAATGGAACTGTGTGGACGAAGACCTGCCGCCTAACAGAAACTGGGCAAGAAGAATTCAAGATATCAAAGAAATGGGTTACGTTCTTGCAACTAATACAAAGCGTTATAATCAAAAATTAAAAAAGAATACTACACAGATTATTCTCTTGCCGCTTAAAAAAGGACCAGCAACTGGTTATGAAACAATGAGCCTAAAGCTTCGCAAAAGGATAATCGACGTATTGGGAAGCTATGACGCTTATGAGGGAAAGGTGCGGCCATCTCATTCTCTTTTGCCTGACCACAAGTTTCCAGAAATAAGTTGGGATGAAAATACACGGCGAGAAAACCTCGACGAAATGAGCGATGACGAAATTAGGGCAAAGTTCCAACTATTAGACAATCAGAGAAATCTCGAGAAACGTGAAGCGTGTCGGAAAGTTATACAAACTGGTAAACTTGGAACCATATTAGGGATTAACTACTATATGAATGGGGATGAGAGCTGGCCTGCAGGCGTGCCTAAAATAGGAAAGGCATCAGAAGATGGGTGGAAGCTTTGCCCATGGTATGACATCGAGGCCTGGCGGCGATCATTAAATAAATTCATCAAGGAAAATAAAAAAGCAAAATAAGAAGGTATTGGACTACTTGCTATTCTTCCGTAATTTTCTCTATCTTATTCCTTATTGCAAGTGCTATATTCTTTGCTAATAAACAAGGCACGGCATTTCCAATTTGCCAATATGCTCTTTTCATCGTTCCAGCAAAAATGAAGTCATCTGGGAATGTCTGCAATCTAGCAAGCTCTCTAGCAGAAATAACTCTGTTCTTTTCGTAATGAATATGAACTCCACCATGGTTTTCCTTTGCGGTCATTGATGGAACTCCTCGGTATTGTCGTTTCCATGCATCTCTAAAAGAGCTGTAAAGCGAACCTCCGGGTGGGACTTTGGCGATTCTCTCTTCCATTTTCTTTGAGTGCCTAGTCCACTCGTGGTTGATAGATTGTTCAGGTGGCAAATCTTTTAAATCATCAATAGCGGAGTCTATGGACTTATATTCCTCTTTTGAAAATTGTTCTTTGGGATAAGGGTTTTGACTACCAAAGCGGTTTCCGATAAAAACTGCTCTGGTACGTAATTGAGGCACCCCAAAAGCTGCTGCCTCAAGAATCCGCACACTCATATTTTGGTATCCAGCTATTCCGAATTGTCTAAGTATTTCTTGATATACTTGCCCCTCTTGCATAGTAAGGATACCGGGAACATTTTCTAAAACTACATACCAGGGCTTAAGAATGTTCACTACTCTTACAAATTCTCTAAAGAGCTGGTTACGCGAGTCGTGCGGTATCCTTAAACCTGCTACAGAAAATCCTTGGCATGGTGGCCCACCACAAACAATATGGATAATTTTTTCTCCAACAATTTCTCTTATTTTCTCATCAGATAAATCTTCTATTTTCCCCTCAAAATGAAAACTCTCGGGAAAATTATTACGTATTGTTTCTGATGCGTCTTTGTCAAGCTCAACACTAAAGATTTTATTAAAGCCGGCTTGTCTAAAGCCGAGGGAAAGACCTCCGGCACCAGAAAATAGATCAACATAATTAAAGTCAGTTTTCCTCTGATCAACTTTTGTTGTGTCTATTTCAATCCAATGATTATTGAAAAGGTTGGAGTCAAATTGCGCCTTGAGACCGCTGTATCTGCTGATGGCGTCCTTTGTGCCGTTTCCGTTTCTTTTTTTTGTTGTTGTTAAGTTAATCATATTCTTTAATGATAACTATAGTATACATTAACAAACTTGCTGCTGCAATAATAGAAATAAAATTAAGACATTAAAAATTTATATATTTTATCTATTGTGCAGTCTATTTGATTGTTTATTTCAGTTTCCCAAACCCTTAAGATAGCCCATCCATTTTCTTTCAGAATAGCATTGATTTTTATGTCTCTGCTGATATTTTTCTCTATTTTATTTAGCCAGTATTCCCCTGAAATCTTATTTCTCAGTGTCTCAAAATTGTTGCCGTGCCAAAAATCACCATCTATAAAAACCGCTTTTTTCTTTCTTGGTAATGCTATGTCGGGAGTTCCGGGAGCTTTCTTGTAGTGTTTTTGGAAATATATTCCTCTCTTCTTCAATTTCTTAAAAACTGCTAGCTCGATCTTTGTGTTTGAAGAACGGATTTTGGACATAATTTCGCTTCTTTTCTCTTTGGAAACCTTATCCAAATTATAGCCTCTTTTCTTCGCGAATATCTTATATTTTAATTTTATCTAAGAGTTCATTTATCTTTTTTTGTATTTCCCGAAGTCCTTCTTTAAGAATGTTCCTTTCAGGCTGTGAAAGCTCTGAAATTAAAACTTTGTCTAGAATCTTAGACAAGTGCTTACTTTCGGTTTCGAATAAAGCTAGTGGTGAGGCTGCTAACCTAGGTTTTTGTCCTGTTTGAGCTCTCTGTGATAAATTATTAAAGCAATCTTCGATGGTGTACTGCGGTTCACTTTTTACAGCCTGGACAGGCTCTTGAGTTTGTTCGCCTGTAAGTTTCTTATCCTTTATAAAACTGAAAACATCTCTCAAAACCTCTGCTTTATCCAATAGCTGTCTTAGGGCCCGGCCATGTCTTTCGGTTAATTTCTTTTGCTTGATATCTTCCTTGATTTCATCAGGAAGATCCAGCAGGCCTACTAAGTCTAAGACCCTTCTTTTTGTTAAGCCCAGCTTCTTTGCTATTACTTCCCATGTTGAACCGAGGTTCACTTTAAGTTCTCTTAAAGCTGAAGCGTGGTCGATATCGTTTAGGTCTTCCCTTTGTATATTTTCAATAAGTGAAATTATCCTTGCGTCTTCTCCATTAGAGACATCTTTGATAATTGCTGGGATTTCTTTTAATCCGGCTTGCCCAGTGGCTCTAAACCTTCGCTCGCCCGCTATGATTTCGTATTTAGAGCCTAAAGAAAAACCAAGATACTCAGGATTCTCAAAAAGAGATTTCAGTGTTTGGTAAAACCTGAGAGTTACTTCTTCTTTTTCGGTATAAAACCTTTCTGGTGGAATGTAGTTGTTATCTTTATTTTTTGATGAGTCGGTTGGGTTGTTGGGAGGCAAACCTAATTTTATTCTAATTTCTTTTTTACAGTTTTCTTCTTTATTATATTTGCCCATTTCCTATTTAAACCTAAATAATGTTAAAAAACTACCCGCTTTTTATTTTGTCTTCAGTCTGGCCGATAGACATTTGATAAGGACTTCCTTTTTCCTCAGATAAAAAATTGTCAATTTCCCTGCGCAGAATACGCCAGGCTCGGCCAACTTTTTTAGCAAAAATTTTCCCGGGAACTCTTTCATCGCTGACTAGATTGTAAACTGTAAAATTGCTGACTTTTAGAAGTTGGGCGGCTTGGCCTATTGTGAGTATATCATCTTTGGTGTTTTCTGCCATTTAGTAAATACCCCCGCTTAAATAGTGTTTGTTATAGTATATTAAAATATAAATAAAGATGTCAAGAAGAGATTTAAAAAGAATTATTAGACAAAAATTATAAATAAATAATATCTTTAGAAATATTCAGGGATAAAAATAAAAAGAAAGGACAAGCTCAATCATAGCATAATTAAATTCTTTAAATTTCTTCTCAGGTGTTATGAGAAATTAATGGGGCTGAGTAATTTATACTGCTGATTTACAACGATTGTGTACTGTTAAACAATGAGTTAATCTCATTTGCAATGCGTTCTAGTATACCAATTACATTTCCTGGCGTAAGGATGTTTTGATGCTCTGAGTGAGAAGTTTTATTTCTAAGTTTCCGAATCGCATACCATGCATCCTCTTTGTTTAAAGGAATAAATTTACCAGATATCAGATAAATCAATCTCTCTTCAAATTCGCCTGTAATAATAGAACGAGATGCTTTAACTGCCTTACACTTATATATTGTTGCGGCATCAGCAACACGAAACAGTTGTTCACAAGCTAAGGTATATAATGGGTAAAAGAAATAACCATAAGCCATTGCACCTCGCGCAACTTCGAACAATGCACAAATCTCTTTAGGAACAGCTTCTATCAGCCCGGGCTTCATAATATCATTTAAATATTGCTCTCCTGTGATAGAACGATATTTTCCATTAGATGCCGAGAGACGTACAAATGAAGTAGAAGCATCGTCGGGTTCTAGCCAGTTTTCGGGTGTCAAAATCTTAAATCCCAGGTTCACCAAGATTGATCACCTCCATAGCCTATTAAATATTTTTATTGATGTTTAATTTCTTATTATAACTATATTAAGGGCTAAATTAAATTAGTCCTTTTTGTTTGAATGATAACCAGCCGTTGTTGGTGATTATCAAGTGGTCCAAAATATTAATGCCTAACGTATCGAGTGTATCTGAAGTCCAGCCGTAAGGCTGGATTTGGGCGAAGGCGTTAGCCGAAGCCAGATACACTCTGTTAGGCGACGTTTTGAAGCTCATGCTTCTTCACTCGGAAATAAGAGTTCTTTAAGTACAATAACTTGACAAGATTGAGTTCCCAATCTTAAGCGCTTTTGAGCACCCGGAAGTGGTTCGATTCCGTCTCTTTCAAGGGACGAAACTATATATTCTTCGTCCCCTTCGTAATCATCCTCCCATACTATTACTAAGTCTATATCTCGAAGATATTTTTTCTCATTCAAAAAATCCTCTTTGATGAGCTTTGCTAACCCTAATTTAAATTCCACAAATTTGAGGTCTCTCCAACTTATTTCAGCGGGCATCTCTCCATTTTCGCTTTTTGACACATACATTAGAGCATCATAAGCGCGATTAATACTTGCGCGGAAGGGATAGTATCCTTTAAGTTTGCCGCTACTCAGAAGTTCATGGAATAAGCATATTACATCCTGCTCTTCCCGAGGCGGGAGTTTGAGCGGAAGGCCGATATTTCTGAATGCATTGTCGGGTGCTTTATAGGCTTCGTACTCTTTCTCCTTATCCCATAGATCTTCTGGGGGTTCAAGGGATTCTCTTTCTCCAACAACGAAACTTGATAGTCGGGTTAACAGGCCAAATATATCAGCGAAAAACGCGTCAGCCTGTCCCTTCACAACGCTTGGAACGTTTCGTTTCCCATAGCCAAGAGTAGTATCTAAGTCAATAATAAAGTGTATATTCAAAAGATAACCAAGTTTCCCTGAGCTTGTAACTGGGTTCAGTCCGATGTTGGTTGGCAGGCCATTTATAGAAATCAGTTGTTTAGCGGGAAGATGCAAAAACCTTTTTAAATATGGACTGGGACCAATCAAGAGATAAATCCCGTTTATCTTTTCAAACAGCCTTTCGTGTTTTTTAAGTCTCCCTTGGTCTTCGCTCATCAGCAGCTTTCCTGTGTTGCGGTCTCGTCTTATCTTTGAAAGTAACAATTTTGATTGTTCTTTTGTAAGTTTTTGAATTAAAATTTTCTTTAGATTTGGGTCAGGCGGGTTCTCTATAACTGCGCTGAAATGTTCAAAGAATCTATCTGCCTTGTCTGACTTCTTAAGTGACATGTAAATCTCTTTAAAGTCAGCATAGGTTGCTGAAAACTCCCGACTAATAGTTTTCCCATGGTTTACTTCCTCAGAAAGAAAAGCACAGTGAGGAATTTTATTTATCCTATGCGCCTCTATGGTAGGATAATCTAAAATTATATTTACTCTTACACGGATGGGTTTGAGCCCTTCACCAATTCCTAAAAGTGATTGCACGCACCCTACGTAAGTCTGGGTTCGGAAATACATTTCCAATAAATCCATTAGTGCCTTTTCCGAAAGAATCTCTTCAATATCCAACTCGCTGCAATAGTCGGATATAACCTCCAGGAAGAAATCATAGACGCTGTAATCGTGAAGCGAATAACTAACTTTTGTGAAAAATCTTGGCGAATCAGCCTCTGTGTTTTCTGGCTCTCCAATGTCGTCGTTAAAATCTGGTTCGAGAAACTTCCAGCAACCTTCGACTCTTTTTGACCACTTCCCGTCAGCACAGCTAGTTTCAACCTCGAAAAAATCCGAAGTGAACACTGTTGCTTTAATTCCAACACCTTGACTTCCTTTGAGAATCTTACGCATATTGGGGTCGCCTTTGGCGGTTCCGCCTAATGTAAAAACTGTTGGGAATTCTTTGATGGGAATCCCTTTGCCATTATCTGTGACCACAACTTTATTTGTTCCAATATGTAAGTCTATGGTTATCTTGCCTTGACTGATGCCATCGTGAAGTTGAATAGCATCATGGGAGTTCTGTATTGCTTCGTGAATGAGTCGCCACTGACCAGAATATGTTTCTACAGTGTCTCTAATCAACATTTTCACATAATCTGCTTTTAAACCAAATAGCTTCATTTATATACCTCCTTTGATAGATTATTCTTCATTCTCAAAATGTCGCCTAACTCGCTTTTATACGAATTGTTTTCATAAATCCAATCTTTTATTGCATATTATACGAAGTTGTATTACTGATTTTTAAATTATCTTGATTATAACAAATTTCACTTCTTATTTTTAATAATTTTATTACAAAATTTCAAATAAAGGTGGTATTTAAAAAGGGGGTTAGGGGTATGGGGAAATTTTAACACTAAAAAGCAATTTATAAAAACCCCTTAAACGACTTCATGCCGTTTTCTACATCTATGTTTGCCAGGGTGATATAGATTGTGGTTGTGCTTATATTAGAGTGGCCAAGGATTCTTCTTAGTGTCTCTATGTCTTTTGTCTGTTTATAGTTTGTCTACAAATCTCATTCATTCAGACCCTTTTTGCCAAACTGGTCTCGCTTGATACTGATAGGAGATCGCATCTTCTTAATTTCATCTTTCGAGACATTGAATCCTATTTTATCGAGAAAAGCTTTAAATAGATCTGGTCCAGTTCCACTATAACCTATCTTAGGCCCTCCAGCGATATATCGTGGATTTCCTTTAACAATGTATTCATATCCATCTGCGAAGATAATACTTATTATATCGCCTTCATCGACACAAACCTCTATAGGAGCACCATGTTTCTGTAAGAGTAGATCAATCAAAGGAGAACTACGGAGCCCTTTAGGGCCCTAATCATATGCAGGAACTTGTGGAAAAGGGGGGTCACCAAGATAATCTGGGTGTTCTTCCCAAAATCTCTGGCATCTCTCACTATATAGAGCGAAGGAACGTTCCATCCAATTTTGCCATATCATTAGAACTTTTTTCTTTTTTCCAAACAACTTGTAAAATATACCCATTTTTATACCTCCTTATAAAACCAATCGTCTTAATTATTTCCTTTTTAATTTTAAGATTAGCTTATTTCTTTGTAGTTTTTCATTTTCTAACCTATGCGAAAAATTTTAACACTAAAAAGCAATTTATAAAAACTCTTTAAAGGATTTCATGCCGTTTTCAAATTCAAGCGTTAAAGCTATTTTGTAAAGAATCATTTACTTTTTTTAGCTCTTTAAAATCAGTCCAGTTTTTGTATGAATTTGGCAAAGCTTTATAAAAGGCATTTAATGTCTTAATCATTTTTATACCAATAGCGACAAAGGGCCACCGCTTAGTATTTTGGTTGTACCGGTTGCGTGCATATGTCAGGTGTGCAACCTGTTTATCAGCTTTCCTAACAACAAAAATAAGATCTTTTTTCTTGGTTTTATTACGGCTGAAATAACTAGATTTACCTATGAAATCTGATACAAGCATATCATCGGGCTTGGTATTTTTCTTCGGGTAGAAGAAATCAAATAAGTTACGTGTATGAATTGCAAAAGAATCCAGCAATATATTTACATCGATTTGAGGCCGTGGCTGAGTTAGAAGCACTAAAGTTTGATAAAACAAAGAAATTTCATAAGAAAGATGCTCTGTGGCTTTTTCTAAAGTATATTTTGTTATTTTTCGATTCATAGTTATCCTTTAATAAAAAAATTTATAAAAATCCCTTAAAGGCTTTCATTCCATTTTCTACATCTATGTTGGCCAGGGTAATGTAGACGGTGGTTGTGCTGATGTCTGAATGGCTAAGGATTCGCCTTAATGTCTCTATGTCTTTTGTCTGCCTGTAGTACTGTGTGGCGTAAGTATGCCTTAAAGTATGAGGGCTTATATTCTTATCTATCTTCAGCTTTTCTTCGCCTTAATCTTTTGTAAAGCCATTGCTGCCCAACTTCGGACAAACTCATCTTCATCCTTTAAAGCCTCAATGAGTGGTTCTACTGCACTTTTATCTCCTATATCCCCAAGAGCCCATGCTGCCCAATATCGGACATACCAAACTTTATCCTTTAAAGCTTCAGCTAGAGGTTCTACAGCCCTTTTGTCTCCTATTTTCCCAAGAGCTAATGCTACCATACTTCGGACAAAACTCTCTTTATCCTTCAAAGCCTCAATGAGTGGTTCTACTGCACTTTTATCTCCTATATGCCCAAGAGCCCATGCTGCGTTACTTCGGACACCGCTAAGCCCATCCTTTAAAACATCAATTAGAGGTTCTACAGCCCGGCTGTCTCCTATATGCCCAAGAGCCTCTGCTGCGTCACTTCGGACATAGCTTTTACCCTTTAAAACCTTGATCAAGCCCTCTACATTTTTACTGGCCTTTAATGTCTTGATATTAAGTGGACCAAATAATCCCGTTTTTATACCTCCTTATACAACCGACTGTCTTAATTATTTTTTTTAATTTTAAGATTAGCTTCTTTCTTTTTAGTTTTTCATTTATTCAACTATTCGGAAAATTTTAACACTAAAAAGCAACTTATAAAAACCCTTTAAATGATTTCATGCCATTTTCAACATCTATATTTGCCAGGGTAATGTAAATTGTGGTTGTGCTGATATCGGAGTGGCCCAGAATCCGCCTTAGTGTCTCTATGTCTTTTGTCTGCTTATAGTACTGTGTGGCGTAAGTATGCCTTAGTGTATGAGGAGAAATCTTCTTTTCAATTCCAGCTTTACTAGCGTATCTTTTTACCATCTGTTGAATGTATCTATCTGATAGTTTCCTGCCTTTAAGCGTTGAGAAAAAGTAGTTGCTCTTAGGTCTTATGCTTCTCCAGGTATCTAAAAGATCTGTAAGGTAGTCCGGTACGGCAAGATCTCTGTCCTTCTTCCCTTTCCCGGATTCCACCCTTAATTTTCCTTTGGTTAAGTTTATGTTTCCGGGCTTAAGGTTTACAACCTCAGAAAGTCTTAGTCCGCAGTGACATAATGGTTTTATTTCGCAAGCCCGTTGGGTATCTTTTACTCGGCTGCTTTAATAAATTTTGAGCTTCTTCCGGCTCCAAAATTACCGGAAGTTTGTTTTTTCTCATTTATGGCCTTTTTTAGTTAATACTACGTATAATCTGCATTATACATAGTATATCGCAGGGTTTTCAAGGGGTGGGATAAATTGCGTACTATATCACAAAAATTGCTTGAATTTTTGATTGGTAAAATTTTTAATATTATTAAGTATTTTAAAACATTTTCCCCTGACTTGCAGGCTCTTCATATTCCAATAGTTTATATACCGTTAACAGTTCAATAAATAAACCTCTTGACTTTGCCCTTGCCAAAACCAAAAGCAACAATATAGCCTTTATCTTTTTTTATCCTTTGCAGGTCTGTTGTGCCCATTGATTTTAGGTCACAATCGTAAACTCCTACTGCTTTGATGATATACACGGCACCCACCCGCCGCAGCCCGGCAAGTTACGCACCGTTGATCCTCCCTCTAGTCTTTTGTTTTTTCATCTAATTCTTTTAACTTGGCTTTCAGCCCTGCTATTTCCGCTTGCAATTTTTGTTTCTCTTCATCACTCTTTTGCTTTTCTTTATCCTGTGGTTTTTCTTCGGTAACTAAAGACTTATCTTTATCTTCTTGCTTAGGCCTTAACACATAAGCCAAAGCGGCCGTTCCGGCCAGTACTAGGACAAACCAAATACCATAGATTGTATTAAGAGTAGCCCGTTTTTCTGCCACTTCTTCTGGACTGGCTCTACCCCATTTTCCTATAGTAGAAGGGCCTCCTACCTTCACTTTACTAAGTTCATTAGTCCAAAGTGTAGCAATAATAATTAAAATAACTACACCTATAATAATAACTGCGGTCCTTTGCTTCTTTCTAAGTTCCATATTGCTTTTCGTTACTCCTGTCCTCTTAGTTTTATTGATAAATTGCCCTAGATAGCCCTAAAATCCAAATATATGTGCATTTGTTAGTTTAACTGGTATTTCTTCACCATAATTAAAAATAACTTCGTAATGACTATTTGAGAAAAATGGAGGGTCAATATAAATTAAATCAATACATTTATCAAGAAATTTCTTTAACCAGGTTAAATTATCGCCACTATAAATTACATTTTCTAATTTCATTAATTTACCTCTTTTAAATATCCTTTTTAGTAGGCACTCATTAAACCTCTACGCATAATAAGATAATTAATTAATATTGATTTTTTTACCACAATTTGTACAAAAATTAGAATCCACAGGCAATTTATAATTGCAATTATTACATTTAATATAAACCCTAGATTCTTTTTTGGGTGATTGAATTTGTTGCATCTCAACTGTTTCTAAATTAAGTTTTGAACTTGCCTTGTTATTAAAACAAGTAGACAGTAAAGATTTATAACCCTCATCATCCACTACAGCTAAAAACTTACGTCCATCATTTAAATAACAAGCAACACAATACTCTTTTTTTCTTCCACCGAAAACTAGTCCCGCAAGTGCTCCTAGTGGTCCGAAAGTTAATCCTCCAAGTACCCCCCAGCCAGTTGCACTGATAATACTTTTTTTATTTTTTTCTGTTACATTTTCAACCTGATATAAGAGATTGTATGGGATGAACCACCAAGATATCGGTCCTTTTCTAAGATCACCAGCAATTATCCTTATATACAATTAACCTCCTTTTAATCTTTTTTTAAATTAAGGATTAAATTCTAATATTTCTAAATATTTTTCAATAACTGAGTTGTCGTAATAATATGCAGGAAAGAATCCCAAAGTATTTAAATAAAGTCCAGTACTTAAATCGCCATCATAATAAGCTATGAAATGTAACTCTATATCTTTTAGATATTCTGGATCAGTTGAAACCGTTGTATTCATTTTTTCGGTTTCTTTATAATCATTTTCCAGGGTTTCTAATTTATCATAAATATTTAAAGAAACTTTATTGCCATGTTTTTCTACAAACCGAATAATAATACCTTTAATACCATCCTTAAAATTATCATTTGAAAGATCTATAGGATTAACCAATAAATAATATCTGGTACCACCATCAAATCTTGCATTATCTACTGTATAAATTATGTTATATTTAATAATATTTATTGGTTCTGTTTCTGTAATTTTTTCTTCTTGAGCTGTTGTCTGATCTGCCGTTGTTTCTTCTACCCTTAATTTATTAAGTTCTACGTTTGCTGCCTCTGTGTATCCATTAGCGGCTTTAATACAATCTAAGGCAGCCTGTAATTCACTTTTCATACCTTTATTACTCGTAGATTTGATAAAATTCTTCATATGGTCTGCAGTTTTTTGCCATTCTAATATGAATTTTGAAAAATACTGATTATAGTCAGAAAGACTTTCTGGGACTGGCGCTTCTAATGAATTAAAAGCATATACTGCGGCGTAAATCCCTGAATAAAATTCAATACTATCAACCTTAAGCTCTTTAAGAGTTAAGAAGCCTTTATTATAATCGTCAACAGAATTTATGAAGTCTTTATATACAGCTTTTATACCTTTTGAAATGCCACTTGTTTCACTAAGATACCTATTTTCAGCTTCAATAATTGCATTTTCAGTTTCAATAGTAGCACCAGCAGCAGCCTTCCCGATAGACACTTCCGTACATCCTGTTATAAATACTATGGCTACAATGGCAATCGCAATCAAAATTAATAAAACAATCTCAAGATTGAACCAACAGCCTTTGTTTTTAGTTTCAACTTCCACTAAATCTATCTTTCCATTCTACTATTATCATTAAGGCTTTTTTCATCTTACCCCTTTTTTAATTCATTATGGCCCATAGTCTTTCAGGGAATTTTTTTAACCAGGTTAAATTATCGCCACTATAAATTACATTTTCTAATTTCATAATTATTTTAAGAATATTGCAATAACGCTAATAATTAAAGAGATTGCTGCAACTGTTAATGTAAAAGTTGAAATTATAAGTGATCTTTTAAACATAGAAGCATTATCTTTTGCAATTAATTGTTCAATAATCTTTTCCCTTCGAATAATTCTACCATCAAAATATCCACCTATCTTATATTT
>Ga0307378_10009058_pt1 | contig 13124 bp, 11 predicted proteins | sample UN1MG_FD_202238 | JGI IMG/M metagenome (GOLD analysis project Ga0307378, IMG submission 202238) | Soil microbial communities from Risofladan, Vaasa, Finland - UN-1 | ecosystem: Environmental > Terrestrial > Soil > Coastal area > Acid sulfate soil | place: Finland: Risofladan, Vaasa | collected... | reverse complement strand
TTCGATGACCGTTCCCGGGGGGTACTTCTCCTTGACCAGTGTCCAGGGGTTGATCTCGGTCTGTCTCATGCCGAGTGAGATCTCCTGCTTGTCCTTGTTGATGTCAAGGACGACGACCTCGATGATGTCGCCGATGGCGACGACCTCACTGGGGTGGTTGATGCGCCGGGTCCAGCTCATCTCACTGATGTGCACCAGTCCCTCGACGCCTTCCTCGAGCTTGACGAAGGCCCCGTAGTTGACGATGTTCACGACCTCGCCGCGCACCCGGCTGTCGACGGGGTATTTCTCCTCAACGGTCGCCCAGGGACTTTCGCTTTTCTGCTTGAGCCCCAGGGCGATGCGCTCCTGCTTGTAGTCGATGTTGAGGATCTTGACCTCGATGGTCTGGTCGATCGCGACGACCTCACTGGGGTGGGACACGCGCCCCCAGCTCATGTCGGTGATGTGCAGGAGTCCGTCGATGCCGCCGAGGTCCACGAAGGCGCCGAAGTCGGCGATGTTCTTGACGGTGCCCGTGCGGAGCTGACCCACCTCGAGCACCTTCAGGAGTTCCTCCTTCATCATGGCGCGCTTCTCCTCGATCAGCTTCCGACGACTCACCACGATGTTCCGACGCTCCTCGTCGATCTTCAGGATCTTGCAGGTGACCTCCTGACCGATGTACTCGGCGATGTCGCCCGGACGACGGATGTCGATCTGGGAGGCGGGCAGGAAGACCGGGACGCCGATGTCCACGAGGAGTCCGCCCTTGATCTTCCGCATCACGCGACCGGTGACGGCGTCGCCCTCGGCGTGCTCGGCGATGATGCGCTCCCATCCGCGGATGCGGTCGGCCTTCCGCTTCGAAAGCACGATCAGACCACTGTCGTCCTCCACCGCTTCCAGGAGCACCTCGATCTGGTCGCCCTCCTTGATCCCCTTCGGGTCGTCGAACTCCTTGAGCGACACGATCCCCTCGCTCTTGTAGCCGACGTCCACGACCACGTCGTCTCCGATGACCTGAATGACCTTGCCCTGGAGGACGGTCCCGGCGTCGAAGTCACGGACCGACGCCTCGTAGACCCCGCTCAGGTCCTCGCCGGCCTCCTCGCCGAGGGCCTCGGCCAGTTCCTTCTCCAGCTCTTCCTGCGAAATGTCGAGTTCTTTGACCTTCTTGTTCGGTGGCTGCATGAATAGGGTTTCCTTCCGGACCAATGCGACACCTACGGACGGGGCGTGTCGATTGTCCTTGCCGTGAGTTATGTTGGTCCGCTTCTTCCACCGCGGAAGAAGCGGGTCCGCCGCCCGGCGTGCCCACCCGTCTGGGGAACGCCGGTGCGTCGGTTCCGCACGATGCGGAATGTGTCGGGCCGCCACACACGGCCCGCACGTCGGCTAAATCGATTCGAGTCTCTTCACGAATTCCCGGATGATCCAATCCGGGGTCGATGCCCCCGCGGTGACCCCGGCGGTTTGTTTTCCCGTGGTCATCTGCGTCGTCAGCTCGGCCACTGTCTCGAGGTGGAACGTCGGCACACCCGCCGCTTCGCAGAGCTGGGCGAGACGTGCCGTGTTGGCCGAGTTTCGTCCGCCGAGAACGAACATCACGTCCACCCGTCGGGCAAGACCCAGCGCCGCCTGCTGTCGGTCCACCGTCGCCGAGCAGATCGTGTTGTAAACCCGAAGCTCCTCGAAGTCAAACTCCGAAAGCCCCGCCACCACCTTCCGGAACGCTTCCGGGGTCTGCGTCGTCTGGGCAATGACCCCGACGCGTCTGGCGGTCCTCAGTGAGGTCGGCGGCCGGTCCTCCACGACCGTGGCCGGACCGATATCATCGAGGATGGCCCGCACCTCGGGGTGCTCCGGCTCCCCGAGGATGACCACCGCGTAGCCGTCACGGGCGAGTTCCCTGGCACGCTCCTGTGCCCGCTTGACCAGCGGACACGTCGCGTCGATCACCTCGAGGCCGCGCCGCTTGAGGGCCTCGATCACCGAGGTCGGCGCCCCGTGACTCCGGATGACCACCACACCCGAGTCGGCCTCCTCCGGCGACGTGATGACCGTGAGCCCGTCGGCATGCAGCCGCTCGATGACCTGTGGGTTGTGAATGAGCGGTCCGAGGGAATAGACCTTCCTCCCCGTATCACACTGCTGGGAGGCCAGATCGATGGCCCGGCGAACGCCGAAGCAGAACCCGCACTTGTCCGCCAGTTGCACCTGCATCCCTGCGGCTCCGTGTGAGATTTCAGTCACTTAGCCGGTCGATCCGGCGCAGCCGGTCCTGCTGCTCCACGAGCCGGTCCCGCAGCCGCCGCATGAAGCCCTCCAGGGCTTCACGCTTCGTCGACGTCACCCGCATCGGTCTGCCGAACATCACGCGGATCTTACCGGGGTGGAACACCTTCTGACCGCGCGGCCAGCACCGGAACGCACCTTCGATGGTCACGGGTACCACCACGGCCCCGCTGCGGTGTGCCATGAGGCCCAGACCCGGATGAAGCGTGCCGATCTCACCGGTGCGCGTCCGCGTCGCTTCGGGAAAGAGCACCAGCAGACGTCCTTCCCGCAGACGCCTGATGCCCTCCCGCATCGCACCCAGGTCGGCCGATCCCCGTGCCACGGGAAACGCGTTCAGTGACTCGATCAGCCGGCGGAACAGCGTCTTCTCGAACAGGCTCTCCCGTGCCATGATGTGGATCTGACGGGAGAGTCCCAGTCCCACGATCACCGGGTCGAGGTACGACTGGTGTGTGGACGCCAGGATCACGCCCCCCGCCGTCGGAACGTTCCGCTGACCGTAAACCCGTATCCCAAAGAACACCAGAAACAGCAGCTGTGCCCACAACTGACAGAACGCATACCACAAATCCTGAGCCCTTAATCGTGAAGACCGTGAAGGTCACGATGCTTCAGGTCTCATCCGTCCGGACGCCAGCTCGAACAGACGGTCCACCGTCTCCTCGATGTCGAGGTCGGAGTTGTCCACGTAGATCGCGTCATCCGCCCGGCGAAGCGCGCCCACCTTTCGGGTCCGGTCACGCTCGTCGCGCTCGAGAATCTGCCGCAGCACATCGTCCAGGGAAACCTTCTCGCCGCGCTTCTCGAGTTCCAGACGTCGACGCTCGGCCCTCACCTCCGGTCGGGCGTCGAGGTAGAACTTCAACTGCGCCTCCGGCCACACCTCCGTCCCCTGATCGCGACCCTCCGTGACGAAGCTCCAGCCTGCCGTCAGCTCATGCGCCAGTCGACCCACCTCACGTCTGATCGTCGGCGGGTCCGCCACCCGGTGAACCTCGAGGGAAATCTCGTTCCTGAAGACCTCGCCCATGATGTCGCGACCGTCGAGGAACAGGTGTGTCTCACCCGCCACCTCGCGCATCTCCACTTTGGCCTGTCCGAGCCGTGTGAGGAGTGCCGCGGTGTCGTCCAGGTCGATGCCGGCATCGAGTCCCATCCACGCGATGGCCCGGTAAAGCGCCCCCGAGTTGAAATACCTGATGCCGAGCTTCTGGGCCAGTCCACGGGCGGCGGTGCTCTTTCCGCTGCCCACAGGACCGTCGATCGTGATGATGTGCCGGTCGGTCATTTGATTGAGCCCCACAGCATATCAGGACGGGACTTGATTTCAAGTCAAATCTGGTGCAGAAGTTGACGTTTTGTCAAATCCGTCCGGTTTCACGCCGCTGCCAGCCCGATGGCAGGCAGGAACATCGCCTCGGGGAGACGAAATCACGCCTGCTTGACAATCCCCGTCGGCTTCCATAGACTGGGGCCTCCACCATCGGGGGAGCAGGTCATGTCTGAAGGCAGGTCGAACGCGTATCTCCGGCTGATACGGTTCCCGCTGATCTTCGCAACCTGGTCCGACGTGCTGACCGGACATGTCATTGCCGCCGCCCAGACGCCTGAAGTCCTTCACCCGGGTCGTGTGGCCATGATGCTTGCGGTCACCACGTTCCTGGGGACGGGGGGCATGACGCTGTGTGACTGCTTCGAATACGAGTCGGACAAGGAGCACGGCCGGCCGGGATCGCTTCCCCTGGGGGTGATTTCCCTGCACGCGGCTTTTGCCGCCGCGTTCATTCTGATACTGCTGGCCGTGGCGGGAGCGACCTGGGTCTCAGCGTCGGCCGGTCTCCTGACGGTCGTGGTTGCCCTGTTGTTCCTGGTGTTCGCCTCCGTGACGCGCGAGATGCCGTTCGCGGGCGCGGCGAACCTGTCGGTCATTCGGGGACTGAGCATCATCCTCGGGATGGCGTTCGCCCACCAGGGAGGGCCACTGGTACCGAAAGTCGAATGCTGGGGCCCCGTGGCGGCCCTCGTGGGATTCGTGTTCATCGTCACGCGGATCGTGTCGGAAGAGAAGCACCCGCGTCGGGAGCGATTGCTTCGACTGACGGCGACGCTCATCCTCCTCCTCGTGATCTTCAACGTCCTTCTCTACGTGCTGCCGCTCTCGAAGGCCTCGGTCACGCTGTGTGTGATCGTCAGCGTGTTCGTGGCGGGCGTGGTGATGAGATTCCTCCAGCTCGTCCGGCGATCGGTCCACGAACTCAGCACCGCTTCGGTCCAGAAGCTCGTCGTCGCCGGCCTCGTCGGAACGATCGTCGTGAATGCCAATTTCGTGGCCTTCACCGGAGAGGCGGATCAGACGCTCGGCGTGCTCTTCCTCCTCTTGCCCGCGTTCATCATGTTCCGCTTCCTGCACGTGCTCTACCCGGGGACCCAGACCGCGATCGATTGAACCGATTCCATTTTCCGAACCCCTCCGGAGGAGGCAACCCTTGAGCGACAAACCCCTGTGTCACGAAGACGACGTTGAGAAGGAGATCTGCATCGACCGCTGGAGCAAGGACCTGGTGGGGACCGGGACGATCCCGACGACCAGCGGCTTCAGCATCGGCGTCGCGGTCTACACGGAGCCGGAATTCGGCGAGCGGCAGCGTCACGCCGACCAGGAGGCGGTCTACGTCGTCAGTGGCGTCGGCGAGATCCTGATCGGGGAAAAGACCTACCCGGTGAAACCCGGCTCGGCCGCCTACATCGCCCCCGGCGTGGTCCACGCCACCCGCCGGACCACCGACGAGCCGGTCAAGGTGGTCTACGCCCACGGACCCGTCTGAGCCCCCGCGCGACACTTGTTACACGCCCGTTACACCCCTGCGGACGACGCCCGGATACAATTCCCGTGACGGTCGCGTCGTGCGTGTGCGTACCGGTGTCCAAACGGGTCTCTTGCAGGGGGGTAACGTCATGAAGAGGGGAATGCTGTGGCTGGTGACGCTGGTGGTGCTTCTGGGCGGGTCGTGGTCGTTCGCCGCGGAGGCGCAGATGGTGACGGGCAAGGTGGACGCGGTGACGCTCTACCGTGGACAGGCGCTGGTGACGCGGGTGGTGCCGGTGGACGCCCCGGCGGGTCTGGTGGAGCTGGTGGTCACGGATCTCCCGATGGCGCTGGTGCCGGAGAGCCTCTTCGCCGAGGGGGTGGCCGGGGTGGAGGTGCGCTCGGTGCGCTACCGCAGTCGTGCGGTGAGCGAGGAGCCCCGGGAGGCGATCCGCAAGCTCGACGCCGAGATCGAGAAGCTCGACGAGCAGATCGCCCGCGTGCAGCGCATGCAGCAGCTCATCGCCAAGCGCGAGACCTATCTCGACAAGCTCGAGCAGTTCGTCGCACCCACCGCCACCGTCGAGATGTCCAAGGGCGTGCTCGACGCCGCCCAGGTCGAAAAGCTGTCCACGTGGGCCTTCGACGTCCGACAGAAGAACGTCGACGAGTCGCTCAAGCTGGCCAACGAGGGACGTGATCTCGAGAAGCAGCTCTCGCTCCTGAAGCGCAGTCGCGCACAGCTCACCGCCGGCTCCGAGAAGACCATCCGTGAGGCCGTGCTCTTCCTCGAGAAGCGTCTGCCCGGACAGGTGAACGTCAAGCTGAGCTACCTCGTGGGCGGCGCCGGGTGGTCGCCCGCCTACAACTTCCGTGCCGGGGCCGACCAGCGCGTCGTCGCCATCGAATACAACGCCATCATCCGTCAGATGAGCGGGGAGGACTGGAACGACGCGTCGGTGGTGCTCTCGACGGCGACTCCGGCGCTCAGCTCGATGGGACCGGGACTGGCGCCGTTCCGCGTGGCCCTCGGGCAGCGCACCGGCGGAGCCCAGACGGACTCGAGCGTGGTGAGCCAGTACAAGAGCAGTCAGATGCGGCTGAACGTCGCACGCGAGCAGCAGCAGCGGGCACAGGAGTTCACCGCCAACCGTGAGCTCAACTGGAAGATGAACGTCGCCGGCAACGAGGCACAGATCCTCGAGCTGCAGGCCGACGTCGACGCCCTGCGCGTGCTCAGGACCGAAGTCGCCGCCGATCTCCAGGGCCCCAGCATCAGCTACGCCCTGCCCGCACGCGCCAGCATCGCCAGTCGCGCCGACCAGCAGATGGTCCGCATCGCCAACCTCCGGCTCGACGCCACCTTCTACCACGTCGCCACGCCCGTGCTCACCGGCTACGTCTACCGCGAGGCCGAGCTGAAGAACACCGCCGAGACCGCGCTGCTGGCCGGTCCCGTCAGCGTCTACCTCGACGGACGCTTCATGGGTCGTGCCGAGATCCCCACCGTGGCCACCGGACAGACCTTCGTCATCGGGTTCGGTGCCGACCCGCAGCTCAAGGCCGCGCGCGAGATCGCCGACAAGACCGAGCGCGTCCAGGGGGGCAACCGCGAGCTGTCGTTCCGCTACCGACTCGTCCTCGAGAACTACAAGAACGCGCCGGTCAAGGTGCGCGTGTTCGACCGCATCCCGGTGGCCGACCGTGACGCCGACGTCCGCGTCACCCTCGGCGAAATGAAGGACAAGATCAGCACCGACGAGCTCTACCTGCGGGTCGATCGTCCGAAGGGGATCCTGCGGTGGGAGGTGGACGTCCCGCCGGGGGCCGCCGGGGCCAGGGCACGCATCGTCGAATACGACTACAAGCTCGCCTTCGACCGCAACTTCTCACTCCAGATGCCGGGGGGCACCCGTGAACGCGAACTCCAGAAGGAGTTTGAGGACCTTCAGATGCGTCGCATGATGCACTGAGCTGCAGGCGTTTCCGGTACGGCAGACGGGCCGGTCCTCGCGACCGGCCCGCTGCCGCTTTTGTCCGAACCGACTACCCGATCCGCGACAGCATCTCCGCCGTCACCGGGTACATCGCCTTCCGACCCCTCGAGAAGAGACGCACTTCCTCGACCGCGAGCTTCCCCAGGGGCGTGATGTCGTCCACGGTCCCCGCGATGTGCGGGAGGAGAACGACGTTGTCGAGCTTGTAGAACGCGTGTCCCTTCACGGGGGGCTCGGGATCGGTCACGTCGATGAACGCGAAGAAGCGTCCCTTCTTCAGCTCGCGCACCAGCGCCTTCTCGTCGACGCACGATCCGCGGGCCGTGTTCACGAACACCGCATCGTCCCGCATCATCCGGAACTGCTTCGCCCCGAGCATGTGGTAGGTCTCGTCCGTCGACGGGGCGTGCAGACTCACGACGTGCGACTTCTTCAGAAGCTGCGTCAGCGTCACCTTGGTGACCCCGAGCCTCTTTGCCTTGCCCTTGTCCACGTAGGGGTCATAGAGCAGCACGTTGACGTCGAAGACCGACAGCAGTCTCATGACGTTGCGTCCGACGTGACTGGCGCCGATGATGCCGATGGTTTTTGCGTGCATTTCGCGCGAGCCCTCACGGGCCTTCCACCAGTCCACACCTCCGCGCAATTTCTCACGGATCGGGAACATGCCCTTCAACCCGGTGAGGATGCACGCAAGGGTGGTCTCGGCGACGGCCACGGCGATGGCCGCGGCCGCGGAAGTCACGCGAATGCCCCGCTTCCACACCGCTTCGCTGGTGACGGTCTTCACCGTCCCCGCGGCGTGACAGATGAGCTTGAGATGGGGGGCCAGGGCCAGCACTTCCGGCGTGATGCACGGGCTTCCCCAGGACGAGATCACCACGTCCGCGTCCCTGAGCAGCCTCCTGAGATCCGCAGCGTCCGCTCTGGTGTCCTTGCGGTGCGCCACCACCTTCCCGGCGACGGCCTTGAGCACCCTCATGTTCGGGCCGCCGAAAAGCCTCTTCTGCATCGAGCTGGCCATCGTCAGGGCAACAACCGGTTTGCGCTTCACTGTGCTCTCCTTTGAGAAAAGGACCGACTGGGAGTTGACCGCAGGACGCTAACAGGCGCCAGGGGCGATGTCAAGTGTCAAGAGGGAACGGGTGCCGGGTCAGTCGAGATGCTCGTCGGAGGGGTCGAACGGGGGAATGACGAGGTTGAGGATTTTCATGCGGCCGAGGGCCCGGTGACGCACCCCGGGCCCAATCATCACGGCGGTCATCGGCTTGACGGGATGTCTTTCGCCGTCCAACTCGACCGCGCCCCCAACGTCGCATTCGAGGACGATGTAGACCTCCGTATGTGCATCGTGATGATGGGGCTCGGCGTCCGCTCTTACGTCCACCAGGTGCACGGACGCCGGGGCGTCCGGCAGCTCGCTGAACGCCCGACGGGCCCACCCGCATGGACAGGCGATCCCCTCGATATCGTCGAGCTGGATGACTCGAGCTGTTCCGCCCATAACCGTCTCCTCGACTCGCCTTCCATCCTACCGGCCGCCGGCACGTCCTGCAAGGCATTTGACCGGGGGACGGGACACGTCCGTCCACCGGGGGCTCGGCCCTTCTCGAGGGCCCGTCTTGACGGGTGTGCGGGCCGTGGTATAATGGCTGCACGACACGGTCCCGCACGCGGTGCATTTCGGAGACGGACAGCGATGTGGTTCATGACCTTTGACCCGCTCTACTGGCTGTTGGTGGGACCGGCGGTCCTGCTCGCCTTCTACGCCCAGTTCCGGGTCAAGTCGGCGTACGCACGCTACAGTCGGGTGGGCACCCAGCGGGGGGTCACCGGGGCCGAGGCGGCACGGCGCATCCTCGCCTCGGCGGGCATCCGAGACGTGAGCGTCGAGGCGACGCGGGGATGGCTTTCGGACCACTACGACCCCCGTGCGAAGACACTGAAACTGTCACCGGAGGTGCACGACGGTCGCAGTGTGGCGAGTGTAGGGATCGCGGCCCACGAGGCGGGTCATGCCCTCCAGGACGCCGGGCAGTATGCCCCTCTGAGGTTCCGCTCGGCCGTCGTGCCGATGGCGGGCATCGGGTCGGTGCTGGTGTGGCCCATGATCCTCGGCGGCATGATCTTCCGCTCCCTCGGACTCATCCAGCTCGGCATCCTCCTCTTCGCCGTGGTGGTGGTCTTCCAGATCATCACCCTCCCGGTGGAATTCAACGCGTCGAGTCGTGCGAAGGCGGCCCTGGCGGACGCCGGCATCGTGGTGACCGAGGAGGAGGCATCGGGTGTGAGCCAGGTGCTTTCGGCGGCGGCCCTGACCTACGTGGCCGCCACGGTCGCCGCCATTGCACAGCTTCTCTACTTCCTCCTCCGATTCGGTGTCGGCGGCGGAGACGACTGAAACAGCCCCGAAACGCTCCGGGCGAATGTCATGGCAATTCTCTTCTCCCTGCTGGTCATCGTGGCAGTGTCACTGTTGATCGTGAAGATCGGTGCGGTGGCACTCACCATGACGGGGCTCTCGCGTGACGTGGCGAACTTCCAGGCCCAGTCCGCCTTTTCGGGTGTGGGGTTCACGACGGCCGAATCCGAGTACATCACGTCACACCCGCTCAGGCGACGCATCGTGCGGGTCCTGATGCTCTTCGGCACCGCGGGCATCACCTCGGCGGTGGCCACACTCGTGCTGACGTTCACCCAACACACCGGTCAGGACCTCCTCCTCCGCTTCGGAATGGTCGCCGGCGGTCTCGTGGTGCTCTTCCTCGTCGCACGCTCAAGACTCGTGGACCGGATGATGACCAAGGCCATCCAGCGAGCACTCGCCGCCGCCACCCGACTTCACATCCGTGACTACGACGAACTCCTCCAGCTCGAGCGCGGATACGCCGTCGCCCAGCTGCTCGTCAAGGAGGGGACCTGGCTCGCCGAGAAGACCCTCCGGACCCTCAACCTCACCGGCGAGGGAATTGTCGTGCTCAACATGACCCGCAGTGACGGCACCGTCGGTACCCCCACACCCGACGCGGTCATCCACGCCGGGGAAAGGCTGCTCTGCTACGGCTTTTCCGAGCAACTGGAAGCGCTGAGCGCCCGAACACCCGGAACCGTTGGCGACGACGAGCACGCCCGGGCCGTCGACCGTCACAACACCCGGCGTCACGTCCAGAGCGTCGAGGAGCGGACCAAGCCCCCCGGAAACGGGAAATAGCGCCTTCTCCCCCTGTGACAGCCGGGCTCTGAGTGCCGCGGTCGGGCCGCCGCCCGTGCAGTCTCCGTCCCCCCGGCGGCGGGCAACATTCTCATTGACAGCCGGGCCGGCAATCCTACAATACGGTAGGAACCCGCTTCACGGGCCTGCACGCCCCTTTCACGCCAGGCGGGAGGATCGGCGACATGAAGCCCCGCATCACCCGACAGAAGGTCAAGGGTGAGCTCCGCGAGCTTTCACTCCTCTTCGAGGTCAGCCAGACCCTCGACCGCAGCATGGACCTGCGCGAAGTGGCACTCCCCGTCCTGAAGGCGATGGCCAAGCAGATGGGGATGGTCCGCGGGATGCTGATGCTCTTGAACCGTCAGAGCGGGGAGATCTCGATCGAGGCGGCCTACGGGCTCACCGAGAGCCAGCGGCGGCGGGGGAAGTACGTCCTCGGCGAGGGCGTGGCCGGGCGCGTCGTGCAGACGGGACAGCCCGCCGTTGTCCCCCAGATTTCCGAGGAGCCGCTCTTCCTCGACCGCACCGGCGCCAGAAGCAAGCTTCGCAAGAAGGACATCTCCTTCATCTGCGTCCCCATCAAGCTGGGAAACGAGGTCATCGGGGCCCTCAGTGCCGACCGACTGTTCGAGGAATCCGTCTCCTTCAAGGAGGACGTCCGTGTCCTCTCCGTCATCGCCTCGATGATCGCACAGGCGGTCCGTCTGAGGCAGACGGTGCAGGAAGAGCGGGAACGACTGCTCCAGGAGAACCTCCGTCTCCAGGAGGAGCTGAAGGACCGCTTCCGGCCCGACAACATCATCGGGAACTCCCGCGCCATGCAGGAGGTCTACGACCTGATCGGACGTGTCCGTCAGGGCGACACCACGGTGCTCTTGATCGGCGAAAGCGGGGCCGGCAAGGAACTGGTCGCGCACGCCATCCACTACAACAGCCTGCGGGCCGGAAAACCGTTCGTCAAGGTCAACTGTGCCGCACTCCCTGAGAACATCCTCGAAAGCGAACTCTTCGGCCACGAAAAGGGGGCTTTTACCGGTGCACACACCCGACGGATCGGACGCTTCGAACTCGCAGAGGACGGCAGCATCTTCCTCGACGAGGTGGGCGACCTCACCCCGGCCATGCAGATCCGGCTCCTCCGGGTGCTCCAGGAGAGGGAGTTCGAACGGGTCGGCGGCACCGAGACCATCAAGGTGGACGTCCGCGTCATCGCCGCCACCAACCGCAACCTCGAGGAACTCATCGACCTCGGACTCTTCCGACAGGACCTCTACTACCGCCTCAACGTCTTTCCCATCCACATCCCGCCTCTCAGGGATCGCAAGACCGACATCCTGCTCCTGGCCGACTATTTCGTCGAAGCGTACAGCAGGAAGCACCACAAGGCCATCAAGCGGATCTCCACGCCGGCCATCGACATGCTCATGGCCTATCACTGGCCGGGGAACGTCCGCGAGCTGGAGAACTGCATCGAGCGGGCGGTGCTCATGAGCAACGATGACGTCATCCACGGGCACCACCTGCCCCCCACGCTCCAGACCGCGGAGGCGAGTCACACCCAGTCTGAGGGGACCCTCCAACAATCGCTCGACAACCTCGAGCGCGAGATGCTGATGGAGGCGCTCAAGTCCTCACGGGGCAACAGGGCCAAGGCCGCCCGGACCCTCGGCCTCACCGAGCGGGTCATGGGACTGCGGATCCAGAAACACGGCATCGACCCCAGACGCTTCCGCGTCTGAGCCGGTCACGCTGACGGGCCGTGGAAAGCAGCGGTTTCCACTCAGGGTTCTCCCCGATCCTGCCGAAAGGGCAGTAAGCTACCGTGTGGTAGGATTGAGCCGGGCGAACATACATCATGGTAGGATATGGCCGACGCCATGAATCCTCGGAAAACGACGTAAGCCCTTACATGACAAAGATTTGGGGGATTTCTGTCGCTTTGGCACGGTTTTTGCTGATAGGGTAGACCGATGGCTCGCAGGCCAACCGGCCCGGCGGGCCCATCAGGCATGCGGACGTCGTCTACGTTCGCGACGGGGCTCAACGACCACCAAAAGGAGAGAGGAATGGCAAAGGACAGGGCGTGGGTGCTGAAGACCGCCAAGGATCACAAGGTGAGGTTCATCCGGATGTGGTTCACCGACGTCCTTGGGATTCTGAAGAGCTTCTCCATCACGATTGAGGAGTTGGAGGAGGCCTTGGACGAAGGGAAAGGGTTCGACGGCTCGTCGATTGAAGGATTCGCGCGCATCGAGGAGAGTGACGTGATCGCGATGCCCGACCCGGAGACGTTCGCGGTCCTGCCCTGGCGGCCGAACGAGGGGGCGGGCGTCGCCCGGATGTTCTGCGACGTCCTGAACCCGGACGGCACGCCTTATGAGGGGGACCCCCGCTGGGCCCTGAAGCGTGTGCTCAAGAGGGCGGCGGACATGGGCTACACGTTCTACGTCGGTCCGGAACTGGAATACTTCTACTTCAAGACCGCCCAGGGGACCGAGCCCCTCGACGCCGGCGGCTACTTCGACCTGACGCCGCTCGACGTCGCCAACGACCTGAGACGTGAGACCATCCTGGTGCTCGAAGACATCGGCATCAAGGTGGAGTACAGTCACCACGAGGTGGCACCCAGTCAGCACGAGATCGACCTGTGTTACAGGGACGCCCTCACCATGGCCGACGCGGCGATGACCTACCGTCTGGTCGTGAAGGAGGTGGCCATGAAGCAGGGGTTCCACGCGACTTTCATGCCCAAGCCGCTGTTCGGGGAGAACGGAAGCGGGATGCACGTGCACCAGTCGCTGTTCAAGGGCGACCGGAACGCGTTCTT
>Ga0307378_10009056_pt1 | contig 13125 bp, 13 predicted proteins | sample UN1MG_FD_202238 | JGI IMG/M metagenome (GOLD analysis project Ga0307378, IMG submission 202238) | Soil microbial communities from Risofladan, Vaasa, Finland - UN-1 | ecosystem: Environmental > Terrestrial > Soil > Coastal area > Acid sulfate soil | place: Finland: Risofladan, Vaasa | collected... | reverse complement strand
CACTCCTTGCAAAGAGTGGCCGGAGCTTACTGGGGAATTGAAATCGATTCCGCTCATCTTGTGACGCAACCCATGGAAGAAACGTTAGTTACGCGACGACGGCAGTCAAACAACCGGACAGCAGTGCGTTCACCCGATTCACTGAGCCCGCGAACCACCGTGCCGCGCGCTGCCTGCGCGGCCGCCGGAACGTAGACCACGCGCCGGAACGTCGAATACGGATACTCGAGCGGCTCGACACCCTCCGGCAGCGGCTCGGTGCCCAGGACGACCTCGACGGCCTGCGGCAGGTCGCCGCCGCTCCACCCCTCGACCCACGCGCTGCCGTCCCAGAACCCGAACCGGATGAACCGGATGAGCGGCGTCAGCAGCGACGCCTGAATCTGGTCTCCCTCTTCGGCCTCGCGGGGCGTCAGGCTCTTCTGGCAAGTCCGTTCGAGTCCGTCGACCACCGGCTCGCCCGTCTCGTCCTCGGAGTACCGCAGCCGGTACCCGACGATCTGGAGGTCCCGCTCGGGCGGCAGGCCTTCGGTCTCGGTCACGCCCTGGACCAGCCACACGCCGCCGCCCGGCAGCGTCACGCTGGCGAACCGCACCTCGGTCGCCGACCCGTCCATACCCTGGCCCAGGAACTGGAAGACGAACGCGCCGCGCAGTTCCTCGGTCACCATGTCCATGACGGCCCGCTCGGCGGCGACGAGTTCAACCTCCTTCAGCACGGCCGCGCGGACGTCGACGGCCTGCCGGTAGAACGTCAGCATGGCCACCAGCAACATGAGCGCCAGCGACAACGCCAGCAACACCTCGAACAACGTGAACGCGCGCTTGAGTCGCCGATGCGTCATGGCCGACTCCCCCGCGCAACCTGCGCCGTCTCGCTGCCCTTGGCCAGAAGATAGTAAAGCCGGTGCGTATACCCTCCCGGCGTGTGGCGGATGGTGATCTCGACGCGCGTCAGTTCCAGGTCCGTCACGTTGCTGACGACCGGCGCGACGACGACCTCCCAGGTCCAGTCGGCCAGGGCCTCGTCCTCGTAGGCCATGGGGCCGGAGTCTTCGACCTCGACGACGCCCAGTTGCATCTCCGACAGAAGCGTTACCGCCAGGTCGGCGGCCTGGGCCTCCCGCCGCACGCGCTCGGCCGACCGGATGCAGGCGCTCAGCCCGCCCAGAACGGCGGCCGCTACGCCGAAGAAGATGGCCAGCGCCAGGACGACCTCCAGCAGGGCAACGGCCCGGCGGCCGCCCGGCACTTGGGGTTGTGAAACCACGTCTACTCCCCCTCCAGTTCCTGAATCTCTTCCAGCGTCAGGACGCGCCGGCTGACGGCGCCGGTCAGGCCGTCGAGTTCGATGCGTGCGCGGCGTGTCTCGGCGGCGTCGGTCGCGGCCAGGTCGACGACGACCGAGTCGCTCGACCCGTTCGGCTCGAAGGTGATGACGGCCCGGCCGGAGTCGGCCCCGGCCCCGGCGCCGGCGGCGGTGGCGTCCTCGAAGTTCCGGTAGGCGCTGGAGCCCACGAACTCGCAGCGTTCGACGGCAATGCCCTCGAACTCCAGAAAACTCTTCCACGGGCAGTTGGCGTACTCGACGAACTCGCCGGGCTCGGTGAGCGGCTCGGGCTCCCAGAGAAGCTGGAAGCGTCCGGCCTCGTCGTCGAAGGCGAGCCGTAGGCGCCGGCCTTTGTTGGCGGCCTCGGCCCGGGCCATGCGAAGCGCCGTCTCGATGCGCAGGGCCCCCTCCTCGAGCACGTGCCCGCGCTGCATCGCGGGGACGTTCATGATGACGACGCCCGCCAGCAGGACCAGGATGCTCAGGGCCAGGAGGATTTCAAGAAGCGTGAAGCCCCTGCCGGATGGCGGGGGCTCCGCCGCCACGATCTTCCGATGTCGCCGCGCGGCCCCGCTAGGGCGCCATGGTGTCTTCTTCGGGCATGTATTTGATGTCATCTTCGGTTTCGCTCACGCCGTCGGGGCCGTTGGACCAGAGGCGGAACTCCCGCGCGCCGGGCTCGTCGCTCGCCACGACGATCCGCTCGTAGTTGAGCACGTTGTTCCAGGCGTCAAGGGGCTCTTTCTTCAGGTACGGTCCGGACCATTTCTCGCCCTGCTTCTCGTTCTCGAAGGTGGGCATGACGCGCAGGGCCATCAGGTTGTTCTCCTCCTCGGTCGGGTAGTGACCGACGTGGAGTTTGTAGGTGTCGAGCGCGTTGGCGACGGTCGCCAGGACGGCGTTCGAGGCGTCGATGCGGGCGCGTTTCTGAATGCCGCCCACCGCGAAGATGGCCACGCCGGCCAACATGCCGATGATGGCCAGGACCAGCAGAATCTCGATCAGCGTGAACCCACGCCGATCCTTCGAGCGATTGCTCATGAGTCGACTCCTTCTTGTCTGTGACGGCTCCCCAGAGTTTCTTTTCCATGGTCCCGCGCCGCGGCTGCGTCGCGCCGCCCCGCCGCGCTACCGGATGGACCCCGCCATACTGAAGATCGGATACACCAGCGCGATGGCGAATACCGCAATGCCCGAGGCCAGCGCCACCAGGATGAGCGGCTCGATCAGGCGGACCCCCAGGTCGACCTGCCGGTTCGTACGGCGCTCCACCGTATCGGCAATCTGGAGCAAGGTCTTCTCCATCCGGTTCGATTCCTCGGCCACGGCAATCATCTCGAGAATCTCGACCGGGAAGAAACCGCTCTTGCTCAGCGGCTCGGCCAGCGTCTCGCCGGCCCGGACGTTCTCCGACGCCTCCTCGATGCTGTCGGCCAGGATGATGGAGCCCGTAGCGTCTTTCGAGATCGCCAGCGACTCCAGCAGCGGCACGCCGTTGGCGAGCATCGTGCCGAGCACCCGGCAGAACCGCGTAATCGCCACCAGCCGCGTCACGCGGCCCAACACCGGTATCCGCAGCCGCCACCCGTCCCACAGCCGCCGGCCGCGCTCGCTCCGGAAGAACCCCCACGTTCCCATCACCGACCCCCCCAGCCCCACCACGACCAACGGCCACAGGGTGCCCGCCACGTCGCTGGCAGCAAACAGCAGGCGCGTTGGCAGCGGCACGGCCACGCCATCGAAGAGCATCTTGAACTGCGGCACCAGAAACACCAGCAGGCCCACCCCCACGATGACGCCCACCGTCGCCACCAGCAACGGATACGCCATCGCCCCGAGCACCTTGTTCCGCAGTTCGTCCTGCCGCTCGAGGAAGCCGGCCAGGTTGGCGAGGACCTCTTCGAGGAACCCCGCCCGTTCGCCCGCCCGGACCATGGCCACGTGCAGCGGCCGGAACACGTCCGGGTAGTCCGCCATGGCGTCGGCCAGCGACTTGCCGGCGGCCACGTCCTCGCGGACCCGGGCGATGTACCCCGTCAGGCGCTTGTTCACGGTAGACCGCGCGAGGATCTCAAGGGCCCTCATCACGGGCACGTCGGCCCCCAGCAGGTCCGACAGTTGACCGTACAGCAGGCCCACGTCGCGCGTCCGGACGCGGCCCGACGTGCGGCCCTTGGCGACCTGTTCCTGCGGCGTAACCCGGACCGGAAAGAGCCGCCTCTCGTCGAGCGCGCGGACGACGGCGGCTTCGCTCTCGGCCTGGATGAGGCCCGCGACCTCCTCGCCGCCCCCCGTCTTGGCTATGTACTGGTATGTCGCCACGTGCCCTCACCGCCCGGTCCGCCGCCCGCCGCCAGGCCTGTCGCGCTGCCGGGCCGGGCGCCGGCGCCGCGCACCGCTCAGACTTTCGTGCTGCGCATCACCTCTTCGGGCGTCGTGATGCCGGCCCGGACCTTCATCCAGCCGTCTTTCCGCAGGAGCCTCAGTCCCTGTTTGACGGCCACGTTCATAATACTTCCGGAGGAGGCCCGCTCCATGATTTTCTCGCGGATAGGGTCGTCGGCAACCAAAAGTTCAAAGAGACCCGTCCTGCCGCGGAACCCCGTGCCGCGACACTTGCGGCACCCCGCGCCGCGCCACAGCCGCTGGCCCGGATCGAGCAGGAAGTCCGCCGGCAGTTGCTCGCGGTCCGGCTCGTACTCTTCCTTGCAGTCGGCGCAGACGGTGCGCACCAGGCGCTGGGCCATGGCGGCGGCCAGCGTGCTCGTCACCAGAAACGGCTCGACGCCCATGTCGAGCAGCCGCGTGGCGGCCGAGCAGGCGTCATTCGTATGCAAGGTGGATAACACCAGGTGTCCAGTGAGCGCCGCCTGGATGGCCGCCTCGGCCGTCTCAATGTCGCGGATCTCGCCAATCATCACCGAGTCGGGGTCGTGGCGAAGCACCGACCGCAGGCCCCGCGCAAACGTCAGCCCCGTCTTCTGCGACACCTGGATCTGGCTGACGCCTTCCAGGTGGTACTCGACGGGGTCCTCGATAGTGATGAGTTTGATCTCGGGGCTGACCATGGCCTGGAGCGCCGCATACAGGGTGGTGGTCTTGCCGCTGCCGGTCGGCCCGGTCACGAGCAGGATGCCGTGCGGCCGGGCGATGACGTCGCGAAACACGGCGAACGTGTCCTCGGCCATGCCCAGTTCGGGCAACGTGTAGAGGACGGTCGAGGTTTCGAGGATACGCATGACGATGCCCTCGCCGAAGAGCATCGGAATGACGCTGACGCGGACGTCGATCTGCCGGTCGCCCACCTGGAACTTGATGCGGCCGTCCTGGGGCAGGCGTTTCTCGGCGATGTTGAGTTTCGCCAGAATCTTGATGCGGCTGATAATGGCCGCCTGGAACCGACCGATCTGCGGCGGCATCGACGCCTCGTGCAGCACGCCGTCGATGCGGTACCGCACGACCAGCCGGTGCTCGTACGGCTCGACGTGGATGTCGCTGGCCCGCTCGTTCAGCGCCTCCAGGAAGATCTCGTTGACCAGTTTGATGACGCTGGCCTCCTGGGCCATCTCCAGGAGGTCTTCGTTTTCCTTCGCGGCATCGCCGATGACCTGGACGTCGTCGGTGCCCATCATCTCATCGATCGTGTTGCCGCCCACGCCGTAGTGCGTCTTGATGACCTTGGCGATCTCCTCCTCCGTGGCCAGCACCGGCTGAATCGCCAAGCCTGTCAGCAGCCGCAACTCGTCGAAGGCGTACAGGTCAAACGGGTCGCTGGTGGCCACGGTCAGCGTGCCGTCGTTGCGGCTGATGGGAACCAGGTTCTTGCGGTACACGAGTTTGGCCGGCAGGCTGCGGAGGGTCTCGACGTCGATCTCGACGTTTGACAGGTCGATCAGGGGAATCGACAACTGCTCGCCGGTGATCCGCAGCACGGTCTCCTCCGTCACGTACCCCAGCCGCACGAGGGCCCGGTCGAGGCGGATGCCCTCCTTCCGGCGGAGTTTCATGGCGTCGGTCAGGTGCTCCGGCTGGATGAGGCCCTTCTCGAGCAGGACTTCGACGATGCTCATGCGCGATCTCGCCCCGGTGGCCGGCCCGTGCGCACCCGCAGCGCACCCATCGCCCGGCTCTTTTCACTCTAACCCCCCCAGGCGACGGGGGTTCCGAGTTTCTTCCGGCCACGGGGGTATGCCGCAGGCCGCTTTTTCGCTTGAACGCGGCCGCTGGGCAGCGTATTTACTGACCTCTTGGGGCGCGCCCGGGACCCGCCAGGGGCAACGATGAAGACCATCGGCGTAGCGGTCGTCGGTTTCGGCACGGTCGGGACGGGGGTCATCCGCCTTCTGCTCGACGATGCCGCACGCCTCGCCCAGGCCGCCGGGTGCCGCCTCGTCCTCCGCCACGTCTGCGACATCGACCTGGACCGTCCCCGTTCCGTCCCGGTGCCGCGCGACCTCCTGACCACCGACGCCCAGGCCTGCCTGGCCGACCCCGATGTAGGCATCGTCGTCGAGACGGTAGGCGGCACGACGTTCGCGGTCGACCTGATGAAGCGGGCCCTGGCGGCCGGCAAGGACGTCGTCACGGCCAACAAGGCGGCCCTGGCCAGGCGAGGCGACGAACTGTTCGAGGCCGCGCGGGCCGCCGGTCGGTCCATCAGTTTCGAGGCGTCGTGCGCCGCCGGCATACCCATCATCCGGGCCATCCGCGACGGCCTCATCGCCAACCGCCTCTCGGCCATCACGGGCATCCTGAACGGAACCTGCAACTATATCCTGACGCAGATGTCCGAGACCGGCGCGTCGTACGACGACGCGCTGGCCCAGGCCCAGGCCAAGGGATACGCCGAGGCCGATCCCACCCTCGACGTCTCGGGCGAGGACGCCCGCCACAAACTCGCCATCCTGGCCGGGCTGGCTTTCGGGGCCCGCATCGACGTCGGCAACATCTACGTCGAGGGCATTGCCGGCGTCAGCCCACACGACATCGCGTTCGGTGCCCAACTCGGGTACGTCCTGAAACTGCTGGCCATCGGCCGCCACACCAACGCCGGCCTGGGCCTGCGCGTGCACCCGACGTTCGTGCCGGCCGCCAGCCCCCTGGCCACCGTCTCGGGCGCCGACAACGCCGTCCTCGTGACGGGCCACGCCGTCGGCGACACGTTTTACGTCGGCCCCGGCGCGGGCGAGATGCCGACGGCCTCCAGCATCGTGGCCGACATCGTCGACGCCGCGCTCGGGCGCGCGGCGATTACGTGCAAGCACGTGGCCTGGCTCGCCGGCCGCGGCGCGTCGCTGCCCGTCGAACCGATGGACGAGACGCGCACGCGGTACTACCTGCGGTTCGACGTCCTCGACCAGCCGGGCATCCTGGCCGGCATCGCCGGCGCCCTGGGCAGCCACGACATCAGCGTCGCCTCCGTGCTCCAGCACGAGCCGACGCGGACCGACTCGGTGCCGCTGGTCGTGACGACGCACGATGCCCGCGAGGGCGACGTGGCCGCGGCGCTCGACGAAATTCAGCGTCTGCCGTCGATGGCCGGGCCGGCGGTGCGCATCCGCATGCTCGAAGAGACCCGCCAGGGGAACGCATGAAGTACGCCATCGTCATTCCGGACGGCGCGGCCGATCGGCCCACGCAGGCGCTGGGCGGGCGCACGCCCTTCGAGGTGGCCCGCCTGCCGAACATGGACCGCATCGCCACCGAGGGTCGGCTGGGCACCGTCCAGACGGTGCCGCCCGGCATGGCCCCCGGCAGCGACGTCGCCATCCTCAGCCTCCTTGGCTACGACCCCCTCAAGAACTACCCGGGCCGGGCACCGCTGGAGGCGGCGGCGCGCGGCATCGAGGCCGGGCCCGACGATTGGATCTTCCGGTGCAACCTCGTGACCGTGGCCGACGAGCGGATGGTCGATTACTCGGCCGGTCACATCTCGACGCCGGAGGCCGAGGTCCTGATCCGGGCACTCGAGGAACGGTTCGGCAGCGATATGCTGCGGTTCTACCCGGGCATCGGGTACCGGCACCTGGTGGTCATTCGCGGCGAGAAGTTCAAGGTCCGCACCACCCCGCCGCACGACATCCTGGGCCTCGCGATCAAGAAGTACCTGCCCAAGGGCCGCCACTCGGGCCGGCTGCGGGAACTCATGGAGGCGTCGCGCCAGGTCCTGGCCGGCCACTCGGTCAACCAGGTCCGGCGCGACCTGGGCGAGAACCCGGCCTCCCAAATCTGGCTCTGGGGCGAAGGACAGCGGCCCGTCCTGACGTCGTTCCGCGAACGATGGGGCCTCTCGGGCGCCGCCATCACGGCCGTGGACCTGGTGCGCGGCATCGCCCGGCTCGTCCGATGGGACGTCGTCGAGGTCGAGGGCGCCACCGGCTACTACGACACCAACTATGCCGGCAAGGCCGCCGCCGCCATCGAGGCCCTCGCCAGCCACGACGTCGTCGTCGTCCACGTCGAGGCCACCGACGAGGCCGGCCACAACGGCGACGCCCGCGAGAAGGTCCGGGCCCTGGAGGCCGTCGACCGCGAGATTGTCGGCCCCCTGCTGCGGGCCCTGGAGGCCGGCGACGAGCCCTGGCGAATCCTCGTGGCCCCCGACCACGAGACCCCCCTCGACATGCGGTCGCACGAGGCCAAACCGGTTCCCTTCGCCATGATGGGCTCGGGCCTGACGCCCGGCCGCGGCCGGCACGAGATGACCGAGGCCGCCGCACGCAAGACCGGGATGCACGTCGCCGTCGGCCACGAACTCATGGAGTACTTCCTGAAACGGTAGCGTCGGCCGTGGGCGAATCCGCAGACCATTCGGGCTCACCATCGTTTGCCTCCAGCCCCCGAGACCGCCGTCTCCTCTGGTTCCTCATCGTCCTCTGCTGGCTGGCCATCGGCCTGTGGTCGGTCTACATGCTGCGCGGACGCATGGCGCCCCGGTACCCCTGGCCCGACCCTGTGCCCGACGGGTCGTACCACACGGTCGAGGAGGTCCTCGGGCCGGTCACGCTCCGGCTGTCGAGGCTCGGGGTGGTCCGCCTGGCCGGCGTGGCCGACCCGCAGGAACCGGCCGACCGCCAGCGCGCCGCGACGTTCCTCAGGCAGCTGCTGCTGGCCGGCACGGCCGTGTACGTCGAGTTGGAGCCGCGGTCGAAGCGCGAGCCCGACGCGCCGGTCCCGGTTTCGATCTACCTGCCGCCCTCGGACGATGACCGCGCAGCACCGTTCCCGTACGCCGACGCGCGGCTGGTGGCCGAGGTACTGGTCCAGCAGGGCCTCGCGCGCGTCGACACCGAGCGGCTCTACCGCTACCGCGCCGAACTCGAGTTCCAGGAGGACGACGCGCGCCGTCACGGCCGCGGTCTGTGGAGCATTTTGCATCCACCGCTGTAGCGCGGGGGTTTATCCCCCGCGGTCATGGGGCTTAGGACATGTGGCGCGGGGGGTAAACCCCCGCGCTACAAGTCATGCTCCGATGGCTGGTTGCAATTCACGATGCAAAATGCTCTGTGGGCCACGGACTGACCCCTGCCCTTTTCGGTTGACCGCATCGAAGGCCACGGCCTATAATCGATGCACGAGAGCGATTCCGGGTTACGCCTGCGAGATTCCGCGATGCCAGAGAACAGCGACAAGCCGGACGAGGAGGCCCTGCGTCGAGAGATTGTGCAGCGAGTCGAGAAGCACGACGCCGAGTCGCCGTATCGGCTGAACCCCGACGAGCGGGTGGTCGCCGCGCTCATCAAGGGACTCGTCCGCCGCAAGGTCCAGTTCGGCGACTACTACTGCCCGTGCCGCGTCGTCACGGGCGATGCCGACGTCGACCGCCGCAACGTCTGCCCGTGCGAGACGCACGGCCAGGAGATTGCCGAGACCGGCAAGTGCCATTGCGGCCTGTTCGTCGGCGACCGCAAGCAGGGGTAAGACCGCGGCTCGCGTGCGGGCGCTATGGCCGCGCGGCAGCCCGCCCGCCGCAAGGGAACCTTGAAGACACGCGTGGTCCGGAACGGAGACAACCGATGGCTGACGGGGCGCTGGAACTGACGGATGCGAACTTCGCCGCCGAGGTCGAGAAGACCAAGGGCGTCTGCCTGGTCGACGTCTGGGCCGAGTGGTGTGCGCCGTGCCAGATGATGAAGCCCATCGTCGAGGAACTCGCCGCCGAGTATCAGGGCAAGGCCAAGATCGGCAAACTCGATTCCGACGCCAACCGCAACACCGCCGCCAAGTTCAGCATCTCGGCCATCCCGTCGCTCATCCTGCTCAAGGACGGCAAGGAAGTGAAACGCTTCGTCGGCGTCACGGCCAAGGACACGCTGAAAGCGGCCATCGACGCGGCCCTGGCCTGAGCAACCGCAAGACCCGCAGCGCGTTACACCTCGCCGTCGCCCGGCACGGAGCAGGCGTCCATCTGCCAGGGGCGCGGTTCGGGTGAGCGCAGGTAGGCGTCGATGTCGCGTGCGGCCGCCTGGCCGGCGCCCATCGCGCTAATGACCGTGGCGGCGCCGGTCACGATGTCGCCGCCGGCCCAGACGCGCGGCTTGGTGGTGCGGCCGGTGTGCTCGTCGGCCACGATGGTGCCCCAGCGGGTCGTCTCAAGGTCGGGGGTCGATTGCGGCACGATGGGGTTCGGCCGGTTGCCGATGGCCACCACGACCGTGTCGACGTCGAAGACGAATTCGCTCCCCTCGATGGGCACCGGCCGGCGGCGGCCCGAGACGTCGGGCTCGCCCAGTTCCATGCGCAGGCACTCCATGCCCGTCACCCACCCCTTCTCGTCGCCCAGGATGCGGGTCGGATTGGTCAGCAGGTTGAACCGGATGCCCTCTTCCTCGGCGTGATGGACTTCGGCGGCGCGGGCGGGCATCTCGGTCAGGCTGCGACGGTAGATGATGTACACCGCCTCGGCGCCCAGCCTGAGGGCCGTCCGGGCCGAGTCCATCGCCACGTTGCCCCCGCCGACGACCGCCACGCGCTTCAACCGCAGGATGGGCGTATCGGCCCGCTCGCGGTCGTACGCCCGCATCAGGTTCGTCCGGGTCAGGTACTCGTTGGCGCTGTAGACGCCCAGGAAGTCTTCGCCCGGGACGTTCAGAAACATCGGCGCCCCCGCCCCCACGCCGATGAACACGGCGTCGCAGGTGCCGAGCAACTCGTCGACGGTCTGGAGTTTGCCGACGACGGCGTTCGTGACCATCTCGACGCCCCGCGCCGCCAGCCGGTTCACTTCGTCCTGCACGATCCGCTTGGGCAGGCGGAACTCCGGGATGCCGTAGACCAGCACGCCGCCCGTCTTGTGGAACGCCTCGAAGACCGTCACGGCGTGGCCGCGACCGACCAGTTCGCCGGCGCACGTCAGGCCCGCCGGGCCGGACCCGACGACGGCGACGCGCCGGCCCGTGGCCTCGGGCACCGGCGGCAAGGGGCAACTGCCGCGCGCCCGCTTCCAGTCGGCGGCGAAGCGTTCGAGGTTGCCGATGGCCAGCGGGTCGCCCTTCTTGCCCAGCACGCACCGGACCTCGCACTGGGTCTCTTGCGGGCACACCCGGCCGCAGACCGCCGGCAGGGCGTTGACCAGCAGAATACGGTCGGCGGCCTCCTCAAACTTCCCTTCGACGATAAGCCGCACGAAGGCCGGGATGTCGATGCCCACCGGGCACCCGGCGACGCACTGCGGTTTCTTGCACACCAGGCACCGGCCGGCCTCGGCCTGGGCCTCCTGGGGCGTGTAGCCCAGGGGCACCTCGTCGAAGTCGGCGGCGCGGTCGCGGGGCGGGCGCTCCGCCATCGGCACACGCGGCTTGCGGCTCTTGGCTTCGCCCTTTGGGGTCGGCATGGTGCCGGGCTTTCGCTTTCCTGATGCCGGGCTTCGCGCCCGGCGGTTCCCTGGTTACGGGCGATCGAGACCGATGCGGCACGACTCGTGGTCGCGCCGCTCCTTGTCGCGGTACGTGCCAAGGCGGCGGGACAGCGACGCGAAGTCGACCTGGTGCCCGTCGAACTCCGGCCCGTCGACGCACGCGAATTTGACCTGGCCCCCGACGATGACGCGGCACCCGCCGCACATGCCCGTGCCGTCGACCATGATGGGGTTCAGGCTGACGACCGTCGGCAGGCCGACGCCGCGCGTCACCTCGCACACGGCCCGCATCATCGGCACGGGCCCGATGGCCCAGGCCTTCTCGAACGTCGTCCCCGTCGCAAGCAGATCGTCCTGGATGACGTCGGTCACGAAGCCGCGCCGACCGTACGAGCCGTCGTCGGTAGCCACGAGCACCTGGTCGGCAAAGGCCCGGAACTCGTCTTCCAGGATCATCAGGTCCTTCGACCGCGCGCCGATGACGGCGACGACCTCGTTGCCCGCGCCCTTCAACGCCTTGGCAATCGGATACAGCGGCGCGGCCCCGATGCCGCCGCCCACGCACAGGACGCGACCGTAGCGCTCGATTTCCGTGGGCATCCCCAGCGGTCCGACCAGGTCCAGGACGGCGTCGCCCTCGTTCAGCGCGGCCAGCAGAGTCGTCGACTTGCCGACGACGGCAAAGATGAGCGCGATGGTGCCGGCCGCCGGGTCGCTGTCGGCTATGGTCAGGGGGAACCGCTCGCCGTCCTCCGACACCCGCAGGATGACGAACTGCCCCGGCCGCGCCTTACGGGCCACGCCTGGATGGACGACGTCCATCCGGTACACGTCGGGTCCCAGTTGTCGCTTGGCCACAATGTCGTTCATTCCCGCCAACCTGCCTCCCCCCTAAGACCATCGAAGTCTAGTCGGGCCGCCCCACCGCGTCAACCGACTTGCTTGGCAAAAGACGCGTAAGGCCCGTGGCGCTAATCCTACAACGCAACTTCGCTACTTTAGCCCGCCTGGCGGCCTTCCTAGGCCGCCAGGAACATGCGTCCGGCCCGATCGCGGCGGCCTGGGAAGGCCGCCGCGCGACAAGTTGTGTTGGACTAATGCCTTGCGGCCAACGCATTATGGCCCTTTCTTCGGCTGCGGGGCCTTATACGGCAGCACTATGCCTATTGTGTGGGTCAAATGCAAGATAATACCGGAAATTCCCCTTGCTATTTCCGGCCAGCATGCTATCATTGGAGCGTTGGTTCTGCCCCAGCAGGCGGCAGCCGCGCCACAAAGGCGCGAACAGACCAGGCCTTTGGACTATTTGGGCAGAAGGAGACCTACCATGTCGCAGGCGTTCGTTGACCATGTCATGGAACGGGTGGTAGCCCGCAACCCCGGCGAGAGCGAGTTTCACCAGGCGGTGAGCGAGGTGGCCGAGTCGGTCAGCCCGGTCATCGACAAGCACCCGGAGCTCGCGAAGATGAAAATCTTCGAGCGCCTCGTCGAACCCGACCGCCAGATCATCTTCCGTGTCCCCTGGATGGACGACAACGGCGAGGTCCAGGTCAACCGGGGGTTCCGGGTCGAGTTCTCGAACGCCATCGGACCGTACAAGGGCGGCCTGCGGTTCCACCCGTCGGTGTACCTGGGCATCATCAAGTTCCTGGGGTTCGAGCAGATCTTCAAGAACGCCCTGACGACCATGCCCATCGGCGGCGGCAAGGGCGGCAGCGACTTCAACCCCAAGGGCAAGTCCGACAACGAGGTCATGCGCTTCTGTCAGGCCTTCATGCGCGAACTCTTCCGCCACATCGGTCCCGACGTCGACGTGCCCGCCGGCGACATCGGCGTCGGCGGACGCGAGATCGGTTACCTGTTCGGCTACTACAAGAAGCTCACCAACACCTACACCGGCGTCCTGACCGGCAAGGGTTTGGAATGGGGCGGCTCGCTG
>Ga0307378_10009054_pt1 | contig 13125 bp, 11 predicted proteins | sample UN1MG_FD_202238 | JGI IMG/M metagenome (GOLD analysis project Ga0307378, IMG submission 202238) | Soil microbial communities from Risofladan, Vaasa, Finland - UN-1 | ecosystem: Environmental > Terrestrial > Soil > Coastal area > Acid sulfate soil | place: Finland: Risofladan, Vaasa | collected... | reverse complement strand
TACAACCGGCAAAGGCTGCAGGCTAAGCTGGGCTACCTGTCGCCAGCAGCATATGCCCAGAAATACTACGCCAGGTTAGTGCTGGCAGGGTGAGGGCTTTGGTGTCCACTATTGACATCCGACCCCAATACAAACTTAATTTGGGGGTCACAAAAGCTTATTTCGTGCAGTCCGATGAACAAAAAGGGGCTCTCCCGTATGACGACCCGAGAGAGCCCCTCAAATCGAAACTTAGCCGCTTTCCACTCTTATTGCGAGGTATTTTGTTGAGAACAAAAAAGGGGGTGGCTGGGTTTGGTTCACAGCTACCCCCAAAATGGGCACAAAAAAGGCAAAAGAACCCCTACACTTCAGAGGCTCTCTTGCCTTGATTGTCTTTTTTGAGTTACAAGCGTTCTATACTGCGACGGGCTTTTTGCCTCGGCTATGCTTTGCCTTTTTCGGCTCGGCCTGCTCCTCTTCAAATAGGACAGACATTATCTGGTGAATCGCCACCCCTCTCGCTGCATAATCACAGGTTTGCTACCCTTTTTCTGTCATCTTGACCTTTCTCTCTAGTCCTTTCCTTTCCTTCCTGCTCATAACCTCAGAGACTTTGATAATCACACCAGTAATGGCTTTACCGGGAGGTGGCGCTTCTTGCAGGCAAGCGTCCTAATAACAGCAAGCTATTAGCTAGTTCCCCTATCGGTACGCAAGACGGACCAAACGGAGAAATTGGAAAAACGAATGAGTATGCAGGGCTGTCGTTTACGGGGATTGACAGATATGGTATAATAAAAATCGTAATGGATTAATCGTAACCGATTATAGCTATCGAATGCTCGTATCGGTTGTTTTATATGCCTAATAGACGATTTGTTATCCTGGGTGTATTAAGAAAATGAGTTTTTGGCATCACTGAGTATGTAGAGGTACTTTGGGCAGATGGTCCTTTTAAATACCAAACTAATAAATTCTGTTGGGTTATTGCCGTTAGCATTAACGTTAATGCTAACGGCAAGTTTTATTTTGACCCGAAGTAACTCAAACCACTCAACGAGTGGCACGGAATAGTCGAGAAGCTAATAACCAAATAATGGAAATTTGGTTCTGCCGGCTGAAGTCTGGGGGGTAATCGGCTTTAGTGGCAGAAACCGCTAAAGGGGGTGGGAAATGGAATAGCAATATAGAGTCCACAAACTAAAATCTTTAATAGGAGTAAGAAGGTGAAAAACAAAAGATTATTGAAAATTCTCGGTGCCATCGGTCTGGTAGTCGTGATAGTAGCACTGCTGATGAGTGGCTGTGCCAAGCCAGCACCAGCACCGGCACCAGCTCCGGCACCGGCACCGGCACCGGCGCCAGCTCCGGCACCGGCTCCAGCGCCTACCCCAGCACCGAAGGAGGAGGTGGTTACCCTTAAATTCTCATCATGGTGTACCAGGGGGGTTTTCTACTTCGATGATATTTATCAAGAAATGGCCACGAATATAGAGAATATGTCTGGAGGTAGAATTAAAGTAGAGATGTACGGCGCCGGGGAGGTGGCAGCATCTGGAGAAGTATTCGAAGCCTTGCGTACCGGAATGCTCGAAATTGGTAACCCTTGGCCATCATATTATAAAGGTGTTGTGCCTGAAGGTGAACTCGAGGGAACCGTACTAGGCGGCTTACAAACTCTACAGGAGGTTGAAACCTTATTCTGGAAGAGAGGCTGGGCTGATATTCTCCGGAATGAGGTTTATGAGCCTTTAGGTTTGTACTATTTAGGCCCCAACCCTTGCGATGCAGGCTACCGTCTAGTTTCAAGAGAGCCAATTACCTCGATTGATCAGTTCAAAGACCTAAAGGTAAGGGCTGTACCTCCAGTGTCAACCCTTTTTGGCAACCTGGGGGCCGCAGTAGTTTCTATCCCTTGGGGTGAGCAATATACGGCAATGGCGACAGGCGCTATTGATGCGGCAGTATATGGTGATTTCCCTGACACGCGGGACCTTAAGATGCATGAGTTTGCGCCCTACCATCTGGATCCACCCCTGGCCGGCTATACTAATGCTAACTTCCTGGTAAATATGGATGTTTGGAATAGCCTGCCTGAAGACTTACAGCATATCCTTCAGGTAGCTTGCTGGGAGAATGGTAGATACTCAGCAGTAGTGGGTATGGACATGGATCTGGGAGCCTGGACGGAGATACATGCAGAAGGAGCCGAAGTGACCTACTTACCCCCAGAGGATATCGAAGCACTAAGAGTGGCAGAGATGGAGCTATTGGATGAGCTGGGTGCCAAGTCTGCCCGTATGGGCAAGCTGGTCCAAATATACAAGGATTTCATGACAGAATTGGGCTATCTTTAACTAAGATAACCTAGAAACGAGAGGAGGGTCCCACTGAAGAAGGTAGCAGCTTTCTGCCGTGTTGTTGACGCTGTAAGCGAGGGGGTAGGAAAGGGAATAAGTTTCCTTGTTATTGCCATGGTCTTATTGCTCGTGTATGAGGTGATAATGAGATATGGGTTCAATAACCCTACCGTGTTTGCTCACGAAACAAGTGTATTCCTGTATGGTACTACCGGCATGCTGGCAGGCGCCTGGGTTTTACGCCATGGCGGGCATGTTAAGATGGATGCAATTTATGGGCGCCTGCCCCTCCGAACCAGAGCCATTATGGACCTCGTTACGGCACCGCTTTTCTTCCTTCTCGTCGTCGTGGTGCTATGGACGGGATGGGACATGGCATACTTTTCAGTGAAAATGAACGAACATACCCAAACTCCTTGGGGCCCTCCTTACTATCCGCTCAAATTAGCAATCCCGCTATCAGCCTTGCTGATACTATTTCAGGGGTTAGCCAAATTCATTCGCGACTTCTTTCTTTCTTGTGGAAAGGAGTTGCGTTGAGTATTGAACATGTTACCTTAATCCTGATTTTGTCTGCCTTCGTACTTTTTGCCGCCGGGTTTCCTATTGGCTTTGCCCTGGGTGCCGTGGGGCTGATATATTCCCTTGTGTTTTTCGGACCCAAATTTCTTCCGGTAGCAGCTCAGGCCGCTTTGGGCTCAATGACAAGCTTCCTGATGGTGGCTATTGCCGGCTTTGTCTTCATGGGGATGATACTGAGATTCTCAGGTGTAGCCGCCGCAATGTATGACACCATGTACAAGTGGATGGGGCGGCTAAACGGCGGTTTGGCGATAGGGACAGTGCTGGTGTGCACCGCCATGGCAGCTATGGTCGGAATAATATCAGCCGGCATTATGACTGCGGGAACTATAGCTCTGCCGGAGATGTTTCACCGCAAATACGATAAGCACATGGTGATGGGGTCTATCATGAGTGGAGGAGTGCTGGGGACCCTCATCCCCCCCAGCGTACCGATGATACTTTATGCCCTCTACTCAAGGCAATCAGTAGGGAGGTTGTTTGCCGGAGGAATGATACCCGGACTTATACTTTCCACTCTGTATATTATCTACATAGGTATAAGGTGTGGTCTGAATCCAGATATGGGCAGGGCGATACCGCCTGAAGAACGGGCATCCTGGAAGGAGAAGGTAGTTTCCTTGAAGGATGCTGTTTTATTCGTTTCACTTATCTTAGGTGTTTTGGGCTCTATTTTTTTAGGGCTGGCTACGCCTACCGAGGCCTCTGCTGTAGGTGCTCTTGGAGCAGCTCTTATTGCTGCTATCTACGGCAAGCTTAGCTGGAAAGTTATCAAGGGGGCGTCTTATGAGACTATGAAGCTCCTGGGCATGGTGCTGTGGATTATGGTTGGAATCGGAATCTTCAATAGTTTCTTTATGGCTATCGGCGGGATAGACCTGATAAAGAATTTAGTCGTTGGAATAAGCCCGTGGACTGTTCTCATAGGAATGCAGCTTAGCCTGTTCATTCTCGGCATGGTTATGGATGATTATGCTATTGTTATGATTGCTACCCCGCTCTATGCACCTGTAATTGTATCCCTGGGCTTTGACCCTATATGGTTTGGCATCCTTTTCATTATGAATATGGGGATGGGTATGATGACTCCTCCTTATGGCTTTGCCCATTTCTATATGAAGGCGGTTGTTCCAAAAGACATACTTATGTCGGATATCTGGCGTTCGGTTATACCGTTCGTTGGCCTCCAGATGATTGCTTTGATAATAGTTATGGCCTTCCCTCAGCTTGCGCTGTGGTTGCCCGGGTTGATATTCCAGAGGTAGCCCTGCCAGGGAGAACCAGAGTTGCTCCCGAAAGGAGGTAGATGACAGTGGAGTTAAGTTAGTTCTGTGAATAAAATCTTAGTAGCAGGAAAAGCAAAGGTTTAAAGCTACTCAGACCCGATAGTCCCCGTTCCGGTACCTGCTCTGGGTAGGTCAGTCTAAAATACAAGAAAGGGAGTTTTTGAAATGATAAAATTGGAGGAAAGAAGAGCCAGCATACAACCTATTAAGTCAAAACTAAAGATTAGCATACTTGACGATGAGGATGTGGAAAAGATAAACCAGACAGCCCTTGATATCCTTGAGGAGGTAGGGATATTCTTTCCCTCAGAGAAGGCGCTAAGAATTTTTGCCGATGCCGGAGCCAATGTAGATTTTGGTAAAAAGATTGTTAAAATCCCAGCCCACATGGCAACTGCTTACCTGAAAAAGGCACCAAGACGCTATACCCTAGCCGGAAGAAGACCAGAACTCGATGCCAAAATAGGCAGCGAAGAAGGAACTTATTTCTATTGCAGCGGTGAAGCAGCTGCTATAGTTGACTTTAAAACTGGCCAGAGACGACCTACAATTAAAGAGGATGTGGGAAATATGGCTAAGGTAGCCGATTATTTCCCCATGGTATCACTTGTCTGGCCAACGGTTACCTCCGGAGATAAGGGAGAAACTGCTCCAATTCACGGGGTAGAGGCTTGCTTTAACAATACCGAAAAACACGTCCAGACAGAATCGGTAATGGGTGAAACCTCAGCAAAGTACACCATTGAGATGGCTTCTGTTGTTGCTGGAGGAAGAGATAAACTGAGAGAAAGACCTGTCCATTCGCTTTTACTATGCGGCATTGCACCCCTATCCCAGGATAAGGCTGGGATAGAATCAGCCCTGGCTTTTGCCGAGGCTGGCTTGCCGGTGGGGTTTATGTCCATGCCCACCATGGGCTTAACAGCCCCGCCATACCAGGCTGGTGATCTGGCTATCGGGTTAGCCGAGGTATTAAGTGGCTGCATTTTACTGCAGATTGCTTATCCCGGGGCTCCCAGCTACCTATGCATTCTCCCGGCAGTTATCAATCCGCGTTCAGGGGCTTACATGTATGGGTCACCCTTTTCGCAGATTGCTAGCGCGGCTACTGTTCAGCTTGCCCACTATAATGGGATACCCGTCCTGAGTAGCTTCAATTTCGGCGGTAGTGCTTACAAACTAAACAGCTGGCAGGTAGGATTTGAAAACATGTATGTCCAACTCCTGTCAGTTATGGCTGGTGCAGATATGTCATTTGGACCCAGTGGAATGATAGAAGCAAGTGGCTTATTAAATATGCCAAGAATCCTGTTCGATAGGGAGGTCTTCCAGGCAATAGATATCATCAGTGATGGGATTAAGGTCAACAGTGATACCCTGGCCTTCGATATGATACGCGAGATCGGCCCCCGGGGTAATTTCCTGGCACAAAGACGCACCGCTAAGGAACTGCCCTTGCTGTGGCCACCATCCATCCTCTTTGAAAAACCAGAAGTCCCCGGAGAAAAATACCGGGATGCAGAGGAAGTTGCTCACGAAGCAATCGAATGGATTCTGAAAAATCACCACTCGGCACCACTGGATGAGAAGGTTAAGCAGGAGTTAAGAAGAATAGTGACTGCTGCCGACCAGGACGAGAACTTGAAGCGAGAACTTAAGGAAGGGTGAAGACCTACTTGTTCAGGCAAGCTAGATTAATAATATAACTTAGATTATTAAAAGGGGTAAAGATGGATAATAAAGAACTTTTTGCCAAAATGGAACAATCTATCATCAACTATGATAAGGATGAGGCAATTCGATTAGCCAATATGACCCTGGAAAAGGGTATTGACCCTGCAGTGGCTATCAACGAGGGCTTTGCCAAGGGAATACAGGCAGTGGGAAATCTGTTCGGAAAAGAGGAGATATTCTTACCCGAGTTGGCCATGGGTGCAGATGCAATGGCTGCCGCTACCGACATCCTGGGAGAAGCTATCAGAAAGTCCGGGGGAAAGGCCAAATACCTGGCCAAAGGTATAGCTGGCACAGTGAAGGGAGATATTCATGTCATTGGCATAAACCTGGTAACTACCTTCCTTGTTGCTAATGGATTTGACATTGAATTTCTAGGTACTGACGTTCCCTCTTCCCTCTTTGTAGAGAAGGCAAAAGAGTTAAAAGCGGACCTTATTTTGCTTTCCGCTCTGCTTACTACAACAATGCCAAACCAAAAGGAAGTTATTGACAATTTGAAAGAGGCAGGTATAAGGGAAAATGTGAAGGTGATAGTTGGTGGTGCTCCCGTATCTCAGGATTGGGCAGATAAAATAGGGGCCGATGGCTATGGGGAGAATGCCAGTGCTGCGGTGGATGTTGCCAAGAAATTAATGGGCATTTGAACAGTTAGCAATACCTTTTGTCCCAGCAATTAGGGTTTTGTCAGGCAAGAACTATTGTTTTTGGAGGTAATATAGATGACCGAAAGAGGCACCATAAAAATAATGACTGATGTTCCTGGACCTAGAAGCCGTCAATTGTATAGTGAGATGGAGCAGAGTGTTCCTAAGGGCGTCGGGCATCAAACACCAATCGCTATTTCAAGCGCAAGGGGAGCTACAATAACAGATGTTGATGGCAACACATATATTGACTTTGCCGGCGGCATAGGAACATTGAATATTGGTCATTGCCCTGAGCAGGTGGTCAAAGCAATAAAAGAGCAAGCTGATAATTATCTTCATGCTTGTTTTCATATCGTTATATATGAGCCTTACATTCGTCTTGCAAATAAGCTAAACGCAATAGCCCCGGGGCAGTCCCCAAAGAAGACCATATTGGTAAATAGTGGGGCTGAGGCAGTTGAAAATGCAATCAAAATTGCCAGGTACTATACGAAACGATATGTGGTACTATCATTTCTGGGGGGATTTCATGGCAGAACAGACCTAACTATGAGTCTCACCGGGCAAATCAAGCCGTATAAATATAATTTTGGCCCTCCCGCTCCATGGGTGTATCACTTACCGTTTGCTTACTGCTATAGATGTCCCTTTGGCCAAACCTATCCTTCCTGTGAAATTGCCTGTGCTAAATATGTGGAGCGTGTTTTTGAAAGTGTCGTGTCGCCGGATGCGATAGCGGCGCTGATTGTTGAGCCAGTCCAGGGTGAAGGTGGCTTTATTGTCCCGCCAAAGGAGTTTTTACCTGAGATTTACAGGATTTGTAAGGAGCAAGGAATCATATTCATTGCTGATGAGGTTCAGGCTGGCATGGCCAGGACAGGGAAAATGTTCGCCATAGAACATTCATCAATTGAGCCAGATATGATAACTATGGCCAAGACCCTGGGTGGGGGCACTGTTCTGGGTGCTGTTATAGGTAAGGCGGAGATTATGGATGCAGTCCATCCCGGCGGGTTGGGAACAACATTTGGCGGTCATCCACTCTCCTGCCAGGCAAGTCTAGCTGCCTTTGATTTAATTGAGAAAAATAACCTGGTAGCTAGAGCTAATACCATCGGCAGCAAGGTGAAGCAGGCATTTTATGCTATGCAGGAGAAGTACTCCCTTATTGGTGATGTTCGCGGATTAGGTGCTATGGTTGCCATTGAGCTGGTTAAGGATAGAACGACAAAAGAACCAGCTCCGCAGGAAACGGCCTTGATACGTAAGAAGTGCTATGAGAATGGGCTAATCACCGTAGGTGCAGGTATTCACCACAATGTGATAAGAATCCTGGTCCCCCTAGTAATAACAGACGAAGAGCTTGAAGAGGGGCTATCCATCCTGGAGAAAAGTTTTAAGAGCATTTTATAGTTGAGCCTGTTTACAGCTTTTCATACCGGTGGCTGGGGCTGAAAAGCCTTGAATTTGAAGCTAAGAATGGGGCTTTTCAAAGGAAACCGGTCTAAAAATTTAAGAAGGAGTTGAGCCAGATGGAAGGCTTTTATAATAAGGTACTGCATGTGAATCTTAGCCAGAGGTCATTTGAAGAAGAAAGCATTGATGATGAAGTTTACCGAAAGCTCCTTGGAGGTAAAGGGCTTGCTACCCATCTTTTGCTGTCTAATACCAAAGCAGGCGCTGATCCTTTGTCGGAGGGCAATGCAGTCATCTTTGCAGTGGGGCCGACCACGGATGTGAGGCTCTTTGGTTCATGCAGATATGGAGCATTTACAAAGTCCCCTCTAACCGGCATATATTGTGAATCTTATGCCGGGGGTAATGTAGCTGAGGCGATAAGCAGAACCGGGTATGATGCAATCATAATCAAAGGGGCATCTAAGAATCCCATTTGGCTTGAGATTTCCAATAGAAGTGTGAAATTTCACGATGCCTCTCATATCTGGGGTAAGGATACCTATCAAACAGAAGACATCATACAGCAAGAAGTTGGGGTGAAGGATGCCGGGGTTGCCGTTATAGGACCGGCTGGGGAAAGACTGGTAAGGTTTGCCGTGGTTGAAAACAACTACTGGAGATCGCTGGGGAGGGGTGGGATTGGCGCCGTGCTAGGGTCAAAAAAAATCAAGGGCATTGCTTTTCACGGAAATGAGAGGAGAAAAGTAGCCAGGGGTGACCTACTTGATAAGCTATGGAAAGATATGGGCAGTAGTGCTAAAACAAATCCCATAGCAATAGCCTTCAAGACACTTGGTACGCCGATGCTGGTAGCTACAACCAATAAGGCCGGTGCCTTCCCTACAAAGTATTGGACTTCAGGGACATTTGATAAGTGGCAAAACATAAGCGCCGATGCCTTGTTAGAGAAATGCAGGGTAAAGCCACATGCATGTCCAAAATGCTTTTTGCTCTGTGGGAACTTAACAGAGATCGTTGACGGGAGACACAAAGGACTGATAATTGAAGGACCTGAGTATGAGACCATCTATGCCTTCGGTGGACTTTGCCTGATTGATGATATTAGAGAAATTGCTTATCTAAATGATATATGCGATAGATTAGGCATGGACACAATTACAGCGGGCAATTTGGCTGCCTTTACCATAGAGGCATCTCACAGAAAATCTATAGGAGAGAAGATAGAATACGGCGATGTGGATGGTATTGCTGAGTTATTAAATAAGATTGCCCGAAAAGAGGGGATTGGGGCTATTCTGGCCGAAGGTATAAGACACGCCAGCAAAGAATGGGGGTTAGAAGATTTCGCTATTCATGTTAAAGGTCTGGAGCCTGGAGGCTATGAACCCCGGGTTCTAAAAGGAATGGGATTGGCCTATGCTATTTCAGATAGGGGTGCATGTCATGTAAGAGCAACCATATATAAGGCAGAGCTTTCCGGGATGATACCCCCAGAGCAGATTGAGGGCAAAGCTGAGTTGCTCATTGATTGGGAGGACAGGCATACGCTTTTTGATGCCCTGCTCCTCTGCCGGTTTTTTAGAGACCTATACCCCTGGGAAGCGCTGGCATTAATCGTAAATGGAACCACGGGAATGGAGTTAGACAAAAAACAACTCCAGGAAATAGCTTCAAATATCAGAAACATAGCCAGAGAATTCAACTTGCGCGAAGGAATGAAGAGTGAGGACGACACACTCCCAAAAAGATTTTTTGAAGAAAAACTCGAAGACAGCGGTAAGGTACTTTTAAGGTCTGACTTTCAGAAGATGCTTTCTGACTATTATAATCTTACGGGGTGGAGTTGTTCGAGGTGATGCGTGAAAGGCCAACCACTCTTTGGAAGCCAGCAAAATAACAAGATTGTGCTTTCCTCCTATCCGGAGAACCCCTCAACCAGAGGAAAAGGGCAGCAGATAGGCAGAATATAGGAAAGATGAAAACACATGAGATTTTATGAATACGAAGCAAAGCGCTTACTAAAAAAACAATTAATTGGTGTGCCGGTCCACCAGTTAGTCAGGACAGTTGAAGAGACAAGGGAGGCTGCCAGCCAGATTGGCTTCCCTGTGGTATTAAAAGCACAAGTGCTAAGTGGCGGGAGGATGAAGGCAGGAGGGGTTAAGTTTGCAGCCTGTGTTGATGAGGTTGTGGAAGCAGCACCCAACATTCTCAAATTAAAGATAAAAGGGAAAACGCCTGTTGGTATCCTGGTCGAACCCAAGTGTGTCGTTCAGCAGGAGTATTATCTTGGAGTTACCTATGACGCTGCGGCAAAACTGCCAATAGTTATCTTTAGTGACCTTGGAGGAATTGATATTGAAGAGGCATCAGAACGAAACCCGGAGCGAGTAGCGAAGAGTCATATATCAGCACTTCTGCCCTTCTACGACTTTCAGGCAAAGCAGCTGGTTAATAGTGTTGGGATTACGGGGAGAGACCTTAATTCCCTCACCCAAATCTTCTCCAGGTTGGTTCGTACTTTTCTCGACTATGACCTGACTTTGGCTGAGATAAATCCCTTGGCTAAGCTTTCTGATGGCTCATTCGTTGCCCTTGATGCTCATGTTGAGATGGAGGACGTAGCAATTACCAGACACAGCCAAACTTTGAGTGAACTGGGGATAAGTAGAAGGTATGAAGCCACTGACCTGACCCAGTTTGAAAAGAGGGCGGCAGAAATGTTTTCCGGCAAGGGATGGGTAGCAGGAACCATGGTGGACTTTGGTGGCCCAATGGCTCTTCTTACTACCGGTGGCGGGACCAGTCTTGTCATATTCGATTCGGTTAGAAAGCAGGGGGGTAATCCAGCCAACTTTTGTGACACGGGAGGCAATTTCGGGGTTGACAAGGTGTACCAGATGACCAAGTTGTTGCTGGAAAAACCTGGCGTGGAGAAAATTGCGGTTATAACTTGTGTGTTTTCGGTAGCAAGGGTTGACTTAATAGTTCGTGGGGTGATTAAGGCACTTCTAGAGAAAGCTTACTCTCCGGCGGAAAAGATTGCCGTTTTTCGGGTTCCCGGAGCTTGGGAAGAAGAGGGTTTTCGCATTCTTAGGAAGTATAATGTTAATTTTTTAGACCGTTCCTACACCATAGATGATGCGGTGCGTGAAGCTATAAGGAGAATGGAGTAAATGTCTATTCTTGTTGACGAGACGACGAAGGTTATAATTCAAGGAATAACCGGTCGAGAGGCTGTTGCTGTAACTCGGAACTGCATGGATTATGGAACCAAGATAGTAGGGGGGGTTACCCCTGGTAAGAGAGGCTCAGATGTCTATGGCATTCCCGTATGTGATTGTGTCCGTGACATTACAAAAGAGCATGAAGTGGATGCTTCTGTTATTCTTGTTCCTGCTCGCTTTGCCAAAGACGCCGCTTTCGAAGCTATTGATAATGGAATCTCCATCATTAATATCATTACTGAGGGTATACCACGACGAGATACGGCTGAGATTTTGGAGTTCGCTAGACACCATGGAGCCAAAATCATCGGTCCTAACAGCATGGGAATTATTTCGCCGGGAAAGACAAAACTTGGGCCAATAGGTGGTCCAGCACAAGATACTAACAAAACATTTATCCCAGGTCCCGTTGGGGTTATTTCTCGCAGCGGAGGCTTTACTGCAGAGCTTTCCCATACGCTTACCCATGGTGGGCTGGGACAGAGCACAGCTATTAGTATGGGTGGCGACCCAATTGTAGGTTCTACTTTCGTTGACCTTCTGCTTCTATTCGAGGCTGACCCTGAGACTAAAGCTGTGGTAATCTTTGGCGAACCGGGAGGAAATTTAGAGGCGGAGCTGGCCAGTTGGGTTCTTCGTGGAACAAGATTGCCTATCGTTGCTTTCATAGGTGGACGCTTTGTAGAAGAGATGCCCGGCGTGTCCTTTGGCCATGCCGGGAGTATTGTTCATGGTAGCAGCGACACTGTCTCCCGGAAGATAGCCCTTCTTTACGAAGCTGGGGTAATAGTTGCTGAGGAAGTTTCACAGATACCAACATTGGTGAAAGAGGCTATAAAAGGTGTCTGAGATATTTATCAAGCTTACCATTGATAGGTCGAAATGTATCAGCGCCAGTGGGTGCACTACCTGTGTTAGTGTTTGTCCGGTGGATATTTTTAAACAGTCAGATGATAAGAGTCAGATTGTGGTTAACGAAGCCAATGAGGATGAGTGTATTCTATGCGAGCTCTGTTTGACGCAATGTCCGACCAAGGCCATAACCTTACAGAAGCTCTATTAGCTTATCCACAAAGGAACAATGCTACAGTCGTAAGCCGCAGGATAACTACCCGAGTCATTTATGAAATACCACCGCTGGTAGAAGAACAGCAAATTAGCTCAAGTCAAGATGACTTAAAGGAGGCGAAGGATGGCTATTGAGAAAGTTAGCATCATGGGTGCCGGGGTAATGGGGATGGGCATCGCCCAGGTGCTTGCCCAGCAAGGCTTTCAGGTTGGTGTCTGTGACCTAGAAACCTCAATCCTGGATAGAAGCCTGGAGAGGATGCGCCAAACCCTTGAGTCTCTAGTGAACAAAGAAAAGATGACGGCAGGGGAAGCTGCGAAAATTATTTCTAACATAAAGACAACTACGAAGATAGAAGACATTACCGCAGTGGGCCTGGTTATTGAAGCTGTCTTCGAGAACATAGAGGTCAAGAAGAAGATATTTACCCGGCTAGATAAACTGTGTCCTGCCACAACCATCCTGGCCAGTAATACCTCAACACTGTCGCCTACCGAGATAGCTTCCTCAACAAAACGGCCCGACAAAGTAATAGGCATGCACTGGTTTAATCCAGCCCCGGTCATGCGCTTGATAGAGGTTATTAGGGGTGCGGAAACATCTGAGGAGACAGTCCAGGCGGTTATGGAGTTCTGTAAAAAAATTGGCAAGACACCGGTAAGAGTAAACGAGGCTCCAGGGGGCATCGTGAGTCGCATACTGAGGGGCTATCTTAATGTGGCCGTTGACGTGCTGGCCGAGGGTGTAGCCACCGCCGAGGACATTGACACTGCTATGAAACTGGGAGCGAACTTCCCTATGGGGCCCTTCGAGCTG
>Ga0307378_10009053_pt1 | contig 13126 bp, 13 predicted proteins | sample UN1MG_FD_202238 | JGI IMG/M metagenome (GOLD analysis project Ga0307378, IMG submission 202238) | Soil microbial communities from Risofladan, Vaasa, Finland - UN-1 | ecosystem: Environmental > Terrestrial > Soil > Coastal area > Acid sulfate soil | place: Finland: Risofladan, Vaasa | collected... | reverse complement strand
CCACCATGAAGGCGGCCTCTCTAAAGAGGCGTCGGAATGGAAAGGGTCGCGGGTCCAACGCAGTGAGCATCAGCACGATAGTCCATATCACCAGTGCACTAACGGCGCCGACCTGTGACGTGAGAAAGGCCGCTGCGATGAGGGCACATCCAGCGGCCCATGCGGTGGAATGGAGTCTACCACCGGGCAGCCGGAGCAGCAGCAACCCCGCCATCGAGAGCGTGGCCCCCAACGGGTAGATGCCCGCAGCCAACCAGAGCGCAGCTTGGCCCGCGAACGCCCAGACCATAAACGGTAGCAATGTAAGAAACACGCTCGCGGAGCGGAACACGTTCCAGACGGTGTAGGCGGCGCAAAGCACTGTGGCGGTGTGCAACAGCAGTTGCAGGTATCGCGCAGCAAAGTTTAGGAAGCCGGCCCCCTCAGCATTCTGGTAGTAGAAAGCAGCGTAATACCACACCAGCTGACCAGGTCGCCCGTTGGCAAGGCAATGGCGCGCGATGTTCGACGGGCGGCTGGCGAAGTACAGATCGTCGCTCCGGAACCACGCTTGGGTGAGCGCCGGCCCGAACGCGACGATGGCGGATGCCGCACACAGCAAGACCGCGCGCCAGAGCGGATACCGACGCGCCGCCGGTTTGTTCAGGGCGACATTGTCCGCTTCCGTCACCTGGGGTCCCCAGCTTTGCGGAGCGTTAACTGGGCGTTTGCAGATAACCTCCGCTCGCTTCGGCCGCCGAGGTCAGGTGGCTGGCTGCTGAGTTGCTAAGTGGCCGCCACAAGATTGCGGAGCAGGTCCAGATCGTGGCTCCTGGGGAAATCGATTCGCAGGAAGACGAGAGCCGCTTTGATGGCCTTCTCGGCCGCCTGTTGAGCCAGCCGACACGACTGACGCGGCGCTCCGCCGGCGCGTTCACCCAGCGCCCTGGCCGCGGCCAGGTCCTCCCTGGCGTAGCGAAGCCAACGCTGCGCCTCGGCGGTGTGGTCAACTTCGCTCAAAGATCACCTTGCCGCCGCGCAGTGCGGCCCGGAGCACTGACCCGGTCAGGTTGCCGCGTCGGGCAATCTCATCGGGCGTGGTCACGAGGATGTCCTTACCGAACAGAAGATCGCGCATACGGCGTCTGATCTCGACCGCGGCGGCCCGCTTGTCGATGACGCCGGGCATCACGACCAGCAGGTCCACGTCGCTGTCGGGGCGTGCGTCGCCCCGGGCGCGCGATCCAAACAAGATTACCTTGAGCGGTCGGAACGGCGCTACGACCCGGTCGGCAATAAACGCCCGCAAGCTTTCCTCGGTCATTGCGCGGCCTTTAAGGAAGCGCGATCCAGTCCCACGGGTCCGCCCGCACCTGGCAATCATACCCGACGGAGAGGCGGCCGCGATAGCCGCAAATCACTGAGGTCAGTCAACGCCCGGCATTTGCCGGCACGTCACTGGCGATTGTCGCCCGCGCGGCCCCATCGGCCTGCGTTACCTTCGGAGGTTGCCGGCGGCGTCTTCCTGGTCGCGGTGGGACGGTGTTGCGCGTTCCGCAGAGCGATTCCCGCGTTGCGGCGCCACATGTGGCGGGTGGCACGGCGGGCGGCGGTATTCTCGGTCAGCCGGCGGTAGTCGGCGGAGCCGAGGTTCAGCAGGTCGAGCAGATTGAGCCGGGCGGGGATGCGGTCTTCGACGATTTCAGGGTGCGTGGCTGGCGGTGCTTTCGCGTTGAACGGACAGACCTGTTGGCAGATGTCGCAGCCAAAGACCCAGTCGCCGATGCCGGCGTGGAATTCCGCCGCCACCTCGCCGCGGTGCTCGATGGTGAAATACGAGATGCAGCGGGAGGCGTCGAGCTGGTAGGGGGCCGGGAAGGCCTTCGTCGGACAGGCGTCCAGACAGCGCGTGCAGGTGCCGCAGCGGTCAGGCACCGGACTGTCCGGTTCCAGCTCTAGCGTGGTCAGCACCTCGCCCAGGAACAGGTATGAGCCGAGCCGCTCGTGCAGCAGGCAGGTGTTCTTGCCGATCCAGCCGAGGCCGGCAGCGCGGGCCAATTCGCGCTCCAGCAGCGGCGTGGTATCCCCGCAAACTCGGGCTTCGAACGGCCCGTTAAGGTCCTGCCGCAATCGCTCGACCAGCTCCCGTAGCATGCCCCGCATGACCAGGATTTCCACGTTTCGCCGGAGATATCCCATCGTCCCGGCGTGGCCGGCGGCGAGCCAGACCCTATAATACGCAACGCTCTGGACCGGCCCGGCGTGTGTGATGCCGACGCGGTCGAAGCCGACGGCGGCAGCGAGAGTTTTGACGCGCCGGGTTTTCGCGGAAGGCAACATGAGAGACGATGATACCCAGGCGGTAGGCAGCGGTACAAACAGCCATGTGGTCCGATAGCGCCACGCCGGCGCGGAGTACGTTCATGTTCAACTACGACTGGTTTCGCGGCGGGGGGCTCGAGCGTTTGGTCGAGGAAGCCAAGAATCGCTGTGCGGTCAAGAAGTTTCCGGATATGGAAAAGGGCGGCAACGGCTCGTCCGAGTACCTGGCCTACCGCGACGCACTCGAAACACGCGTCATCCTCTACCTGAGGGACGGCCTGACCTACGAAATGAAGGAAATCGCCGACATAGGCATGAACAGCGCCCTGGCCTTCGAGTGCGTGCCCGTGGACGAGAACTACAAGGTCGGGGCGATTGTGATCGTCGTCCCCTTCGAGGATATCGCCCGCGTGGAGGTCTTCGCCGTCCATCCTGACGAGAAGCCGCAAGAGAACATCCGCATACCGGGCTTCCGTTCGGCGTCGGCGGAAATGCCCGGGCCATAACGCCCGCGGACGCGCCCAGGCAGCTTCCACTGTCGGTGGCGCAGCGGGCCGAGGGCGAGGAGGAGACCGAACACGCATCGGGGCAGGATTGCCGCGGCGGACACCCACGGGCGCCGGCGCCGCCCAGATGGGATTCGCACTCACCTTCGCACATCCGCCGTGTCAGTAGGCGAGGGTGCAGCTTGCGGTGACCTGACCGGGTGAGGGTTGCCCGACGGTGGAGGAGTGTCGTTCATGAACGGTCGCTTGGGGCTGACGGTCGGTTGTCTTCTGGTATCGCTCGCGGGCTGCGCGCCCGCCTTCGGGCCGAAAGCCGCCAACGGGATCACCTTCTACTGCCCCGGTGCGGGGAACCTCGACTTCGGCGACGCCGGCATCCGCGCGGGGCTCGAGCGGGCCGGCTACCGCGGGCAGGTGGCGACGCTGATGTGGACCGTCTCGTTCAACCCCGCCATCGATCAGGCCCTACGGGTGAACGCCAAGCTGGGTGGCACGCGGCTGGCGGGCTTGATCGAGAAGTACAGCCATGAATACCCCGGCCGCGAGATCAATCTGATCGGGCTGTCGGCCGGCACGGGCGTGGCCATCTGGGCGCTGGAGGACCTCAAAGAGGACTACCAGGTGGACAACGTCGTCCTGCTGGGCTCCAGCCTGTGGCACCGCTACGACGTGAGCAAGGCGCTGCGGCACGTGAAGGGCAAGATCTACAACTATCATTCGTCCAGCGATATCATCCTCGCCGGACCGATGAAGCTTTTCGGCACAATCGACGGCGTGTTCGGCGAGGACGGGGCCGGGGCCGTCGGGTTGCATTCTCCGCGCGGCCACGACCGGATCGTCAATATCCGCTGGCGGCCGGAGTACGGGCGCTATGGCTACCACGGCGGCCACACCGACGCGACGAGTCCCAGGTTCGTTCAGGCCTATTTGTCGAAGCACGTCATGGCGGGGCAAGCTGCCGCACGGCCTGGTGAAATGCTCGCCAGTCGGCCGGAGTCAGTTCCTCGGGTCGGGCGTCTGGATTGACGCCGGCGAGTTTGAATGCCGCCAGGGCGTCCAGCAAGTCCCAGTCGCGGGCGATGCGCCGCAGCATCTTTCGCCGATGCAGGAAACCGCGGTGTACGAAGCGGGCGAAGTCCGCGACGTCATCCACCTCGATCTGCTCAGCCGGCCGGGGGCGGATGCTTATCATCAGTGATTCAACGTCCGGCCGCGGCCAGAAGGCGGTACGCGGGAGGATCGCCACCAACTCGACGCTCGCCACTGTCTGTACTATGACTGAGAGCGGGCCGTAGGCGTTGGTCCGCGGTTGAGCACCGAGCCGCTCGCCGACCTCCCTTTGGATCGTGCAGGTCAGCCGTCCGAGCGCCGGACCGCTGACGAGCAGCTCGGCCAACAGGGGAGTGGCGATCTGGTAGGGCAGATTTGCGACGAGCTTGCGAGCCCCGTCGGCTTGCGGCTGCCGTTCCTCCAGGGCCTTGAGCACCAGCGGATTGATTTGGTGCTTGCCGGCCAGGGCGTCGGCCTGGATGAGCGTGCAGCGCGGGTGGTCGCCGAGCCGCTCACGCAGGATCGCTTGAAACCCGCGGTCGATCTCGACGGCGACCACGTGCACGCCGTGCTCGAGCAGCATCTCGGTCAGTGAGCCGGTGCCGGCGCCGACTTCGAGAATCACGTCCGCGGGGCGCAGATCGGCCGTGGCGACGAGCTTGCGCATCAGATTCAGATCGACGAGGAAGTTCTGGCCGAGCCGACGGCGGGGAGCCACCCCGGCGGCAGCCAGCAGAGCGCGAATCTGGGTCTGCGTTTGCCCGGCCATGTCGCTGATGGTGCGGCGAGTTCCCCCAATCGGCAAGAGGCGCACCGGCGGTGTGGTGGTCGATCGGCCAGTACGGCGCGGAGGGCCGACTTGAAAACCTGCTATGAACGAACCACCCCCGTTGACCCGGTGTAAAACCGCGTTGCGCCTGGCGCGCGCGTGGTCTGTATCATCAGTCTCCGCGAAACCGCGCGGCGACCAGTTCGTTCAATTGTCCCGCGAGTCTGCCTTCGTCGAGTGCCGTGATGCGGCCGTCGTGGACGACTTCGCGGCCGGCGATGTAGACGCGATCGGCACGAGGCGCGGCGCACAAGATCAGGGCGGCCATCGGGTCTTGCGCGATGGCGCCTGCCAGTGCGATGTCGTCAACCCGAAACATGGCGAAGTCGGCTGCCGCGCCGGGATTGAGGTGGCCGAGTACCGGGCGGTTGAGGCATGCGGCCCCGCCGACCGTGGCGAGCTTGAACGCATCGGCGACGGGGAACAGTTGACCGACGTCGTCGGAAGCATGCCCGCGCCCGGCTTCAGCGGACTTGGGCATGGCACCCGGCATGGCACCCGCGGCACGGGCGGCGAGCAAGGCTTGGCGGGCTTCGCCGAGCAGGTTTCCGCCGTCGTTGCTGGACGAGCCGTCCACGCCGAGGCCGACGCGCACGCCGGCGGCGAGCAGCTTGCGAATCGGGGCGATGCCGCTACCGAGCCGCAGGTTTGATGACGGGTTGTGGCTGACACCCGTGCTTGTCTTCGCCAGCAGCCCGATCTCGCCGTCGTTCAGATGGACGCAATGTGCCAGGTAGACGTCCGGGCCGAGGAAGTCGAGGTCCGCCAGGAACTGCAGCGGGCGGCAGTTGTAGCGTTCGAGGCAATAGCGCTCCTCATCGAGCGTCTCGGCCAAGTGCGTGTGCAGCAACACATTGTCGCGTTCGCGAGCGAGCATGACCGCGTCGCGCAGCACCTCGCGGGTGCAGTTGAACGGGGAGCAGGGGGCCAGGTCGATCCGCCGCAGGGCGTAGTCCGACGGGTCGTGGTAGGCGTCCAAGACGCGCTGGCAGTCGGCGAGCACGTCCGCGTCGTCTTCGACGCAATCGTCGGGCGGCAGGCCGCCGCGGGATTGCCCTAGCGTCATGGCGCCGCGGCAAAGGTGTAGGCGGATGCCGAGCTCCTCGGCGGCGGCGAGCACTGCCTCCATCTTCACGTCGCCGCCGCGCGGGAACATGTAAAAGTGGTCGCTGGTGGTCGTGCAGCCGTGCAGCAGCAGCTCGGCGATGCTGACCTTCGCAGCGATGTTGACGGCCTCATAGTCGAGGTACCGCCAGCGGTCGTAAAGATTGAGCAGCCAATCGAATAGCCGCTCGTTCTGCGCCGTCGGCAGACAGCGGGTGAGCGATTGGTAGAGATGGTGGTGCGTATTGACCAGCCCGGGGATAACGACGTGGCGGTCGCCGATGATGATTTCGTCGAATTCACCGGCATCAACCCGCGGCTGGATGTCCGTCGCGGATCCGAGCGCGACCACTCGGCAGTCGTCGAACACGAGGCTGTGATTATGCAGTGTGTGCAGCGCGTGGCCGCTGGGCGTGATGACGGTCGTCTCATGTACGATCTTCACGCCGGCATTCTAGGCAAAAAGCGCCGCCGTACCACAGCTTGCAGAACGGCCGTCGAGCGAGTAAATGGGGCTCCCGGCGCCTCGCTCCCAACGCGCCTTGTCATGGATGACCGCACAGGAGCACGCGTGGATCTGCGAACGGCACTCCCGACCGACTGCGTTTCACTAGGCCGGCTCCAACGCAATCGGCTGCTGGGATGGACATGCCTGGCACTGGCGGCTGCGCCCCTGCTGGCGACGGGTTGCACGCGCGTCAATGCGGGGCCTTCGCCCATCGCGCGGCGCGCGGAACTGGGCGTCTCGACTCGCGCGAACTCGGCACCGCTGGTCGAGACCGCTTCCGTTGCGGCGCGCGTCGTCGAGTTCGGCCGCTCCGTCCAGGGCCGGCCGCTGGTGATGCACGTCTTCGGCGACGGCGCCGAGACGGTCTTCATTTTCGGCGGCATACATGGCAACGAGCCGACCAGCGCAAGCGTGGCCAGTCGGCTGATCGAGCACCTGCGGAATTATCCTGAGGTACTCGGCGGTCGCAGGGTCGCCATTGTCGCGGAGGCGAACCCGGACGGTTTGGCCGAACGCCGACGCGGCAACGCCCACGGCGTCGATCTGAACCGCAATTTCCCGGCCCGCAACTGGCGACGGGCTGACGGAGACGGCCGAGGACATGGTCCAACACCGGCGAGCGAGCCCGAGACCCGCGCGATCATGCGGGCCGTTGATAGGCTCGATCCAGACTGCATCATTTCGATTCACTCCATCGCGCGTGGGAAGCACTGCAACAACTATGACGGCCCCGGCGGAAGTCTCGCGACGTTGATGGCCAGGCTGAACAGCTACCCGGCCCGGGCGACTATGGGCTACGAGACGCCCGGCAGCTTCGGAAGCTGGGCGGGGATTGACCGAGGCATCCCGACGATCACACTGGAGTTGCCGCGCGACCTGTCCGGGTCACAGTGCTGGCGAGAGAATCGCGCCGCGCTGTTGGCCGTCATCCAGCCGCGCACCGTCTATCTGAGCCAATAGCGCTGTTCGGAGCGATTGGGCCGCCCAAGCACAATCGAAGAATGGCTGCCGGCGGTCAGATGTTCAGCGGAGCCCCGCGCTCGTCGAATCGCCACAGCCCGGCTTGCATGGCGGCTTCGTAGGCCGCCTGGAGCTCGTCACTTGATGGTCGGCGGTTGATTTCCTCGTAGCGGATCGTCCCGGTCTGCGTTCCGGTGTCGGCCATGCTGCCGACCTGATACGCCGGTCGATACTGCGCCATGATGTTAACGAACGTGTCGCGCGAGACCTCGTTGGCGAACCATTGGAAGATCTGCCGAGTCTCCTCGAGCAAACCCGGCATGACCAAGTGTCGCACCAGTAGTCCGCGGCAGGCGACGCCGTCCGGCGTGAAGCAGAGGTCGCCGACCTGGCGGTGCATCTCTTGGATCGCTTCGCGGGCCCGTTCGGGATAGTCCTCGGCTTTGGACAGGCGTTTGGCCGTCTGCGGTGACCAGTACTTGAAATCGGGCATGTAGATATCCACCAGCCCGTCCATCAGCTTGAGCGACGACAGGGCGTCGTACCCGCTGGTGTTGTAGACGACCGGCAGCCGCAGCCCGCCCTCGATCGCTGACACCAGCCCCTCGACACACTGCGGGACCACGTGCTCGGGGGTGACCAGATTGATGTTGTGGCAGCCCTGCTCCTGCAAATCGAGCATGAGCGCGGCCAGATGGTGAGCGTCGAGTTCCTGCCCGGACGGCCGCTGCGAAATGTCCCAGTTCTGGCAGAAGACACACTGCAAGTTGCACCGTGAGAAGAAGATCGTGCCCGAGCCGCGCCGCCCACGCAGGCAGTCCTCCTCCCCGAAGTGCGGAGAGGCCGAAGACACGCGCGGGTACCGGCCGGTGTTGCAGACGCCGGTCTCGCCTGCCAGGCGGTTAACCTGGCAGTTACGCGGGCAGGCGCTGCAATTTGCCAGCTCATCGAGCGCAGCCGTCACGCGGTCAGCCAGCGTCTGCCGCACCCTCGGGTCGAGATACGCCGGGCTGGGCGAGCGGATGACGAACTGGGCCGCGGGCTTGGATCTCATACATACAGCGTAGCTTCCGCTAACGGTGCGAGCCAGACTTCTTGGAGACCCGGTTGACCGAGCAGCGAGCGCGGCTAGATTCCCGGCAGGATGGAAGGAGTTGAGCATGCCAACCCGACGGACACCCCTTTACATCGGCACCAATCGATACGTCGCCGCGCTCGATCCGCACACGGGCGAGGAGCTCTGGCGCACCAAGTTGCCGCACGGCGGCGGGAGTGTGGTTACGGTGGTGATCAAGGGCCAACACCTGTTCGTGGGGCATGCGGGACACGCCTACTGCCTTGACAAGCGCAGCGGGCAGCTCCTGTGGGAGAACGGCCTGCCGGGCATGGGCTACCATCCGGTCCTGCTGGCGATGGAGGGGGCGACGGGCACGTCGCCCGGCGCGGCTGCATCCGCTCATCGCGTCGAGCAGCAGCGCCGTGCGGCAGCCGCGTCCGGCGGCGCCGCTGCCGCGGGAAGCTGACGCCCCGGGTGCCACTGGTGGCTTGCCCACCAGTGCGAGAGACCAAGGGGCCGAGGACGCAGTGGGTAGTGTGGGCGTCTCGCCCGCGATGTAGTGGGTAGGGCGGGCGTCTCGCCCGCGAAGCACAGGCGGAGGATTCAGGGTTCGAGGTTCAGCCGATCAGGCTCGTCTGATTCGCCAGTCACGTTACGTGGCCCAGCGGCGTTTGGAGGGGGAGTAGGCCCACGCTCGCTCTCGGAGGGCAGTGGGGCCTCGCGCCTACTTTTACTTCGTCTGTGGGCGCGTGTCACCTTTCGTGTGGCGACTTTGATGTCGTCTCCCTCGACGATATCGCGCTTCACGATCTCGTTTGTGACAATGTCCTTGACGTCGTCGGTGTCAATCTTCATTTTCGGTGACATCTTCCGCAATTCGCGCCGAACCGCCTTCAGAATCGGTTCAGACAGGAGGACGGCAGAGACTACGTGCCGGTTCAGTATTTGGCGCTGCTCGTGGTAGTCGTCCAGTGCTTGCTTGATGATTCCCTCGCGGCTGAGCATATAGATCATTTCGACCAGCTCCGACCCGCCCTCCAGCAGATTCATCGTGAAGACCTGCTCGAAGCTGACCGGTTGCTCGAAGATCATTCGGTAGGCCTGCCATTCCACCGCGTTAGTCAGGGCGACCCATTCGATCCCTTCCTTTGCGGCGTAGTCCGTGGCCTGCCTGAGATGGTTCTCGTTCAAGGACTTGTCTACCGCCTTGACTTCGATCAGATACTTGATCTTGCCGTCAACCTTTACGGCAAGATCGCAGTACGTTCCGCGAATCGCGTATTCGCCCGTGACTTCCGAGTACTTGTCGTAGCCAAATAGCGCCGCGAGCATATCAGTGACAATAGTGACGGTGTCTTGCTCGCTGCGATCAGCGGAGCGGGCGTCCTCCAAGACGCGCCGGAATCTGCGGAGTCCCGACTTGATGCGGTCCGCAACTCGTTTCGGTACGGCCATCGTCGGCTCCATGCGGAACGTGGACTTACTGGTTGACGGGCATTCTAAGGGGGATGTCGGCGCCACGCCAGCTTGCGAGCGGGGCAGGCGGCGGTTGGCCCTGCCCGAATTCCGGAGAATTGTCCGTATCCCACGGGCCCGACGCGTCCAGTACCAGGCCGCAGCCGCTAACATCCTGCCGTCAAAGGGCTTGCGCCACGCGCCGCCGCAGGCGCGTGGCGCCGGAGGCCAGGCGAGCGGATCGTCCGCGGAGGTCCCGCATTCTCTCCCGGACGTCCCGGACTCATTCCCGGACGTCCCGGACTGACTCCCGGAGCTCCCGGACTCGTTCCCGGAGGTCCCGCACTCGTTCCCGGAGGCCCCGGACTCATCCCCGGGGGCCCCGGACTCGGTCCCGGACTCGTCCCGGGAGGCCCGGCAGCGGCTGGCGGACGGCCGCCGGGCGGCCAGGCGGCGGCCGGGATCGGAAAAAGCCGACTTTACACGAGATATCTGACCACCTATCATAATCGCACGACAGGTCGGCGCCTACGACGCACAAGGCGCCGCGGGCCGCGACCCATGTCATTTGCGAAAGGAAGGAGTGAGTTATGCCGGGCGACCCGCCGCCGGTCGATCCGGGCGAGCTGACGTTCCTGTCGCTGGACACGCGCACGCCCTACGTAGCCGACTTCCCCGGCGAAGACGGCGGCAAGACAGCGCATTACATGCTAAGATGGGTGGCCACGACCGGCGAAAAGGGCCCGCCTGCCCTTGACGGGCCGCCGCGGACGAAGTCCGCCGTCGCGCAGCGACAAGGTTTGGCGGCAGGTCAAGGGTGGAGCGAAACCGCCAGCGCCACGATCGGGGCGTAGCGAAATGGTGGGCGGTGCCATCCTGCGGAACTCGTCGATAGAGGAGATCGGTCATGAGAGCGACATGCCCGGAGTGCGGCGCGAAGCTCGATCTCTCAAGCGCTCAACCTGGGGGGACCATCCAGTGTTCCTGTGGTAAGGCCTTCCGCCTCAAGTCTCGCCAAGCGACGGGCGCGAGCGCTGCGCCCCACAGTGTCAAGAGTGATCATCCAGGCGTCTGTGAAGAGTGCGGCGCGGTCCTTGCGCGAGCGGGTGCGCGCTTCTGCCCCACCTGCGGTGAGGCCCTTGGCTTGCCCGCCGAGCCGACGGGTCGAGCTGCGGCTCGTCCGTCACCTACCCCAGACACCGCCCGAAAGCCCGGCATCTGGGCCGTCCTTGGGTGGGTGTTCGGAGTCTTGCTGGTTCTTGGCGGCATAGGCGGCCTCGCAGACGGCGCAGTTGTTGCGGGCGTAGCGTTGATGTTCATGGGGCTGGTGCTTTTGCCCCCGCTTGCCAAAGCCGCTGCGAAGAAAAGCGGTCGGCCTTTTACAGTCGGCCACAAGGCAGCTCTGCTCGTCGTCGGCTTCATCGTCGTGGCTGTCTCGATGCCCAAAGACTCAGAACCTCTCGGCAAACAAGGCGCGCCCGAAGCACCAGGCAGCGTCTCCGATGCGGCGAACAGTTCCAGCGGCCCGCAGCAAAGGCCGGCGACACCGCCGGCCCCGAAGGAGGACAACGCGCCCAAGAAGCCCACCGAGGCTCGACTAAAGGACCAAATCCAGGTCGGTGATTTCGTCTATCGCGTGGACGAGATTCGGTTTGAGAAAACGTTGGGCAACGAATTCATGAAGAAAACCGCAAACGGGGTATACCTTCTGGTTCGCCTGGCAGTCATGAACGCCAGCAAGGAGACGCGCCATCTCGATGCTTCTATGTTCCAAATCATCGACGCAGAAGGGAACCGCTACCAATACTCGATTGACGCGGCGAGTATGCTCGCGATGGTCAACGTCGAGCCAGTGCTACTCAAAGAGTGCCAGCCGAGAATCGCTACCAGCGGCGTGCTCGTTTTCGAGGTTCCGCGCCAAAGCGACGAATATAGTCTTGTGGCGACCGGCGGACTCTGGTCCTCGCAAAAGGGGCGAATCCGACTCGCCGAGAAAGAAGGGACTCCATGACGCACATCGCTGGGCGGGTGGCACTGACGGTGTGCCACTGCTCTGCGAGCAGTGCGGCCTCCAAACGTCCGCGAAGGGCACTGCTTGAAAGCAGTGGCACGCACCCAATCCTGAACCCCGAACGCTGAACCCTACGTCCGGCATCGCGATGAATCGGGACAGGCTCAGACCGGACGCTACGTCCCGAAGCCTGAATCACCGGCGCGACGCCGATGCTCCGCATCGCGGGCAGGCCCGTCCCGAGCGCAGCCGAGGGGATGCCCGCCCCACCCTGAACCCTCTCTGCGACTTTACGCGGCCGGGATGTCGCGGCGGGCGAACCACCACAGCCCGGCCAGCCAGCAACAGGCGGCGATGCCGACGAGCGCGGCTATATCTCCCAGCGGCCATTCGCCCGTCTGGACGCACAGCAACGGGCGGTAGTAATGAAGCAGTCCCAGGAAGCTCATTCTCTCCGCCGGCGACCAGAACTGCGCCAGGAAGTTGAGCAGGAACGACGCCAGCAGGCCGGCGAGTACGATGGCGACCGCCTTCCCGCGGCGCGAGACGAGGCTCGAAATCAACAGCACCGCACCGCCGATCGCCAGATAGAGCGCAAACAGGTTTACAGTCGGGATCCACAAGGGCTCCAGCTCAATCGGTACCGTCAGTGGGACCAGTGACCGGCCGACCCAGATGCCCACCAGCGGTGCGAGACTCAGAACCACGCCGCACACCAGCCAGACTGCGGAGACGGCCACGTAGATCGCGACGCGCGAGATGGGGAGTGTCAGGAGCAGGTCGGCCGTGCCGCGGTCGATCTCGCCGGCGATGACGCGCGTGCACGTGGTCAGCAGCAGCGTCCAGGTCAACGCGTACAGCAGCGGGTGGGCCAGACCGATGATCGTGAGCGTTGTCGGCGTGAGATCGGCGAGGCGGTCGGCCCCGATCAGCATCTGAATGATCAGCCGTACGAGTTCGATGCGTTGCCAGACATCGGCGATCTGCTCTGCGAACTCGCGGACCGCGATGACAAAGAGCGTCTCGAATGCGAGGATCGCTGCCGTCAGGATGACCAGCAGCGGGGCCGTTTCGCGCGCGGTCTTGCGAAACACCGCCAGGTTCACGGTCTCGGCTCCAATTTGCCGGCTTGGTAGTAGGTCATGAACAGATCTTCCAGATCGGGCGGCGCGATCGTCAGGTCCTGAACCGCCCGGCCCCCCAGCCACGACAGCAACGTCTCAATCGGGCCGGTCCAGGTGGCCGCGATGCGGTCTTCGGTCTGCTGCAAGACTTGCAGGCCCGGCGGCAGCGGTCCGGCCGACGCCCCGCCGGCAGCGAAAACGATCTCGACGTGCCGTACGGC
>Ga0307378_10009052_pt1 | contig 13126 bp, 14 predicted proteins | sample UN1MG_FD_202238 | JGI IMG/M metagenome (GOLD analysis project Ga0307378, IMG submission 202238) | Soil microbial communities from Risofladan, Vaasa, Finland - UN-1 | ecosystem: Environmental > Terrestrial > Soil > Coastal area > Acid sulfate soil | place: Finland: Risofladan, Vaasa | collected... | reverse complement strand
CCGATCGACCTATCTTGTAGCCCTGCACCATGTCCACGGAGTCATTCATCTGCTTCCACAGGGCCGGAAGGTCGCGGACGTCATACTGGGCGTCCCCATCGGTGTAGAACACGAACTCCTTGCTGGCCTCGGAGAAGCCGGTGCGCAAGGCCCCGCCGTACCCCTTGTTCTTCTCGTGGTGGACAATCCTCACCCGGTCATACCGCTGCTCGAGTTCGTCCAGGATCTCTCTCGTATAGTCGTGGCTCCCATCGTTGACCACGAGCACCTCGTAGTCGTCGGTCAGCCTCTCCAGGACGAGAATGGCTGAGAGCACCATACTGGCGATGGTGCCGCCGTCGTTGTAGGCCGGGAAGAAAACCGAAATGCCGTTCTTTGAGCCCAGCTCCATTCATTACCCCCGCAATATACACGGTCTGTGTCACCACAGACCGTGTCTGGGTTTCGCCAACTGGCCAATTACCAAGTATAGCCCACGCACCTGGCGAACGCAACCATTGGCGGCGGATGTGCATCACAGAACCAATGTCACCCTCAAGAGGAAGCGGAATGGCGACCCAAGCGCTTCTGTGCAGTCAGAAAGCCCCGTTCGTAGTAAGGGCTTCAGCCCTTCCCATGCGCTGAAGCGCACACTACGAGCCGGCAGGGGCCTCCTCCCCCTCGATGGGGGAGGATCGGAGGGGGGGTGACTGAATCTGTTCAGCCCTCATTCAAGCGGGCGGAATCACGGCCCGGCTGCTGCGCGATGATGTCCAGCCCGTAGAGGTACACCGCCTCGGTGTCGCTCATCACCACGGGCAAGGTGGCCGCCAGGTCCAGGACGTACTCCGTGGTGTCTCCCGCGATGGTCTTGCTGGTTCGCACCCCGTCGCCGTTGTAGGCGAACTGGGTGGTCTGGGTACCCAGGATGATCATCCAGGGTCATTCAGCCTTGAGAATAGCACGTTCAGTACGTGTCTTTCTCCAGATACACGGCCATACGCTCGTCGATGGCGACCAGAATGCGCTCCAGGTCAGCGAGTGTCATACAGTCAGGAGACATTGGCGTCAGAAACCTGACTACGTACTCCTCGAAGCGGCCTACAGCCTGGCATGTTCCGGTCCCGCTCTCTTGGTGGGTGTAGCAGTTGAGGCGATACTCATCCGCTGCCCGACTCTCATAGCTCAACTCGGCGGGGACCCCCCACGGACCCCAGCCATCCCTAGGAGCAAACCAGACGGGCGTCTTAACGCGGTATCCCATCTCAGCGCAGCGGGAACCACCATAGAACCTGTACACATAATGCCCAGCACGAAGGCTGAAGGGACACTCGTGTATGAAGAACCCAACCACGATTTGCTCAGCGGGCATGCGATCTTCGGGGTCGTAAGGCTCCCTCCCAGCCAGCCAACCGTCTGGGAACGCGGATTCGTCCAGCAGCAAATCGGCCACGGAAAAGCTGCGTTCGGGACCATGGTATTCAATCCCCAAGGCCTCCGTGAGAAGGCCTTCCGGCACCACCGCGAATCCGCCACAGCTCACCTCGTACCAGATGGAGTAGACAAGTCGTTTGCACGCAACAGAGGACAGCACCACGAACGCAAGAACAGCAAGCACGGTCAGGGATGCCCGTGCTCTGTGGCGGAATGGCAAGGGGGTCATGACTACTCCTCCGGGACTGGACTCTCCACGAAACCTATCTAGAACCTACCCCAAGGGGCCAGAAGTCGCTTCTGGGACCATTGAAATGCCCTGTCGGGTATGGCCACGCGTCTTGCGGATCACGGTATTGCCCTACGTCCGACGGTTGCGAGCGTCTGGAACCTGCCAGCAAGCCGCTATGGGTCGCAAGGAAGCTTCTGAACTGATCCAGTGTCAGCCCGACAGGATGCTGATCCCATAGCTGGATGCCAAACTCTACACTCCACCAATCGTCTGGACTGTCATACAGCGTGCCGCGCCAGTCCGGGTTCAGATACCCTTGTAGCAGCGATGGACACACATCATCAGGAATCCGGGGTACCAAGCAGGTTGCGTCGCCCCGTTCCTTGTGGACCTGGTCGGTGATTTGCGCGAGCGAAGCCCCCACATGCAGGGCCGGCCCAGGCCACCCCGCTGCGCGGCCGGCGTACCCGAAGTTGATGTTGCCCGGGATTGAGAACTCGTACCATGCGAAGGCCTCACCAGACCCGCGTAGCATTACGGTGTCGCCCAGCTTCTGCTCTATCTGATCCTTGAAGTCCCATGTGTGGTCGTCAGCCACACGCCTTAGCCATAGGGCAAGCCACAGGCTACGGCAACCCGGATAAGGTATGTCGCGGAATGGGCGCATGGTCACCGTCGCCTCAAGCCCATTGGCGCGCAGTTCCGCCCAGAGCCAAATGGTTATGTCCCGATGGTCCACAAAATCGTCAGGATAGTCCGAAGGCACGCCGGGTCCGGTCGGCCGTTCGAGCCCACCCAGTCCAAGAGGGTCGGGCCCCTGCAGGCCACCGGGGTCCGGGTAGTTGATGGGGTTGTTTGTGACATATATGTACCGATTGAGAGTGGCTGCCCTATCCTGGTCTCCCGGCCACGGATCCTTGGTGATGAATCTCCCCACCTCCGGCTGGTAGTACCTGGCCCGCAGGTACAGCAACCCCACCTCCGCGTCCCAGGCCTCGCCCGTGAACTGGTACGGGTTGTACACGTCGCCTCCCACCAGGGGCACGCCGAAAGGATCGTAGGCGTAGTTGGTCTCTATCTGGCCGGCGGTGTCGACCAATTGCCGCACGCTGCCCAGCCCGTCGTGAACGTAGTAGAGCCTGTCAAATTGTTGCTGCGCGATGATGTCCAGCCCGTAGAGGTACACCGCCTCGGTGTCGCTGATCACCACAGGCAGGGTGGCCGCCAGGTCCAGGACGTACTCCGTGGTGACTCCAGCGACTGTCTTGCTGGTTCGCACCCCGTCGCCGTTGTAGGCGAATTCGGTTATCAAGGTTCAGTCCAGTTGCCGCTTGCCCTTGAGGAGACTATCCCCTTGTGCGTGGCGGCGTAGGGGGCCAACAAAGACACGCCCGCGCAACTAGTCCACCTTTATCGGTCCGTAACCTGACCAGTCGTCTAGATCCGTCTCCACGTACTCCCTGGGGGGAAAGGGGATAGACTCTCCAAGACGGATGAGCCCCTCCAGTGATGTAGGGGCGAAGTACCGCACTACTGTCACCCTACTCCCTGGCTCGAGCTCGTGATATCCGTTGGACGGCTGCAGCACCAATGCGAATATGAGGCCCTCGTGGGGGTAGTAGAGCCTCACTGCTACCTCCACGCCACCCAGCGAGGTCCACGTGACCCACAGCTTCTCTAGTGTGCCATATCTCTCAACGATGTCCTCAAGCACCAGCTCATAGTCCAGGCATATCATCAGGACTTGTAACATGTCACCCTTCATGACCGCCGCATTTCGCCCAGAGCCGCTGGCCCACGACGCCGTGCTCTCCCACCATATGGTGCTGAAGCCTCCCCATCTCTCTCGCTCCACGCTATCCTGCTTGACATACTCACTACCAGCCAGGACACCCTCAACTTCCTGCACCGTGGAAACACCTGGCACCAGGCCTTGCCAGCATGGCGGCTCGCAAGGTTCCCCAGTCAGCAGGCTCGTGTCGAGCGGCGGTGGTTCGCCGCAGCCGACGCACAGCCCCAGGATCAGGACCCCCGAATTGACGAGAACAGCGAGGAAGCGCTCCAGTCCCATGGTTTGTGCATCCCTCCCGCTTGGGCACAATGATGTCCAGCCCGTAGAGGTACACCGCCTCGGTGTCGCTGATCACCACGGCAAGCGTCGCCGCCAGGTCCAGGACGTACAGAGTGGTGTCACCAGCGACGTCCTAACTGGTCCTGACCCAGTCGTTGCCGCAGCCGAGATGCGTCGTGGCGATCGCCGTAGCGAGTTGGTCACCGCTTGCCCCATTGACTAGTAGTGTAGCGGTACCCGTGCGTAGCCTTGCCAGTCATGCCCGAATTCCTGCGCCCTGGCAGGAACGCTGCTGAAGTAACCAGCCTCCCAGCCCAGTTGCAGGAACCGCTCCAATGGTGCTGCTCGGAAGTACCAGATGCTTGCCACCTTACTCTCTGGTTTCAGGGTCGCGTCATCGGGACGCAGCAGGAGGTAGACCGTGAAGCCATGTGTGGGGTAATACAGGGTGACATCGACCCACTGCCTTTCAAATCCACTGAGGTACGAAATATACTTCTCTGGAGGACCATACCTTCCTATCAGGCGCTCTAGAGTCAGGTCGTAGTCAGGATAGATGGTGATGTGGTTGAGTACTCCAGCGTCTACGGCGAAGCTGTTGTGCGCCCTACCGCGCGCGGAAGTGCTGCGCCACTGGATGCTCACCCCGACGACGCCAGCGGTCGCTGTGGTTCTATCGCCGCGGAAGACGCTGCCACGGTTGACCATCTTGCTCGTCTGCAAGAACTCGCTGACATCATCCTCGGTGCACTCGCCAGGCGTGAGGCCCTGCCAACAGGGGGGCTCGCAGGGGTCGCCGGTCAGCAAGCTCATGTCGACCGGCGGGGGCTCGCCGCAGCCGACGCACAGCCCCAGGATCAGAAGCACCAGACTGACGAGTACCGCCAGGGACCGCTCCAGTCCCATGATCTGCGAACCCCTCTTGCTTGCGCGCACCGTCCCTTCACCTTCGGTCCAGGTCGCCAGAGATGAGGCGACCGCCCTCAAGGTGCACCGCTCCACAGTTGCCTGGCCATATATGTCCACTTTATGCAACACCGCCGAGCCTTTTTCCTCTTTGCTCTCACTCAATGTACCCCAGTTGCTGCGCCCTGTCAACCTCTCTTGGCAGGCTCGGGATACCAACCAAGAGTCACGGTATGCGCTGCATACGGCCCTCTCGCCCGGGATGCAGAGCTAATGCGCAATGGGACCTCAGCCCTTCCCATGCGCTGAAGCGCACACTACCAGCCTCTGAGGGCCGCCTGCCGCTCCATGGGGGAGGACTGGTCGAGGGGGTGACTGCGTCTCTTTGGCCCCACATTCAGGGACTGGAATCACGCTCCGACTGCTGCTGCGCGACGATGTCCAGCCCGTAGAGGTACACCGCCTCGGTGTCGCTGATCACCACTGGCAGGGCGGCCGCCAGGTCCAGAATGCGCCGCCTGCCTCGGTGGCGATCCGTATCGCGTGTGGGCACGCCAAGCGTGTGCATGCGTCTCTCACGGCGATACCGACAAGTCTTGAAGCAGCTGAAGCACCGCTAAGGCCCAACTAAGGAGGCACACAATTGACACGGTGAGCGGAGCAACCAACAGCGCAACCCCTCTTGTTGCCCTCGTCCAGCTCCGGAGATCTATCGCGAAGAGAATGTCTCGCACGCCCAAAACCGCCAGCACGAACAGGAGAACCCAGAATGGCAAGGAACAGGGCCAGAACAGACGTCCCGCGAGGAACATTGGTCACACCCCCCTTGATACTTGTCCCGTTGCGGCGTGCCCGCCGGATGTGCGGGACCTCGCCCCGATGTTGGGGCCTTGGCGCGCTGCGACAACCCTTGACGTGTCCGCACCGAGATGGGTATCCGTCGCATCACCGACGTGGGTGCACGCACTGCCTACCACCGATCATCCCACAACCGGTTCAGGAGCCCAGAGTTCGGCCGCATCCTCAGATCGGGATAGTCTTCCGCGGGCTCGAACCAGTAGAACAGTTGGTAGATGGTGCCACCCCAGCCCCAGGAATCGCCGCGCGCGACATCGTTGAGAGGATGCCAATCCGTACCCGGGAACCTGGTCGCCGAGGCCCATCCCGTCGAGTTGAAAACCTCAAACCTCAGCCGATGCGATCCTTCCAGGTGTACCGAGATCTCGTCGAGGGATCCAAGGGTGCCATCGACAGGATCGATTTGCCCCTCCGCCGTAGTTGACCCCAGACCGACGCTGCAGACAGAGAGGGCAACGTTGGCTCTATGGTAAGCGCCTAGACCGCGAATCACCCTGACCGGCAGCAGCCCCCCCCTGCCCTCTATCCTGTGCTCTGTCCACCACCACGGGACCTCATGGTCTCCTTCCTCCGCCCAAAGTCGTTTGAATTCCTGGACCCCGCCGCTGTACCTCACATCCTGCGTCAACGGCTCATTCGGACCGAATTCCTGTCTTACCTCTCCCTCCTCCCAGAGCCAGTCGTGGACCAGGTTGGTCGCCTGCCGATGCGATTCCGAAGGGTCGTACTCGGCATCCTGCAGGCCGCTTGGGTCCGTGGAGTTCACCGGGCTGTTCCGCGCGTATGCGTAGCGGTTAAGGGTGCCCGGTTCCCAAATATCCCCGCGCCACGGATCCTTGCTGACGAACCTCCCCGTACCCGGCTGGTAGTACCTGGCCCGCAGGTACAACAGCTCCACCTCCGCGTCCCAGGCCTCGCCCGTGAACTGGTACGGGTTATACCCCTCGCCGCCCACCAGGGGAACCCCGAAAGGATCGTAGGCGTAGTTGGTCTCTATCTGGCCGGTGGTATCCACTAGCTGCCGCACGCTGCCCAGCCCGTCGTGGGCGTAGTAGAGCCTTTCGGACTGCTGCTGCGCGATGATGTCCAGCCCGTACAGGTACACCGCCTCGGTGTCGCTCATCACCACGGGAAGCGTCGCCGCCAGGTCCAGGACGTACTCCGTGGTGTCTCGGGCGACGGTCTTGCCCGTTCTCACCCCATCGCCGTTGTAGACGAACTGGGTCGTCAACGACCCTTCCGTGACCTGGGTCAGCCGGTTGGCGTCGTCGTACGTGTAGCTGCGCACACCATCGCTGGTGAGGTTGCCGTTGGCGTCCCAGTTGTGTCCCTCCAATTAGGGACGCGCCGCACCGAGAACGACGAGCTTGCCTGTCGGGCCCTTCCACCGCCGACCACGGTTGGCGGCGTCCCCACTCGCTACGCTCAGTCCGTTCCTATTCCCAGATACAGCGCCATGCGCTCGTCTATGCCGACGAGCACGCGACCCAACTGGTCGAGCGTCATGCACTCAGGGGACAAGTTAGTGTTCAAGGCCGATACATACTGATCATACTGGACTACAGCCTTGCACCTCCATTCTGGCGGACCCACCGGCCCCATGTCCATTTGGGCGCAGGCGAACCGCTGCAGATCGCCGACACGGCTGTGGTACACCCATTGTTCTGGCACATGCCAGGGGATGAGCACGCTATTGTGATGGAGGAACTCGCTGGTTGAGAAATCCGACTCAAAGGCTCTACGGGCCTCAATCTCCGACCTGTACCGGTAAAGCCGTTGCTCGGCACCGAATGTCTCGCACCCCGTGCCTTCGTGGCACAACTGCGTTTGCAGGCTCTCAATCTCCCCGTGCTCACCCTGCGCACGCTCGGGTGGCGGCAACGGATTCATGCAGACCGACCAGTCAGGAGGAAAGGCGGACCCATCAATCATCAGCGCGTGCATGTCCACCGTAGGGGTAGGCGTCTTGCCGAGATCCTCGATATGGCATCCGCCACCTATGAGTACACATAGACACCAGAGCGCCATCACGCGCCGCATTCTGTGCTTGTTCATCGTCATTCTACTATCGCATCCTCTCGATCTAGTACCAAGACGGCGTGTCCCTAGTTCTCGAAATCTCACCTCTCTCACCAGCTTCCAGAACCGCATTCATGATGTGAGATGTCTGGACACTGACAGCGTGCGCATTCCAAAGGCGCATACCTATCGCGGTCCCAACTCGATCCTCAGGATGATCGAACACCCAGGTGGCGGGAAGGAACACCAGGTGCCACCAAGGTCGCGGCCTCGGGAGGCGACAAGGGTCACGATACTGGACCGCGTAGCCAACGTCCGAGGGGATCTGCACCAGTCCCGCGCCGTTTAGAAGTTCAGCCGAGGTGAAGCCAGCTGCCCTGCCCAGGTACCCAAACATTATGTTGCCCCAGATGTCGTAGTAATACCGGTACTCTCCCAGCCACTGCGAGGTTCCGAATTCATCAGCGATGCGAGGCTTGGGGTCCCAAGGTCCCCCTGGGCGTACCATCCGTCCGAAGATGCGATATGCCTCGATCTTCGCCTTTACTCTCTGGTCAAGCGAGCCCCAGCCCCAGATCACTGACCTGTTCAGAGCCGCTAGCCGCACGGTGGTTTGGCTCTGTGCATTCCTTATCATTTCAGCGCGTATCCAGGCAACGACAGGCGGCTCTGGCAAGTCGAGTTCCTGCTGGGGAGCAAGTCCACTTCGGTCCATCATATTCACAGGGTCGTTCATGACATACACATATCGGTTGGAAGTAGATGGACTCCGTTGGCTGCCCGCCCACGGATCCTTCGTGACGAACCTCCCCACCTCCGGCTGGTAGTACCTGGCCCGCAGGTACAGCAACTCCACCTCCCCGTCCCAGGCCTCGCCGGTGTACTGGTACGGGTTGTACACGTCGCCTCCTACCAGGGGTACCCCGAAGGGATCGTAGGCGTAGTTGGTCTCGATCCGACCTGTGGTGTTCACCAGTTGCCGCACGCTCCCCAACCCGTCGTGCACGTAGTACAGCCTCTCGGCTTGCTGCTGCGCGATGATGTCCAGCCCGTAGAGGTACACCGCCTCGGTGTCGCTGATCACCACGGGAAGCGTGGCCGCCAGGTCCTGGACGCACTCCGTGGTCTCTCCGGCGACGGTCCTGCCGGTTCGTGCCCTGTCGCCGTTGTAGGCGAATTCGCTTCCTTAGGTTCAGTCCAGCCGCCTCCTCGTCTCGAGAAACCTCCCCGCTCAGTGCATCACCATCCAGACGACCAACGAAGACACGTCCGCAAGACTACTCCAACTCTATCGGCCCATAGCCTGGCCAGTCTCGCAGGACCTCCAGCGACCTAGCTGGAGACATCCCGTAACCCGCGTCATAGCGCAGTTGCAGGAACCGCTCCAATGGCGCTGCTCGGAAGTACCAGACTTCTGCCACGCTGCTCTCTGGTCGTAGCGTCCCATCGTCGTAAGGCAGCACAAGGTCAACCGTGAACCCATGCGTGGCGTAGAATAGGGTGACATCGTAATACAGCGGTCCCCCAATGGGGACAATCACCTCGTACTTCTCTGGAGGACCATACCTGTCGATCAGGTGCCCTAGAGTGACACCGGGGTAGGGGCAGATCGTAAGGTCTGTGAGTAGGCCTTCCTCTATGCAGAAATCGTTGCACATAGCGAGGCCACCACTACTGCGCCAATGTATGATGACGCCCGCCACTTCCTCACCGCCTCGCGTCAACCGGGTGTAGCTGCTTCTGCGCACCGACCGTGTGTCCACGAATCTCGTCGCCCTCATGAACTCAGCGACATCCTCCTCGGTGGATTCGCCGGGCGTGAGCCCTTGCCAGCATGGGGGCTGGCATGGCTCGCCGGTGAGCAAGCTCATGTCAAGGGGCGGGGGCTCGCCGCAGCCGACGCACAGCCCCAGGATCAGAAGCCCCAGACTGACGTTTACAGCGAGGGACCGCTCCAGTCCCATGATTTGTGCACACCTCCTGCTTGCGCGCAACGATGTCCAGCCCGTACAGAGGTACACCGCCTCGGTGTCGCTGATCACCACGGGCAGGGCGGCCGCCAGGTCCCGGACGTACTCCGTGGTGTCACTGCTCTCGGTCTCGCTGGTTCGCACCCCGTCGCCGTTGTAGGCGAACTGGGTGCTGAGCGACCCTTCCGATACCTGGGTCAACCGGTTGGCGCGGTCGTACGTGTAGCTCACCTAGCCCTCGGGCGTGGTCATCGTCTTGCGGTTGCCACCACGAAGTAGACGCGGGCATAGGAGACCTTGCTGACGGTCGCAGCATGTCTGACTCGGTAGATCCGTTCGCGTGTCCAGACCACCTTCTTGTTCACCGACTCTCGCCGCGCAGGCTCCCGCGAGTGCTGCAACAACGGAGGCTGTGCCCATCAGACGCGTGGATTTGCAGAGACCCTATCTCACGCGTATACGTCCAAAGCCTGCCCAGTCCCGGACGTCCGTGTCCACATACTCCCTTGGCGGAAACGGGATAGAAGGGCCCAGATTCGCAAGCTCCTCCAGTGTCGTGGGTGGAAAGTACCACACGCGCCTGACCGTGTCTTGCGCTGTGAGTTCATGGTAGCCATTGGAGGGCTCAAGTTCCACCTGAGGTATGAAGCCTTGACTGGGGTAGTAGAGGTTGACGAGGGCAACCGCGCTACCCCCGGCACTCCACTGGACCCACAGCTTCTCAGGGGGACCATACCTAGCCAGGAGTTGATCGAGCGTGAGTTCGTAGTCCAAGGATACGACCATGCTAGACAACACCCCCTCTCGGATGCCGAAGGCATTTGTTGTACCCTGGTCTCGCCCTCCGGGTGCGGCTTGCCACCAGATAATGGTCTCGCCGCCGTGCATGTCGCGATAGTGATCATCCACGTAGTCACTTTCTGACACGAAATCCTCGATCTGACCCTCCGTGGACACGCCGGGAACCAGACCTTGCCAGCAAGGAGGTCCGCACGGCTGTCCAGTGAGGAGGCTCTTGTCGATAGCGGTCGCTTCGCCGGCGCGGCAGGCCGCAAGGCACGCCATCAGTATGGTGACCGAGAGGAGGTGTGCAGCCCGCGGCGGGCTTTGTCTTCGCTCCATCTGCTACTCCTCTACTCCTCGAACATCCAGTCCCACCAGGGATAGGGCTTGGGGCTCAGAGGGTTCATCTGTTCTGCAACATACCGCCATCTGCCAGGTGATATCTCTTTTCTCACTCTATGCGCATGGTCGTCATACACATATGCCGCAACCGACTCGGCCCAGTCCTCACGGGGGTTCAACCCGTCCGTCTTTCTGCCCTTCTTCCATCTCCTCACCTGAAGATCGCCCTTTTCGCCCTCCGCTCGCGGTAACCTGCATTCGACTATCTCTCGCGTCCACATTCCCCTGCTAAGCATTCCACCAGACAGCAGACCTGCATTCTTCCCAATGCCAAAGTCCCACCAATGGGCCAATTCATGCACTACTGTCCATTTCTGGCCCGCTACATCATCCCACCAGAATCCAGAGAAGCCTATGCTGAACGGACTAGTAAACCCGCGGTAGTGCTCCCCGAATACCACAAGCGCACTCTGTCTCTTGTAGACACACACCGGGCCTACGCGTGTCTTGAAGGCCGCGCTTCCGCCCTGCATCTCCGCCGCGAAGTCTCGTGCTGCCCAGCGCAGTGTATCTAGCTCCAGCGCCCTCCAATCTGACCATAAGGTATAGCCCAGGTCTGGCTCGCCGCCGACGCCCCGGTGCAGTTGCCTGCTGCCGACGAGGATCCCGTAGTCCCTTTCGAGTTGGTCGGCCCTGGCCTTGAGGGCGACATCGACGATCGGCGCCTCGCAGTGGATGTCCATGCACCCTTGGTAGCCACTTCGATCCACAAGGCTGGCTGGGTTGCTCCGCGCATAAGAATAGAGGTTAAGAGTGGGAGGCGTCCATGGATCCCCCTCCCACGGATCCTTCGTGATGAACCTCCCCACCTCCGGCTGGTAGTACCTGGCCCGAAGGTACAGCAACCCCACCTCCGCGTCCCAGGCCTCGCCCGTGTACTGGTAGGGATTGTACACATCGCCGCCCGCCAGAGGCACGCCGAAGGGATCGTAGGCGTAGTTGGTCTCTATCTGGCCGGTGGTATCCACAAGCTGCCGCACGCTGCCCAATCCGTCGTGCAGGTAAGTAGTACCTGGTGCTCTGCTGCTGCGCGATGATGTCCAGCCCGTAGAGGTACACCGCCTCGGTGTCGCTGATGACCGTGGGCAGGGGAATGACTGCGCCTGTGGCGATTGCTTCCCATCATGGAGGCGGTTCAAACGCCGACCGGCTTCAGCTGCTCGATATCCCTGTCAGGGACGTCTGCAGAGGAACAGTTCGACCAATCACCCCGTTGAGGTCAGGGTACGAGGTCGAGCGGTCCGTATCCGTGCCAATCCTGCAGTGTGTCCTCAACCGCACACGGGTAACCTATATCACGACAGAGCCGAAGATAGTCCTCTATCTGCGAAGCCGATCGAAAGTACCAGACGCTGACGATTTCGCCATCCGGTGTCAGCTCTACCTCGCCCTGCCGGATTATGAGCGTAGCCTCGAACCCATGACGTGGGTAGAATAGGGTCACCCTAACGTACGGCGATTCAACACCCTCCAACCAGGCAGTGAACTTGGCGGGGGCCCCGTACGTCTCCAGCAAATCCTGTAGGGTGACTTCAGAATCAACCCATATGGTCATGTATTGGAGCATCCCGTCCTTAATGACAGAACGGTTGCCGAACTGTCGAGGCACGTTGGACATGTTAGCAGTGCTCCACCACTGTATCGTCGTACCCACGACCTCGCCGCGGCCTCGAGTCATGTCGCCGCGGAATATCGAAGACTGGTCCACTAACTCACTGCTCCGCAAGAAGTCATTCACCTCCTCCTCTGTGGACACGCCTGGAGTGAGCCCTTGCCAACAAGGGGGCCCGCAAGGCCCGCCAGTGAGCAAGCTCATGTCCAGCGGCGGGGGTTCGCCGCAGCCGACGCAGAGCCCGAGGATCAGGAGCCCCAGGCTGACGAGTACCGCCAGGGACCGCTCTAATCCCATGGTTGGTCAAACCCTCTTGCTTGCGCGCAGCGTCCCTTCACCTTCGGTGCACGACGCCAGAGATGAGACGACTGCTCCAAAGGCGCGCCGATCCGCAGTTGCACGGCCACATGTGTGCACTTTGTGCAACATTCACAGGTCTTTTTCCTCTATTCTCTCAGTGAGTATACCCCAGTTACCGCGATCTGTCAACCTATCTTGGCAAGCACGGGACAGCAACCAAAAGTCATGGTATGCCATGGATACGGCCCTCTCGCCCCGGATGCGGAGGTAATGCGTAATGGCACTTCAGGCCTTCCCGTACGCTGAAGCGCACACTACGAGCCAGCAAGGGCCTCCTCCTCCTTGATGGGGGCGGATTGGAGGAGGGGGTGACTGCGTCTCTTTGGCCCCACATTCAGGGGTTGGAATCACGCTCCAACTGCTGCCGCGCCAGGATGTCCAGCCCGTACAGGTACACCGCCTCGGTGTCACTGATCACCATAGGAAGTGTCGCCGCCAGGTCCAGCACGTACTGCGTGGTGTCTCCGCCGACCGTCTTGCTCATCCGTACCCCGTCACCG
>Ga0307378_10009051_pt1 | contig 13127 bp, 10 predicted proteins | sample UN1MG_FD_202238 | JGI IMG/M metagenome (GOLD analysis project Ga0307378, IMG submission 202238) | Soil microbial communities from Risofladan, Vaasa, Finland - UN-1 | ecosystem: Environmental > Terrestrial > Soil > Coastal area > Acid sulfate soil | place: Finland: Risofladan, Vaasa | collected... | reverse complement strand
TAAATAGGGTGCCTTTTATTGCTGCTGCACCTGATAGTGTATCGCTCAATCCAACTAGCTTATTCTTCTTCTCTTATCCTGATACTGATGGTACTCAGGTAACATCATCACAAGCTTGGACAGCAACTAAAATATCTGATACATACAATCTGGTAAATACATTCACAGCTAATGGCTCGAGCTTAGGTTTCTTAAATGTGACTATTCAAGACCCGGGAGGACAACCGTTCGCAAGTGCAACTATAAGGGTGACTAGTGGAACAGCAATTGCAGACCTAACAGTAGACTTTGACAACACCTAACAAAAATAAAAAATTGGGATATGAGTTTTATAAAATATAATGGGCAATTTGTAAAGTTTGAAGGGTGTCCTAAAAAATATTGGTAATTATGCAATACATCGTTAACAGTAGTGGTTTTTATGCGACGTATAATACTGCGTATTTAATATATACTCCTGAATTTAGTATTGTAAATAGTATGTCACCGGCGTTAATTAGAAATTCAGAAGGGGATAACTTAAGTGCGAGTGGGACAACTACATTAATAGAAATTACTGGTGTCAGTGGAAATACTCTTACATTAAATGTTCTTCCAGAAAATTTAATAAATACAGATATTGATTGGTTTATTCAAAGTCTTGATTCAACAGATTATAATTCTAGTTCTCCATCATATAATGGTGATTATACACGTCAGAATAAAATTATAAGTTTTGATTTTCTTAATGACAAAATTACAATAACATCCTCTACTGGATTTACGGTTGGTAAAAATATATGTTTATATTCACCTTGGGCAAATTATGAATTCCTACCTGGACAAGAGTCTGCGGGCGTATTATCTGCTGGTAGTGGTTGGATGAATTCATATGTTAGTTCAGGCCCAGTTTGGTATGATGCTTCTAATGAAAAATATATGATGGCATTTGGTGGCAGAACTACATCACATGCGCAAGTAGGCATAGCTTTTAGCACTGACTTATCAACCTGGACCATTGGGAATGGTGGCAACCCTATTATATTAAATTCTGACCATGCTAATTTTACTACACACGTTTTAGCTGGAGGTAATATAGTAGAACTTGATACAGGAAGAATTGCATTTACTGTAACAGGATATAATGGAACATCAAGATATTGTCATATTATAGAAATGGATAAAGATGCTTCAACTTCAACAATTTCAATATCTGATTCAATTCTTCCTACAATCTCACCCGAGACTCCAGCTTGGTACTCAAATGCATTAGTAAAATATAATGATCAATTTATTATTACTACTTTCAAATCAAACGCTGGAGCATTAGAAACTTGGACAAATGAAATGTGGACAAGTGATTCTTCTTTATTAGGCACTTATACTAAAACCTGTGATATTTTAACTACAGAATATAACAGTAATGATTCAGTTTGGTTAGAAGGACACGCAGATGCTTTATGTCCATTTGTCGAAAATGGTTCTCTTTATATGCTAATTGAGGGTACTCAACGATACACTATTTCAGGGATTCAGGGTAATAGAGTGATGGGATTAATGGCTTATGATGACGCTAGCACTTGGTCAATAGTTAATAATTTTGCACCAGAAATTATCTTTCCTATGTATTTTTATAATATTGTAAGTGAAAATTATGATTGGGCTGGTGGCCATTTAGGTGGAAATCAATCATTTATTAAAACAAATGGAAAATGTTATTTATTCGGTTCATTTTTATACACATCAAACAGCTATCAAGTTGGAGCATTAGAATTAATCAATAGAACTTAAAAATAGTAGAATTTGTAAATACATCAAAGATAATGTAGCATGCTAATAAAACTCTATATACATTTTATTATATAATAATAAATTATAATTTTTCATTAAAACTTCTATACATGGATAGAAACTTATGTAAAAAAATATTATTAAATGGTGGTAGTATAATACCTTTAATAATAGATCCCAAGCATTCACAAGGTCTTGGATTAATGAATCCTTCTATACTTTTAGATAAAACAAGAATATTAGTTAATTTAAGAAATATTAATTATACTCTTTATCACTGTGAAGGTTCACAACTTTTTAATAATCGATGGGGTCCACTTTCATATTTACATCCTGAACATGATATGCATTTACGTACTTTTAATTATCTATGTGAATTAAATCCCGAAACACTTGAAATACAAAATTACTGTTTAACTGATACAACTAAACTTGATGTTCCGCCATTATGGGATTTTGTAGGACTTGAAGACGCTAGATTAGTTAGATGGGATGGAAAATTATTTCAATGTGGAGTTCGTAGAGATACAACATCAAATGGTGTTGGTAGAATGGAATTATCAGAAATTATAGAAAATTTTGAAGTTAAAGAAGGTGGAAGTAGATTTATTGAAATATCTCGTTCAAGAATAGATCCTCCAGGTGAACCTACATATTGTGAAAAAAATTGGATGCCAGTTTTAGATATGCCTTTTCATTTTGTTAAATGGACAAATCCAACACAAGTAGTCAAAGTAAATCCAACAGCAGGTACATCAGAAACAATATTTTTAGGAAAAAGTCATATTCCTGGTGTAAGAGATTTTAGGGGTGGCTCTCAAATAGTACCTTGGAAAAATTATAGAATATGTTTATTACATGAAGTAAATCTTTTTAATAATAAATTAGAACAAAAAGATGCTACATATTTACATAGATTTATTGTTTGGGATAAAGAATGGAATATTATTAAAATGTCAGATCCTTTTTCTTTTATGGATGGTGAAATTGAATTTGGGTGTGGACTTACATTTTATAAAAAAGATATGTTAGTCACATTTGGTTTTCAAGATAATGCAGCATATGTTTTAAAAATTCCTGAGCATATGATAGAAGAAATGTTAGGATTTAAGAAAAATGAAATTAAAGATTCAAAAAAGGTTGAAAGTATTAGCCAAATACCTATTAAAAATTTTGGAAAAACTATAGAGGAACCTATGCCTAAAATTAATGAATAAAAATAAATTTAAAAATTTTCCTGAAGTTTACTATGTTAGTGTAATTCATAGTAAAGATAGGCGTGTTATATTGGAAGAACAATTAAATAATTGTAATATTAAAAATATAAATTCACTTATATCTACAACAGAATCAGATAATGAAAATGTTGTATCAGGTCCATTTGTATATCAATTAAGTTATAATCATATAGGATGTATAACATCACACCTAAAAGCTATTAAAAAATGGTATATGATTTCTGAATCACCATATGCAGTATTTTTTGAAGATGATATATCATTAGAAACAGCTGAATATTGGAATTTTACATGGGAAGAGTTTATGGATAACCTTCCATTAGATTGGGAATGTATACAATTAGCATGTATTAGAGATAAAGATATTCAAATGAATATTAAAAAGCGGGCATGGGATGATTGGAGTATTTCAGCATATATGATAACTCGGGATTATGCTAAACGTCTTTTGGACGCATATTACGAAAATGATGAATTTACATTAGATTTAAAAAATACTATATATTGGCCGGTTGCAGAAAATGTAATATATTTTATTGGTAGAACTTATACTTTTCCTCTTTTAATAGAAAATTTAAAATTTGAAACAGTATTTGAACATAGAATTGCTGATGATATACATAATACAATGCATTTACATTCGGCTACATTTGTGTTAAATTGGTGGAAAAATAATGTAGATAATGATATTAAAAAATTAATGGATGTAAAATATTATCAAAATAATATAGAATTTAATAGATGAACGGATATTCACAAGCAGGACAAGATATATTTATATTATCTTTATTTGATAAAGATTATAATGGTACATTTGTAGATATTGGGTGTAATATGCCCAATACAATTAATAATACATTATTATTAGAAAAAAACGGTTGGACTGGAATTTCAATTGATATAGAAAATTTTAGTAAAGAGTGGGAATCTAGAAAAACACCTTTTATACAAGTAGATGCATTAAAATGTAATTATAAAGATCTTTTTAAATCTTATAATTTACCAAAAGTTATTGATTATTTAAATTTAGATATAGAAGGAGAAGGATTAAGATATAAAGCTTTAGAAAGAGTTATGAAAATTGGTGACTTTAAAGCAATTACAATTGAACATGATTTATATAGAGGGTACGATTTATCAGAAAGACTTCCACAACGAAAACTTTTATCAGAATTAGGATATTTATTGTTATGTTCTGATGTACATGTAAATAATATAAATTATCCATTTGAAGATTGGTGGGTTAACCCAAAATATTTAAATGAATCACAATATATACACTATAAAAGCGTGTATAAATCGGGATTTGAAATAATTAAAGAAAATAAGATATGAATACAAAATTAACCAGTGCTTTATATAATTACTTAATGGATCCTAAAAATCCTATGTATAATTTTACGCTGGGTAAGGTATATGAAGATATGGGGCATACCGCAGCTGCGGCTTCTTTTTATATCCGAACAGGTGAATTTGCAACAGAATTTGAAGATAATAGTCTTTTAACATATGAAGCACTTTTACGTTTAGCGCTTTGTTTTGAACATCAAGGTTCACGTGTTTTTACTGTAAAGGGAATTCTTTTAAGAGCAATATCTATAATGCCAGAACGTATAGAAGCATATTTTCTTTTATCTAGAATGTATGAAATGACAAAAGAATGGCAAGAAAGTTATACATTTGCATTAATGGGTGAAAAAATAAAAGATAATCAGCCAAAAGAAAAATTAATAACAGACGTAGAATATCCAGGTGATTATGCTTTTATGTTTGAAAGAGCAGTATCTGGTTGGTGGCTGGGATTATGGGATGAATCAATTAGTTTATTTAAGCAACTTAATAAAATTCCAAATATGGTTTGGAATTATAAATCAATTGTGCAAAATAATCTTGCTAATTTAGCAGGTTATATGTGGAAATCTCCTATAGTATATACACATGATTCTCATTATGAACATCTTAAATATAAATTTAGAGATTCTTTTAAAATTAATGAAAATTATTCACAATGTTATCAAGATATGTTTGTTTTAACTATGCTTAATGGAAAAACAAATGGTAAATTTTTAGAAATTGGATGTGCAGATCCATATTTTGGAAATAATACAGCATTATTAGAAAAAACTTTTAATTGGACAGGTGTTTCTATAGATATAGATCAACATCTTATAGATGAATTCACCCCCGCCCGTCCACGTAGTAATGCTATATGCGCTGATGCAACTAAACTAGATTATAATACAGTATTAATTTCAACACTAGATTATGATTATTTACAATTAGATTGTGATCCACCTATGATTACTTACAATACTTTATTAAAAATACCTTTTAATTCTCATAAGTTTGCAGTAATTACATTTGAACATGATAAATATGCAGATGAAGATGCACTTATTCAGGAAAAATCACAAAAATATTTACAATCCTTAGGCTATGAATTAGTAGTGAATAACATAGCACCTGATAATCATAATTCTTATGAAGATTGGTATGTTCATCCTGATTTAGTAGATAGAAAAATAATTGATAAAATGAAAAATATATCAGATAAGCCTAAACGAGCTGATAAATATATGTTAGGTAGAATATGAAACAAATAATAAAGGGCTATATTTTATGGATGTGGTATTATTTATATAAACCTTATAGAGAAAAGAGAAAAAAGGAAGCACAAAAAAGAATTACTATTTGTGAAAAATGTGAATTTTTTAGTAAACATTTAAGAATGTGTGATATTTGTGGATGCTTTTCTGATATTAAAACAAAAATGCCGTTTGATTTAGATGAAAATGGAAAGTCAATCGATGGATGTCCTGAAAAATTTTGGTAACCTTATCGAAATTATTATCAATGGCATGGAGATAAATGTAAGCTAAAATAGATGGTTGTTGGGAAAGAAAATGGTAAGAGGGTTAACACCCTCTTTTTTTGTGAATATATAAAATAAAATGTGGTTATGGCTGATTGCCCAGATAACGATAAAACATTAAGTGCTGCATTTCCTGAAAAGGCTGGTAGTTTAATTGTAGGTGATATTAATGAAGCTGTTGCCGGTGCGGCAGCATCATATGATATTGTAAACAAAATGGCTGTTGCTACTCAAAATTATAATGCATTTAATTCTGTAGTTAATCAATTATTAGGATATGATGTTCGTTGGTTTAGAGCTGTTCCACAACAACGATCAAAAGATGTTATTTTTCAAGAATATACATTATCAAATGTTGAAGAAACACCATTATGCATGAAAGTAGTTATTCCAGATGGAAGATTCCCTGATAGTAAATATAATTTTGATTTAATGGGTCTTGAATATGAAGTCCCCTTAGAAGTACAAATTGATAAACTATATTGGGAATCAATAGCCGGATTTGGAACTGCACCACAGAAAAAAGATATTATTTATTTCCCTCTTCCAAATAAATTATATGAAGTTGAATCTTCACATTTATTTAGAGGATTTATGGAACAAGAAACTGCTTGGAAAATTAATCTTATGAAATATCAACCATTGGCATCTAGAAGAGAATCAGTTCAATTACAAGATACTATTGATCAATATACAGTTAGTGTAGATGAAATTTTTGGAGAAGCCATAAACAGCGATGTTAAAAAACTTGTAGATGATCAACAAATGAATCAATATAATTCAACATCAGTAGATAAGTATAAAACAACTGATGCTTCATTAGTTACTATTTCCACACCATTTCAGGTTTATGGAACTATCGTTGCTCAATCATTTTATGATCTTCAAACATCAAATTCTATTGATGCAGTTTCATATAAATTAACTGATAATATAGGTCTTGTTAGTGATAGAAGTTTAGTAGCATGGACTATGTTAAAAGATATTCCAACTATACATAAAGAGTGTATAGTTAATTCTATTACTTTAGCTGTATATCCATATATAGATCCATCAACTCAAGAAATTGGAAATTATACAATACAAATGGCTTCACCAAATCCTTATAGTGTTGGTGAAACCATTATTATATATCGTGAAGGTGCTATTAATTTTTATGCTATAATTTTAAGTGTTGATGATACAACAAATCCAACTACTTATCATTGTAATATAGATGATTCGGTAATAAGTCATTTAAATGAAATAACAACTAGTTGGTCAAGTCTTCCTGGATATAAAGGTAAAGTAAAAGAACCTATTAATATTATTGATGGATTAGATACAATGGGTGATCATAAATTTACAGTAAATATATATGCAAATCAATTTATAAAAATTAATTATGGAACTCAAGAATATGTAGCTATTTTATCAGATAAGCTTCTTGATACAAAATGGTATGGAATAGCAGTTAATATTGGAAATCAATGGGGACAATATAACGTATATGTTTGGGAACGACATGATACCGATGAAAATGCAAAATTACAAATATTCTTTTATGAAACTATTAATCTTATTCCCGAAGAAATTGCTATTTCTAATTTTACTATTAATAAATCCCCAGGATATTTAACTAATTTAAGATTATTTAATACTACAGTAGAAGAAGAAAGACAGTCAAATGAATTATTATCATATTTTAGTAAAGATGGTGATCAAATAATAATTGCAGATTTGGCAGAAACAAAATTACGTTTACCTTACATAACAAAACAGCGTTAAAAATGAAAAGGAAAATATTATGTGAATCATTACAAGAGTTCCGTCAATTAAAAGAAGAAAAGGAACCTCTTGCTGTTGCAGTATTAGGTGCTCCTGCAGGTGGAAAATCTTTTACAATGCAAACTATTGCTAAAACTATAAAAGATGCAAGAATTTCTGATACTTTAACTAAAGGAGAAAATTTATCTATTGATAAATTGCGAGATGAATTTAGAAGTAAAAATCCTCATGAACAAATGCGTGGTTTTGTAAGAGCATATTATTATCTTAAAGATAAAGCCAAAGAAGATCCTAAACAATACACTAATTGGTTTAATGATATTAAATCACTATGGAATGATAAACTTAACAAATTAATAACTTCTGTAAAAATTGTTGCAAATGATAATGATTTAACATTTGATGGTGAACCTGCATCAAAAAGTATGAATAAAATGATAAACAATAAAAGTTTTTCCACTTCAAAAATTATTACACAATTAGATCGTTATACAGATTATAAACGTGTTGTACGTTATTTTCAAGGTGAAAGACAACAACAAGCAATTGATAAACAATACAATTTAACTTATGATGAATCTGGAGATGAACCAGAAAAAATTCTTAATGGTTTAAGAAAATTACATAAAAGTGGTTATGTTACTGATGTATTTCTTATTCATCCTGAAAATGTTGCTACTAATATTATTCAAAACTATTATAGAGTTTTAACTGGATTAGATGGTGGTAGAGACGCAAGTGAAGCTATAATCAATGCTTATTTAGAAATAGAAAAAAATAAGAAAAAATATACTAATGACGCAGAAGATAATTTAAAAACAACTACACAAACATTACAAAATCCCACAAGTGCTTCGTATATTCATGAACCTATCATTAAAGCAAATGTTGAAGATGATGATGAACGAGGAGATAAATCTATAGATGTATTTACCGAGGTTAGTCCAATGAAACCAATTCGAGCATTTAATTTTTTTAACAAAAAATTAGAAGAAGAAGAAAAACCTATTTTTCTTGCTTTGTTAAAATATCGAATGCTTACTATGGCTAATTTACCAGAAAATGCAAAAGCAATATTAGAGAGAATAACAAAAAGCCTTAATAATATTCAGGCCTTTAGAATATTAAATGACGCAGCGGAATCTAAAAAATATGTATTTAAATATGGTGGAATAACACCTAAATTTTTAATAAATGCAAAATCCGTTTTAAAATAAGAATATATGAAAGTTAAAGATGAACGTAAAGAACTAGAAAAAATGTTGGGAAGTTCCCCAAAAGATATAAATAATAATGTTCCCACAGAAGATATACCTGGTTTACGAGCTGAACCAGTAACAGATGTGAATTTCGATGAATTAAAGTTAAAATGCGAAGTAGATGCTCGTGTTATGATCACCAATGCTATTTCATTTATTATTCCTCAAGATATGATTGAAAATAATCAATATCTTCAAAATAAACTTGAAGTAGATGTGATATCTTTGGGTAGTATGATTTATCAATTACGAACCAATGAAGTAATGCAAAAAGCTTTAATTGATCAAATTAATTTAGGAATGGTAAATGCTCGCATGTTTGAAGTATTCTCAGGAATGTCAAAAACTGTAGGTGAACTTAATAAACAATTAATCCAAACTGTAGAAGCTATTAAACAAACCTATAAAGGATTTGTTGAAGATGTTAAAGAAAAAAGAACCGAAGCATTAGGACCATCATCTACTGGCCCTACGGGTATGATAACAACTGGTGATGGTGGGGTTGTTACAAGAGGTACCAAAGAATTAATTAATAATGTCAAAAGAATTAAAGACCAAAAAGCTAAAGAAATCTCAGATATTGATTATATAGATGATGCTGGTTTAGTTCCAAATATTGACATAAAACTCTTATAATGGCAGCACCCGTAATATGGAATAGTCAACATGTCCAATCAACTTTGGAAAAATTAAGGATGGGATATCCTGCAGATCTTACATGCTTTCATCAAAGTGATATAGAATTAAAAGCAGCTAATATTTTATGGCAATCAACTGCTGATGAAGTTAATGAATTTCATAAATGTTATACAAATATTATTTATTTTATTGAAAAATATTGTAGATTTCTAACAGATGCTGGTAGAACAACTGTTAAATTAAGAGATTTTCAGAAAAAGATCTTAATTTCCTTAGCTGCAGAAACATTACAACTACTTGAAACCGGTGAAGAAGATTTAGTACCAAATGTTCGAAATATGATAATGATGCAAAGTAGACAGTCAGGAAAAACTACTACCGTAGCAGCATATTTTGCTTGGTATTTATGTTTCCATAATGATAGAAACTTGGCAATTCTTGCTAATAAACAAGCAACTGCTTTTGAAATTGTAAATAAAGTAACTGACGTATTTAAAGGCCTACCATTTTTCTTAAAACCTGGAATTATATCAGTAGGAGCAGGTGGAATGAGACTTGATAATGGTTGTTTTCTTACATCTCAAGCAACTACAAAAACTGCTCAAATTGGTTTTACACTTCACGTACTTTATGCCGATGAATTTGCACATATACAACCTTTTATAGCACGTGATTTCTGGAGATCTGTTTATCCAACACTTGCATCATCAGAAATATCTCAATGTATTATTTCTTCTACACCTAATGGTGATGATAATGTATTTTATGATATATGGGAAAAAGCACAAAAAGGTTTAAATTCCTTTATGTCAATTCGTGTTGATTGGTGGGAAGTACCTGGTCACGATGAAGAATGGCGTTTAAAAATGATAGGTGACTTTGGTGAAGAAAATTTTGGACAAGAATTTGGTCTTGATTTTAATCGCGCAGGGTCTAATTTATTATTAAGTGGTAGTGATCTTTTATTTATGAAAAAAATAGAAAAGGAATATGTTTTTCATGAATTGAATAAAACTAAATTAGATGATTTACAATATCGTAATCTTAAATGGCATCCAGATTTTGATCCAAACGCAAATTTTAATTCAAAAGAACATAGATTTATTGTTAGTATTGACACAGGAGAGGGTAAAGATGAAGAAGAAGTAAAAGATAATGATTATAATGTTTGTAATATTTTTCAAATAGTTCCAAAAAGTATTGTTCAACTAAAAAAGCTTAAGAATAATGAGATGACCATTAAGAATATGTTTAGGGCCATACAAGTTGGTTTGTATAGGGATAATATAAAGGATGAAGAAAATTGTGCTCAGGTCACACGAGGTATAGTTTTTGATCAACTAGGTGGAAGTATATCTAAGGTTATAATTGAAATGAATTTTAATGGTAAATATTTTTTGGATAAATTTTCTCAACATGATGAGTATGAAGATAATGTTGTATTACATTCATATCATACAAAACCTATTCATGGAGAAAAACCACCAAGGAAAAAGGCAGGATTTAAAGTAACTGGTCCAAATAAAGATTTTTTCTGTAAAATGGGGAAAAAATTAGTTCGAGATAAAATTATGATTATAAATGAATTTGAAACTATAAGAGAGTTTAAAGCTTTTGGAAAAAATAAACATGGGAAATGGAAAGGTTTAGGAACACATGATGACATAGTTATGAGTGCAGTAAATATTTCTCATTTATATGATGCTAAAGATTATGAAGACTGGCTTTTTGATTTCATTGATGAAATGGAAGAATCACCAACCAAAAAATTAATATTTGCTTTAATTGAAAGACATACAGAATCATCGGAACTTAGTGATGATAGTTTTACTGCATTATTTGGCGACGATCCCCCACCTAAAAATCCATTAAATACACCTGGAACCTTACAAAATATGCCTGCAGCCTTACAAAACATGCCTAAATATACTCCTAGTTCTACTTTCAATAAAGGTATAACATCATTTCCGTGGCAAAACAGATAAAATACATATTTTTTTGCTGAATATATAATAAAACATATACCTATATTACAATAAAAAGTTAAAATTCGCCAATCATATTTTTGATATATAAATAAAAGTGGCAATTATTTTCAAAATTGAGTAAAATAAATAGAATAAAAATAATAGAAATAATATGGCAAAAATTGCATTAGATTTAACCCAATTCAAGTCAGCAGGCGTTTACACTGTTGAAATTGATAATTCAGAACGTATTGTTGTAACAACTCAATCTTTGAGATTGGTTCCTGGATTTTCAGCACTAGGGCCTTTTAATACACCAGTATTCATAAGATCCACTAGAGACCTTGAAAAATTTTACGGGGTGCTTGATAGTAAACTTGAAAGAAAAGGATCATTTTTTCACAGATCCATTAAAACTTGTTTGTTAACATCACCAGTGTTTGCAATTAGTTTGTTAAAAACAGATGCTTCAACATTAGATACAGTTGATATAATTGGTTTACAAATCGATTCTAACTCAGCACCAGTTGATTCTTCAACAGACTTATTTGTTAACTTATTTAATCGTCAAAGATTTTGGACTCCAGATTCTGATTTTCTACAATCAGCAATAGTAGCACATACTGCTGCAACTAACGCATATAACGCTCCATTATTACAACTTGGAAACGTTGGAACAAAAACAGTTTCATTTATTGTTAGAAAAGCACAAGATGTAAATCAATATAAAACTTATGCTATTGACTGGTACAGTGGAGCAGCAAATATTCCTTATCAATGGATTCGTCCTTATGATTATATTGCAGATTATTTTATTCAAATCGTTGCAATTGAAGGTGATTGGACAGATTATAGTAGATTATCTACTGATCCTTATTACTCACAATTCTTTACCGCAGATGGTATTATACCAGCACAATTAAACAATTTTATGAATGCTGGTCAAATTAACTTAATGGCATCTTGGACTGGAACTATTATTCCTGATTTTATTGATAAAACAGGTGTAGAACAATATATTGAAAGCATTGTTAATTCAGCAACTCCAATTACTGGAATTTTATTAAATGTTAATCAACAAGCTTTAGATCAATTACAGTGGAATGCAACTCTCAGTGAGTGGCAAACTCTTAATCCTACTACAGGACTTTATGTAACTGCTATCAATGTAGTAGACCTTGTAGGACATGAATTATCAGATCAATCTACCAATATTTCAACATCATTTATGAGTTATACTATTAATGTATCTAATAACGTATTACATACAGATGTATCAATCTTTGCATGGCCAGAAGGTGATACAACTGGAAGGTCATTCAGAATGGATGCATCAACAGAAGCCACAGAAGTTACAGTTGGTACTTTAATTACCAAAAAGGGCGGTACAGGTATTATCCCTGGATTAACATATGTAACTCAAAAATATTATGATCCTTCAGGATATATTATTCATACAGCGGAAGAAGTATCAGTTGGAAGAGTAACTGTTCAAAAAACAATCGATGATCCTTCAATAGCTTCAGTATATAAATTTATTCCTTTAACAGGTTTAACACTTACTAATAAGCATTTACCAGGATTCTCAATAACTGGAGCAGCAGATGCTGAAGCA
>Ga0307378_10009050_pt1 | contig 13127 bp, 10 predicted proteins | sample UN1MG_FD_202238 | JGI IMG/M metagenome (GOLD analysis project Ga0307378, IMG submission 202238) | Soil microbial communities from Risofladan, Vaasa, Finland - UN-1 | ecosystem: Environmental > Terrestrial > Soil > Coastal area > Acid sulfate soil | place: Finland: Risofladan, Vaasa | collected... | reverse complement strand
GCGGTTTTCTTTGACCAGGGCGAAGTTCTGGTTGTAGATGGTGAGCTGGACATTCGTGGGTGCGCTCGCCGTGGCCGCGAACGAAGTCGCAGCAAGTAGAATTGCGAACAGCAGAAATGCGATTCTTCTCATGACCGATTGCCTCCTATTGTGAATGTGTGGGGGGTATGGGAGTTTGGGAGTGTGGAAGTACCCCCATACGCCCAAACTCCTATACTCAATCGTTTCCTGTGCAAATATGACGCGTTCTCCTAGTCGGATGTTTCACGTTTCAGGACCGCCAGGATTGCCCGACGAATCGCCAGGGGAACAGACATGCTCCGGCGGAGCCGGCCCGGGCGGAGTAGTATGGCCTCCTGGGGGCAGACCTCATGGCAGCAGTAGCATCGGATGCAGCGGGAGTAATCAATCTTCAGACGTGATCCGTAATTCGTGACGCGTGAGGGGACGGATGGACCATTTTCAACCGTAATCACGCTCATCGGGCACATCTCGACGCACTGACGGCAGTCGGTGCATTTCTCTGTGACGAACCTTGGGCTCACGATAAGTTGGTTTCTAAGCAGTCGGTAGATGGGCCCTGGAAGTCGGCTAACTAAATCACCCTGCGGCGGCATAAGGAAATCCTCTATCTGAACCTCCTCAGGTTGGAGGCCGAGGACCTCGATCTCATCGGCGACTCCGAGGCCCTGCTCCGAGGCAAGACGGACGGTGGGGATAGACATGGGATCAATGCCGGCCACTCGGCAGGCGGTTGCATCCAGGGCAACGGGATCGGCGGATGCGATGATGAGGCCGAAGTTCCTTCTTCGCCCGGCGGCGGGGCCCTGACCATCCATGCCCACGATGGCATCCATGATCGAGAGTCGGGGTCGGACGGCTCGGAGGACATCCACCAGCATCTGCGCGAACATCTCGGGGTTATCGCCCGCCTGGAGATGGAACATCGCCTTGCGCCTGCCCGGCACGCAGCCGAAAAGGTTCTTGATAGCTCCGGAGATGCGCACCAGACCATGCGTCTTGAACTTCGGAATGTTGATCAGGACATCACATTCGTCGAGCGCTTTTGTGAGGAGCAGGCGGTGGAAGACCTTAGCTTCGGGGATCTCGCGCTCGATGGAGGAGCCGTCGAATCGGACGGGCTCGATGCCTGCGCGCTCGATTGATTCCATCATGCCGGTTACCGAAAGCAGGCGCTTATACTTATCCCAGTTCTCCGCGCCGATGCTCGGGCTGTCGCCGACCGAGCATACGATCCCCGAAGCAGCGGCGGCCAATCCCGCGACCGCCTCCATGACGGCGGGATGAGTGCATACCGCCGAATTGGGCGGCCTGGATGAGAGGAGATTGGGCTTGAGGAGGACCTTCTGCCCGGGAGAGACGAACCGGCCCATCCCCCCAAGGAGGTCAACGGCCTCCTTCACGGCCTTGAAGACCTTCGAAGGAGTGTAATCCTCACACTTGACTATTGCTACGGTAGCCATGCGGTCTACATTCTACCGCAGATTGGCTAGCGAGTGCTACTTTGGCGGTACCCTGCGTGCGAAGCCTAAGAGCATTCCAAATCCACCGACCAGGGCGATAAACGATGACGGCTCGGGAACAGCGGAGACGCGGAACCCGACATTGGAGAGCCCGGACGACGGGTAGTAGTAGCTGCGGCCCGACGCCTGGAGGGTGTCGAGGGGGCTGTAGATGAACGAACCGCCACGCAGGCAGCGATAGGCGCCACTTATTATGGCCTCGTTCCACTCCCACACGTTGCCGCCCTGGTCGAATGTGCCATACGCGCTTTCCGAATTCTCATGGGCGCCAACCTCTGTCCGATAATACGGGCTGTCTATCGTATATCCGGCGTTGTAGTAGGTCGCGTTGTTCCCAGGATCGGTCGGATTGCCCAGGACGTTGCTGGGGGCGCTGTCGCTCCCGGTGGGGTAATCCCAGTATCCGGCGTTGGTAGTGCCGCCCTTGTAGTAGGCCGCCTTGTACCACTCGTCCTCGCTGGTGATCGCCCACGTCCAGCCTGCCTTGCGCGTTACGGCATTCAGTGCCTCATCGGTCGTTGCGCCATTGAGGTAGTACGCCCCGTCCTCGGTGGTCGCCAGGCCCTGGGCGCCCGTCGGCTGGCCGTTGTGCAGCCAGTTGGCGAACCGTGCAGAGTCGCCCCAGGAAACGTAGTTGACCGGCCTGTTTGCCCAGTCGGATGCAACACCGTACGTGTAGTTGCCCGATGAGCCTGCCCGCTGGATCTTGCAGCCATTAGAAATGCTCCACATGTCCGTGTTGTAGAGCCCATAGGTGTCGGTCGCAGCCGCCGCATTCAGAAAAACAGTGTACTGGGCGGCGGTCACTTCGTACTTGCCGATGTTGTAGACGTAGCCTACCGAGCCGCAGATCCTGTCGGGACCGTGTCCCCCTGCACCCTCACCGGAAAGCTCACCGGCGTTGCCCGGATCGCCGACCGGGACGGTGTCAATGACAACCGCCTGAGCGAGGGTGCCCAGGCACAGCAGCGCGAGGCATGAAACGAGGAGGTACCTTGCTTTCATATCCGATCTCCTTCCAGAATCCAGCCCTCTGCGGGGCGTGCTCAAAACGCAAAAAGCCCGTGGGTACATCTCCACTGCTATGCGCAGCCCCACATACCGCCATGGGCTTATTAACCAATCTACGCCCGATGTCGCGAGAAGTCAATAGCCCGTTTGCCATATCCGCGGAAACAGGTATTTCTGCCAGGCTGCTGAGGATTGTTTGACAAACGAGTTCCACTACCGGTAACATTCCTATGGGTGAATTGATATGAAAATCTGTGTCATTGGGGCTGGGAGTACTTATACGCCGGAGCTTATGGAGGGGTTCATCGTCCGCAAGAAAGAGCTGCCGGTCAGCCATTTCGCGCTGATGGATATTGACGGCGCGAAGCTGGATATCGTCGGTAGCCTGGGAAAACGGATGATTGAGAAGACGGGGCTCAAGGCGACGGTCGAGCTTACTACCGACCGCAGGAAGGCCGTCGAGGGGGCGGATTTCATCCTCAGCCAGATCAGGGTCGGCGGCTTGCAGGCCAGAATTCGGGACGAGCATATCCCGCTGGAATTCGGCGTACTCGGCCAGGAGACCACCGGACCGGGAGGATTCGCCAAGGCCCTGAGGACCATCCCCGTGATGCTCGATATCGCCCGAGACGTGGAGAAATATGCGCCGAATGCCTGGTGGATCAACTTTACGAACCCGAGCGGCATCATCTCCGAGACACTGCTCAAGCACTCGCGCACGAACATTATCGGCCTTTGCAACGTCCCCATCGGCATGACGAAAAGCCTGGCGACCAAGTTGGAGTGCCGGCCGCAGGACCTCCTCCTCACCTACGTCGGCCTCAATCACCTTAGCTGGATAACGAAGGTCTGCAGGCGGGGCGAGGACGTGACTAAGCAGGCAGTGAGGCTCTCGCTGAAGGGCCGTGCGAAGGAAGACGCCGAGTGGATGAAGATCAACGGCATGATCCCGAACGGCTATCTACATTACTATTACGCCCGGGATGCCGTGTTGGAAGCGCAGAAAAAGGCCGAGAAGAGCCGGGGAGAGATCGTATCGGAGGTCGAGGCCAAGCTCCTGAAGAAGTACCAGAACCCGAACCTGAAACGTAAGCCGAAGGAGCTCGAGAAGCGGGGCGGGGCGCACTACTCGGCGGCGGCGGTTTCGCTCGCGAGCGCGATCTGCCGTAATGCACGCGAGCTTCACATAGTGAATACCAAGAATAACGGCACCATCTCCTGCCTGCCGGCAGATTGCGCAATCGAGGTCAACTGCATGATTGACGGCACCGGCCCGCATCCGTTGACGATCGGGGACGTTCCCCTCGAGATCCGCGGTCTCCTGCAGGCGGTGAAGTCCTACGAGGAGCTTACGGTGAAGGCCGGAGTCGAGGGCTCAAGGAAACTTGCACTCCAGGCGCTGGTCGCCCATCCGCTTGTTCCGTCGTTTACGGTGGCGAAGGGATTGCTGGATCGGATACTGGAAGCCAACGCGGATTACCTGCCGCAATTCAAGGGATTAAGACGCTAGAAGATAGATGATAGGGAAAAGCCGCAGATGGCACAGATGAGATATGTAATCGGTGTAGACGGCGGGGCGAGCAAGACCTTTTGCCTCGCCGCAACAATTGATGGGACGATCACCGGCTTTGGGAAAGCGGGAGCCGGCAGCTTCGAGACCATCGGCATTGACCGCGCGAAGGAGAGCATCCTGGCGGCGGTCGAGGAATCCCTGAACGGCGCCTCGACGGATGACGTGGAATTCGGCTGCTTTGCCCTTGCGGGTGCGGATTTCTATCCCGAGGATTGGGAGATGCTGACGAAGGCCATGTCCGAACTGGGAGTCGCCAGGCAATTCATCATCAAGAATGACTCGATCGCCGGGTTGAGAGGCGGGATCACGAAGCCGTATGGAGTCTGCATTGCGATGGGCAGCGGTTTCAACGGAGTCGGCATCGGCAAGGATGGGCAGGAAGTTCGGTTCTTCGGCGAGGGCTACATCTTCGGCGACATCGGCGGTGGCGGGTCAATCGCCCGTGACGCGCTCTTTCATGCCATGCGCGCCTATGACGGCAGAGGCAAGCCGACGGCCCTCATGCAGATCGCCCTGGATCACTGGGAGGCGGAGGATATGGAACGCCTCGCCAGGATACTCTACTACAATCGGGAGTCATGGAAGAAGATATACAGCCTCTGCCCGAAGGTATTCGAAGCGGCGTGCGCCGGAGATGAGGCCGCGAGCGGGATCATCCGCAAGTACGGCGAAGAGGCAGGGATCTCGGCGAATGCCCTAATTCGGCGACTAGGCCTTGAAAACGACGAGTTCGAAGTCGTCCTGGCGGGGAGCGTCTTCAAGGGTCAGGGGACGCTGATGATTGACACGGTCAAGGAACTGGTGCGGCCGGTCGCACCGAATGCGAAGGTCATCACGCCGAGATACGAACCGGTCGTGGGCGCCCTCATGCTCGCCCTCGAAGGGATGGGAATAGCGATCGAGGGCGAGGTAGGACGCAACCTCGATGCCTCAGTGCCCAAGGAACTGAGAAGAACCGGGTTTTAGGTTTTTGGTTACAGGCACCCCAGAACCTATAACCCATAACCGACAACCTTTCCCTTTAGGCCCCGAACTTCTCCTGGGTGCCGAGGAGGTTGGTAAGCGTGGGCATGACGTCCGTCCCCTTGATGCGCACCAGCCCGCCGCCGATTACCGAGCGCTCGTCATAGGCCTGAATGGAGTCCACGCGAACATCCGGTCCCCAGATGGCAATCGGCACAGGGTCCCCCGAATGGTCCATGACCGAGATCGGCGTGGAGTGGTCGGCGGTGAGCACGATGTACGTGAGGGGATCAACTTCCTGCATAAGCATGCCGACGACCGCATCAATGCGCTCGATGACCTCAACCTTCGCCTTGGCCTGGCCATCGTGGCCGGCGACATCAGGGCCTTTGAGATTGCAAAGGACAAAGCTGTGATTCTCGAGCGCCTTGAGGACCGAGCGCCCCATGGACATCAGATCGGAATCCAGGCCGCCGGTCGCCCCGGAAGCTTCGACTATGTCCATGCCCAAATAGACCGCAATCCCGCCAATGAGGCCGGTTTCGACAACCGCCGCTCCCTTCAGATGGTACTTTTCCTCGAAGCTCTCGACATGCGGGGCGACGCCTGCTCCTCGAGGAAGGATTATGTTCGCCAGAGCTTTCCCCTCGGCCTCACGCTGCTTATTGACCGGGTGATCCTTCAGCAATTGGTATGAGCGGCGGACGAACTCATTCACGATCCTGGCGGTCTTCGCGCTCGCCTGGTCGTTGGGATCGATGGGCTTGGACTCGTGGACCTTCGCGCCGACTTCGTGGGGATCGGCGTCGGTGACGGCGGCTCCCAAGCCGGGCCCGCGGAGCACGAGCGCGCCTCGATGGGCGACCGACTCCTTGAAGAAGGCGGTGACGTCCTCGATCTGCATGCCGTTCACAAGAGCGGCGAGTTGATCCGTGCCTTTCTCGATTCTGCCCGCCCGTCGGTCAACGATCACCATGCTTTCGTCAACGGTCGAGAAGTTGCATCGAAGGGCGATGTCTCCCTTGCGAACGTCCATGCCGATGCCCGCCGCCTCGAACGGACCTCGGCCGGTGTAAGCTTTGTACGGGTCATAGCCGAGTATGGATAGATGCGACGTGTCGCTTCCCGGCCTGATCCCCGGAGCGATAGGATCCATGATTCCGCACTCGCCCTGAAGGGCGAGAGTATTCATGTTTATGTTATTCGCCGCCTCGAGGGGGGTCCGCGCGCCAAGCTCCGGAACGGGGCGGTCACCCATTCCATCACATATCAAAAGGATCGCCTTGAGTCCTTGCATTGATTCAACCTCCGTAGTGTTCTTTCCCAACCGGAATAGATTACACTATCAGGCGAGCGTTTGGCAAGGGAGTTGCTGAAAACACGGCATGGAGAACAGAAGAGGGAGCGAGAGGTGTCGGGTTCGGTTTCCCTTACTCTGTTACCTCACGCCAAAATGCTGAAATGCTTCTCTGATGGCTGCTATCTTATCCTCGGGGCAAGGATGAAGACGTCCTGTCCCGCGACGGTTGGGAGCGTTGCTTCGCGGGACCCCAAGAATCTCCTTGCAGTGGGCAATCCAGCAGGTCTTTGGCGTAAAACCGTGTGTTTCCCGCACATGCTGCTGGATCTGTCGGTAGGTAGGCATTATCTGTCGAAACACTCCTGCCTGAGGCAGGTATCCTTAACAAGTCGGGATATCTCCGAGATATCTACGTTGTAGCCGGTCGTTTTCCTCAGCTCCCGCCGAACCGTCTGGAGGACTGGCTCCGATAGAAGGACTGCCGCCAGCGAATTGGGAGCGGTGGCCCGCTTAGCTTGCCACATCTCTCCGATCTTGCCTTTCTTCAACGCTTCGCGAGTGAGGTAGAAAAGCAAGTCCACTTTCTGGCCAGGAGTGCTATCACCAAGCAAGTCCACTTCAAAGGCAAGGTCTGTAATGATGGGGAGGCCACCGCTCAGATGATATATTTGCCACGCTGCGCCATTGGTGAGAATGATCCATTCCACACCCTCGTTTACCGCATAACTCTGAACCTGGCGCAAGTGCTTAGGACCAAGCTTGGTATTCATGCGCTTGACTTCTATGAAGGCGACCATATCATTGTCCAGCCGCACGCCGTAATCCACGTATTCGCCTTTGACCCTGTACTCAGTGGAAAGGTCAGTGTACTTGTCAAACCCAAAAGCATCGCAAAGAAAGTCTGTGACGAACAACCTCGTATCTGCCTCGTTAGCATCCCTTGCTCCCAGATCGGCTAGCGACTTAGCGTACTTTCTGATGGCCGCCTTAAGTCGGTCGCGCCCGTCCTGCTCCCATTTTGGCATGGTGCGCTTGGCGCCTGCTGATTGATCACTGCTACCGCCTGCCATGTCGTCGCCTCCGTAAGCTACTAAGTAGCCACCTAGACTACTACTATTGAGCCGTTCGTTTGAACTATATCACCTCAGTAATGCTACGTCAATAGGGCACTTGATTGTGGATCAAGTACGGAGTGCAGAGTGCGGAATGCGGAATGGGGGAAAGGGAGAGAAGACCGATCAGTAATACAACAGGTCGGCTTACTTGTGGGGACGGAGGCAAGGTCGAGGGGTGAAGTCTTCCATCTCGATGGTGCAGATGCCCCTCACGATTGCGCCGGTCTTGCCGGATGTGGGCTTGGTGAGCCCAGGGCAATAGACCTCGACGCCTATCCGGCCGCCGTCGCCCTGAAGAGCCGATCCGTCGTCAATATAGAAGTAATCCGTGCCAATGTACGCTATTCTCAAGGAGGTTAGCTGCCAGCCAAAAACTGATACTTTTACCAGCTTGACCAACACGCTGAATCGTGATGCGTGAGATGGTCACTTGAACTGGGGCAGGTAGTCGGCTTCCAAGGCAAGGAGTTCGCCGAGGATCTTATCGGCGGCGTCAAAGCTTGGGATCACGGGGTCGGCAAGCAGCGCTTGAAGAGCGATTTTCCGGTCACCCTTGACCGCCGCCTCTACCACGAGTTCCTGCACCCCGATCTGCATCCGACACAGGGCTGCAATACCTGATGGCAGCTTGCCTACAACGAACTCGGCGTCGGGCAGGGCCTGAGTCTTGTCGGTGGTATGCTCGATCCTAAGGCCTGCCCCGGATTCGTCGTTCATCTTATTGGCAAGCCGAGATTGTCTCCAGAGCATGGGCGTCTACATCTACCAGTGAGATGACGCTCCCTTTCAGTTCGGGCGTACTCACGGTGTCATGCAACATTCCCAGCCCGAATGATGCGCCGCCTGCTCTGAGGATGACGACTTTGGTATCACTCGTGGCATGCGTTCAAGGGGTAGACACACAGGGGGTGCTTCCCTGGATGTGTGGAGATGACAATAACGGCGGCTTTCGGCCATACGTGAAGAAGCGCCGGTCAGGCGGGGAGACGCTGCCTGACCAGACGCTACTCGATTAACTTCAAACTGAATAGTTGGAGCAATCCTCGGATTCTACGGCGCTTCCAAAATCAGGGCAATCTTGTCTATGTTGGACGTCACCCAGTAACCATGCCATGGGTAAAGCACGTCGGTATAGCACCAATCATCCGTAAGACCCACGTCACGGCTGCTTCCAGCCGAAGCGTCCCACCAGAGTGCGACCGAGTTCAGCCAGCCACGGTCCCTTGCTTGTTCAAGGGAAATGGTTTCATTGCCGTCGGTGACCTTGGCATCCCCCCACGTATACTCATAGGAGAAAGGATTGCCGATTAGGTTCCGACCGGCCTTGGGCAGGCTTATCCAGATGTCCATGCTGTCGGTATCGGTCAGGCCCTGGTAGGAAGATGAAGCTCCCGACGCCGTGGTGATCCAGTAGCCCTCGCCGATAAGCACATTCCCGAAGTAATCCGGGTCCCACTCATCGTAGGCACGTGAGCTTTGTGTGGCTGCATCCCATCGGATGAGCACACCCTCAATAGGAATACCGTCGAACACTGCAGCCGGGTCTGGATTTAGCGGTACTGCTGGCATTGCAACCAGGTTCTTCCCCGCACTTAAGGTATACGGGAAAGGCGCCTCTACCGCGATAGCCGCGGCGGAAATCACAAGCACTGCGGAAAAAACAAGCAACAGGAGTTTGGTTCTCATGTCACATCCCCCCTTTCGTGCATTATACCAACTTTCCGTCAATAAGTCAACTAGGAAATACCAAATTTATCTGCGGGCAACTGGTTGGTATTCCAACATGCCCGTACAAGAAACCTTCCAGGGATGCCGGCAGCTTCCTGGGCCAGTTCATGCCGGGCAAGCGCATGGACATAGAGGGGTAACCAACTAAGGCCACATATTTATGTTTTACAATGTTTATCGCAGGGTAATGGAGCATTAGTCCGTCAACGCGCTTGATAGAATAAGGAGGGCTCACAAATGCCAGTCAGCGGTAGAAACTTGCTTGGCCTTGCTTGCGTATTGATCGTCGTGGTCGCAGGCTGTGGAGGCGGAGGGGGTGGTGGGTCGGACCCGACTCCGATTCCCATCAACCACGCTCCGACAGCCGTCGCGGTCACGCCGAGTCAGAGTTCGGTCACTCTGGATGTGAAGACTGCTCAGACCATGGATTTCACCATCAGGGCCGACGACTCGGACGGGGATAGCCTTACGTGTTTCTGGACCTGGGACGCCGGATATGCGGATCCCGAGGAAGCGACGGTGGCTGCAGGAACAACCGCCACTGCTACGTTCACTCCACCTAGCTATGACGACACCTGCACCCTGCGAGCGACCATCAGCGACGGAGAGTTGAGCACCTCCGTAACCTGGCAGGTCCAGGTAACCGGCCACGACGTGGAACCGATCGGCCAGATTCGAGTGACCGACATCACGGTCACTCCTAATCCCGCTCAGCCATCGGCGACTGCGAGTGTGACGGCACTTGTGGAAAACCCGGGTGGGAATCCGCTGACTTACACCTGGAAGACTAAACACGGTACGTTTTCCGGGTCCGGGAGCACAGTCACCTGGAACACTCCGTCCGATGCCGGGGCCTATGGCTTGTATGTAACTGTGACGGATGGAACGAGCACGGCGAGCGCAGGGAAAGCCGTCACCGTATCCGGGCCGTCGGGAGGCCTACTGGGCGAATACTTCAGCACAACAAGGGATAGGAATGTCGTCGTGTTCGACGACCTCATGCTGTCACGGACCGATCCGAATGTGAACTTCTTCTGGGAGAAGCTGTCGCCCGATCCCGAGAAGCTGGGCGGCGATGGATGGGGCGCTCGATGGACCGGATACGTGAAATGCGAGGAGGCCGGAACTTACGTATTCCGCGTACACGTGGATGATGGCGCTCGCATGAGAATCCAGGATGACTCCGGTCAGTGGGTTTGGGTGATTCCGAACGACACCGCCAACTGGAACGACCACACCGAAGGCGCATGGCTGCCCGATCCGACAGTGCCGATCCAGCTCGACGGAGGCAAGTGGTATCCCTTCGAGCTGGAGTACTTCGAGGGCGGCGGTGATGCCTTCATCATGCTCTACCGGTCAGTCAACGGCGGAGCAGAAGACATCATCCCTCAGGAGGACCTCAAGCCGCCTAGTTAACTTTCACCCTGGCAGTGCACTGACCGGCAGCGCCCGGAGACAGAGTAGGCAGTGTCCACCTGACGCAGTTAGCGGATGAATCGTACGCCCCTCCTCCGGTGGCACTGCCGCTCACATAGACCGTGTTGGCGGGGATCGGCAGCGAGATGACGACATTGGCCGCATCCCCGCTTCCTTTGTTCGTATAGGTGAGCGTGTAGGTCACGACATCTGCAGGTAACACGGACGTCTTGTCTACCGTGAGAGTAAGGCTTACCTGAGGCGGCTGAGATACACCGAGTTTCTCAACTATCACTGCCACGTCGGTAGAGAGCGAGGTTACCGAGAGCTTCAGCGAGCCGCCTGAGACGCTCAGGGCTTCAGTCCGGTTCAGTTTGCCGGTACGGGTATCATACCAGCTCGCAGTATATCCGCCATCGTCGAATCCGGGAATCGTGATGGTGGCGCTGGTTGGCGAAGGAGTCCGGCCTTCTCTAACGATCCTGGACCAGGTGCTCTCTCTGTTCTGGATCCAGAAGTAGCCGCTGGATGTCCCTTTCCGACCCAGGAGCCGGATCTTCGAGTTCGTAGTCGAAGCGAGGATCTCGGTTGCGTCGGGCTCGGTGCAGACTCCCTGCCGGCGGTCGTAGAACGGCAGAGCGGAGGCGAAGGAAGCAGCGCCCTTCCAGGCGTCATAGACGTTCCATGCCCGAATGTACTCGTCCACCCACCAGTAGGTGGGAGTATTCAGCGCGGCGCTGGCCATGAGTTGTGCCCAGACGCAGTTGTGAACATGGATGCCGGTCGAGTCATGCCGGGGCTTGGTAGTATCCCCATAGATCCCCCAGGGGCTGAGATTATAGTTTGCGCCCATCAATCCGAACTCGCCGGACGCCCATGCCTTGTCTTTACCGTTCGGACCGGAGGAATAGGTATTGGCGCTCTGCATGGTATGAGTGATCGCCCAGTCGAACTCGTCATCGCCGTAGGGGAGACTCTCGAAGCCTCCATTGTAGAGCATCGGACGGCCGGTGACGTTGTCTATGACCTCGATGTCATCCCACCAGGCAGTCCCCGAGCTGCCGGTAAGTTGGACGGTGACAGTGAAATTCTGGGCTGTAGAGCCGGTAGTGAATGTACGGGACTGTGCGCTGTAGCCTGCCGTGCCTGTGCTGGAGAGAGTGAAGCCCGAACCAGGGGAGGATCCGCCGTTCAAGCGGACGATCACCGAAGCCTGGCCCGAAACCCCCGAGGTCTTGATCTTGGAGCGAAGGGTGTATGATCGGCTCGGCTTGCAGGCGATGGTCGTGCTGTCGGAAATGGTGCTTCCACTGGCGGTCGCTTTGAGAGATTTGCTCCCTGAAGCCGCATTCGACGAACTGGTGTCTATGGACAATCCGCTGGAAAGCGTGCCCCAACTGGGGTATCCCTGCCCGCTGGTGCGCTCTTCGGTATTGATGTAGTAATGACACTGACTCATGGACAGCTCGTCCATCTGGCCATACTCATAATCCGCAGGCGAGCCCCAGTAGGAGTTCGTGATCATGTGCCCATTGGGATCGCCGGATCTGATGAAATTCGCCCGTCCTGCGATCCAGTTGCCCCTGACATCCGTGTAGGAGGCGTCCATCTCGTTGGTAAGCTCCCAGGCAAACAGCGAGCGGTAAGAGGCAAATCTGGCGACCAGGTATCTCAGGACTCGGTCCTGCTGGGCGATAGAAGCTGAGTTGGTCCACCAGTCGCCGTAGAATTGGGCATATAAGCCTGTGGGATTGCTCTTATTCCAAAGGCGATAGTCGAAGATGGCCGGCTGGACATATATGCCGTTATCCTGGCACGTCTGCAGCAGATACTCGAACCGCGCCAAGGGAACGAGCCTCAACTGAGTGGGTGTCCATTGCTCGAAGCCGGGATTGAAGACCATGTTGAGATCAATCGTCACCTTGCCGGAGGAGTCGCACTGATAAAGGCCGACATCGTCAATCCAGACAGTGCCTGATGAGCCGCTCAGTACCCGAGGCTTGAAGTGGAGCATTTCGCCGGTGCTGCCGGTCTTGAAGATTGTTTCCGAATAGCTCCAGTTGGCGTTCGAACCGATCTGCGTACCGGTGTGAGAGATGGTCGAGACATTCTTGCCGTCCTCATTCACGTAGACTGCGACCTTGCCGTTGAATGATGAGGAAGTCTTGATGTACGCATAGGCCTTGTAGTAAGTGTTCGGCTTGCAACCTATGTAGCTCTGGTCCGCGGCCGTGCCGCTTCCGGTCACCGACTTCGTGGCAGATCTCTTTCCCGAGCGGTATGTGGAGGTATCGGAGGTGTAGGAGCTCCAGCCCTCCAGGTCGCGATGGATATCGTCGTAATCGCGATTGACCAGCCACTTGCGAATGAAGTTCATGCCGTTGGCCTTCATCGAGGCGACGGTCGGGGCGACCTTCTCGGTTCCGTAGGGACACATGGTTCCGAAGGGAACGAAAGGAGAGCCGTCGGAATAGACG
>Ga0307378_10009047_pt1 | contig 13130 bp, 14 predicted proteins | sample UN1MG_FD_202238 | JGI IMG/M metagenome (GOLD analysis project Ga0307378, IMG submission 202238) | Soil microbial communities from Risofladan, Vaasa, Finland - UN-1 | ecosystem: Environmental > Terrestrial > Soil > Coastal area > Acid sulfate soil | place: Finland: Risofladan, Vaasa | collected... | reverse complement strand
GCCCACTGAGCCAAACGCGGCTGCATCCGCAGGGCGCCTCCATTGTGTATGGAGGACCGCTCCATGTGTGTTCGCATTCCCATGATCGTGTTGGTGTGCTTCATCACCGCGCCTTTGCTGGCGGCAACCCTAGGCGCGCGACCTTGCCTGGTCGGCGCAGGTTCTCGATCGGCAGTGGCCCAAATCTCGAACCGCGGAACGTGCGCGCTGGTCGCGTGGGAAGAGCCACAGCCGTGCTCCGAAGCGCTACCACTTGTGATCAGCGCCGTCGCACTTGCGGCGCCGCGGCGTCGCTGGCGCATCGTGATTTACGCCCGGTACAGCACGGACGAGCAAAACGAGCAGAGCTTGGCGGATCAGGAGGCCGTTTGTCGTAAGGCGATCGACCGATGCGGTCTCGCTGACGCCGAGATCGAGGTGCTGTCCGATGCTGCGGTTTCTGGAGAAATGGCGAATCGGCCCGGCATGGACCGGCTCTGGGAATTAATCGAGACCCAGGCGTGCGACATCATCGTCGCTGAAGAGGTCAGCCGCTTCTACCGGCACACTACCCGTGCCATGCAGTTTATCGAGTCAGCCATCGACGCCGGCATCCGCGTGATCACCCTCAACGATCCGATCGACACGCTCAACGACGAATGGCGCCTCAACAGTCACTTTGCGTCGTTGAAGGCCGAACTCGACAACCGGCAGACCCGTCAACGTATCCAGCGCTCGATGGTGTCGGCGCTGGGAGAAGGGGTACGCGGTCCATCACACGCTCTTACCAGGCTACCTGCGGGTGCTGGTCGCGGACCCCAACAATCCGGCCAGGGTCCGACGGCCGGATTACACCCGTCAGCCGGACTACCGAGCAAGATCTCGCGACCCCGGGCCTTTCGTCGACAAGAAGGACGACGCGTGGACCTCCGTGATCCACAAGACGTTCGAAACGTGCGCCGCGGGCGAACCTACCTGGGTCATCGCCCTCCATCTCCGGGGCAGCGGAATTCCGCGGAGTTCCCGGGCGCCGGACGACGAGTGGACCGAGGAGGACGTCGTCAAAATGATGCGCAACCCCATCTACCGGGGCGAGGAGGTGTACCGGCGCTCACACAGAAAGCAGCAGTTCGGGCCGGGCAAAAGCACTGCGGTTCCAACGCCAGACGACCAAATCTGGCGCCGCTCCGCGGAGCACTTGCGCCACGTCCCGGACTGGCTCTGGCATGAGGCGAATGAAGCGTTGACAGCCAGTCGCTCGCGCCAGGAGTACAAGAAGGGCGCGGCCCATCCGCTGAAAGGCACGCAACGAGACCGCCGCGGCGCGCTGTCCAGGCGGTTTTTCTGCGGGATCTGCGGCATGCCGATGTGGCGCGATGGTCGCCGGTATCGGTGCAGCAACGTGAAACCCAGCCCGACTAATACGCGCAAGGGGATCAAGCGTTGTTGGAACCGCTGTATGCCGAGTCCGGAAATGGTTCACCGACAACTGAGCAGCGCCATCGTGGAAACACTCTTGGCGCAGGAAGGGGCATTCGAGGCCCTGGTTGCCGAGGTCCGTCGCATCGTCGAGCACGGCGATGCCGATACCGAGTCGAAGGTCGGGCAGCTTCACCAGAAGGCGGCGGAGCTGGATCGCATCTGTCGCCGCTTGGCTAAGGCGTTGGAAGCCGACGGCGACCTCGAGGAAGCCACGAATCTGCTGCGGAGCCGCGAAGCGGAGCGCCGACAGGTCCGTGCGGAAATCGACCGACTCCAATCGCGCCCCGAGCAAACGGCGCCGTTGCCGAGCGGCGACGACGTTCCGAAGCTCCTCGACAATGCAAAGCAGCAATTGCTCAGCAACTTCGGCCCGGAGGCGAACCCGCTGCTGCGCAGGCTGATCAGCAGGATTGAGGCGCGACCGTACACGGTGTTCGACAACGGTGAGCTTGTCCTGCGGGCCCATTTCCAGTTGAGGTTGGTCGGCCTGCTGCCGGAGGAATGGCGTCGACTGCCGAGCGACGACGCACCCGACCGCGTCCTTGAGATGGCGACAATTCCGATGGTGGTGGACCTGTTCAAGGTGCCCGGTCGGATTCGGTACGCGAAGCCCGTGGGTGAACTGCTCGCCGCCGGCGAGACGGTTACGAACGCGGCCCGACAACTCGGCATCCCAAACTGGACCGCTGAGAGGGCTGCCGAGACCGCGAATGCCTTATCTGTGAGTGACTTGACCGACGCGTACATCCCGGTGACATCAATGCCGAGGCGCCCAGCCCGCTGGAAGCCACGCAGCCGGCCGGACGTGTTCGATAGCGAAGAAGCGGCGTCTGGGGCGGAGCGCTGAGTGCGCTCGCCGGACGCCGCCTTTTTTTTAGCTATCATACACCCTGTTGGCGGTCCGAGAGGTCCGTTGACATCAGATTGGGGTTAAGCCTTCGACGGGGACCCGTCGGAGGCTTATTCCCACCTGGACGGTTCGGCACAAAGTGGCCCCCCAGGCAGCAAGCTCGTCGGGCTCATAACCCGGAGGTCGCAGGTTCGAGTCCTGCCCCCGCTAATCCTTGAGTGACAGGGGCTTGCGTTAATGCGGGCCCCTTTTGCGTGCGCGGTATCGGGCCAAACTGCCACGATTCCGTGATCACGATGGCCACGATGATCACGGCCGGAGGGGCCCCCAACCGGGGCCGAGCCCCAAGGAGCGTGATCGTGGCTTACCTTCGCAAGCCGAAAAACGGCAAGAATTGGCTGTGCCTCCCGAAAACTCCGTCGCCCTTGCCACTGCAATACTTACGCGACTTGTCGGTCCAGGCCTACGGCGCTATGGTGCATCCTTACAGAAACCTAATTGGGCGGCGGCAACGTGCCCCGTGAGCGGTATCAGGAACTCCTGAGCCGGCACCTGGCGCTTGCGCCTACGGTCCTGATGATAGGCGCAAGTGCCAGCGGGATTAAGTTGCGATATTGCAAGCGGTTACGTTCGCGCCCTGCCGCAAGTTCTCCATTTCGACACCCTCGACTCGACGCTGCATAGGCTGCTCGGGAAGCTTGACCCACGTTTGGCGGGACGCCCATGGAGCCGTACGTGAGGCGCCCGGCATTAGGGTTCACCGTCATGGTCAGTCGTGGACGCAGCACTCCATCCGGAACATGGCTTGACCCGGTCGCCTCGTCGTCATCCATGTCGCGAGTGCCCCCGTATGGCCTTCGCCGACTTAATGGTTGGGTCGGTGAAGAGTGCGCTCGTGCCGCGCGCGAACCACGGGATGGTGTGCGGCGCGGCCGCACGCTACGTTTCTGGTCGTCGGGCAGAAACGCCTGACGCTACGTCGCCGCTGCCCGTACCGCCCAGCGGAACTTCGCGGGTGTGCTGCGCGGGTTTCCGCGCCGCTCGGCCGGGCTGGGTCGCTGCGGTTCCTCTGCGATCTGGGCGTACACACCGCCGCGCAGACCGTCGCGCAGGGCGTGTTTCACCCGGCGATCCTCGCCGCTGTTAAACGTCAGGATCCCCAGGCGACCGCCGGGCTGCAGGCAGTCGGGTGCCACGCGCAGTAACTGCTCGAGACCCTGCAGCTCGTTATTCACCAGGATTCGCAGCGCCTGGAACGTGCGGGCCGCGGGGTGCAGTTCGGACTGTCCACGTCGACCAGCGCTTCCGTCCGGGTGATGGACCGCTCGGACCGGCGCCGGATGATCGCCTGCGCGATCTGTTGGTGCGCCGGCTCGTCCGCGAGCTCGCGCAGCGCCGTCGCCAGCTCGTCGCACGTGATTGTTCGGAGAACATCGGCGGCGGTGCGCGGCCGGTGTGGATCCATCCGCATGTCGAGGGGGCCGTCGTGCTTGTACGAGAAACCGCGGGCCGGATTGTCGAGCTGCATGCTGCTGAGACCGAGATCGGCGAACACGATATCCACGCCCACGAGGCCATCCGCCGCCAGCAGCTTCGGCAGGCCGGCAAAGTGGCTGTGGTGGAGGTGCACGCGCGCTGGGTCGACGACCTGTGCGAGCCGCCGGCCGGTCGCTTCGAGTTGCGGGCCATCGAGTTCGAGCCCGATCAGCCGGCCGTCGGGCGCGGTGCGTTCGAGAAACGCAAGCGCGTGGCCGCCGTAGCCCACCGTGAGATCGGCCACGATCTCCCCCGGGGCCGGGCGGAGCGTGGCGAGGACCTCGGCGACCATGATCGGGACATGTGTGCCGGCGGGCGTGCGGCCCTGCGCGCGCACGTGCGCATCGATGTCGGGGTACTTGTCCGGGTCACGCTCCTTGTAGCGTTCGTCAAAACGGCGCGGGTGTGTGCCCGCATAGCGCGGACGCCGACGGCGCGGCGGTGGGCCGGAACCAGGATCCGGGGGACTGCCGGTCATGCACGGATCTTAGTCGAATGCCGCGTGGGCGGGATACCACGGCTGAGCCCGCGGCGCGCGCCAAAGCTGGCCAACCTTCGCGTGTTGCGGTCCAAGCTCTGCTGGCGCACTCCCCTGCGAGTCATTCCTTTCATCCTCCCTCCTGCGCAGATCGTTCTCCCTCGGCTTGCCGCACTCGAGACGCGTCCTTCGCAGTCATCGTCTCGCTCCCCAGCGGCCCCGTCGGTATGCAGGTGCCAGGCACATCCGCACTCGGGACAGATGGTCACGCTATCAGCCGGATCGGTCGGCAGGCCGCGGATGTCGTATCCACAGTGCAGGCAGCGCAGGTGCTCGAGCGTGGCGGCTGCGAGGCTGCCGAAACGTCCTCGCTTGATGCCGCACCAGATGATCCCCGGTCTGGAGCAGAGGCAAAGCAGGCCAACGGACTTCGCGGATGGCGCATCACGCATGTCGCCGGCTCTTCAGCGTGTGCGTGACGAGCCCGGTTCATCTGCTCTTCTTCTCCTCCTTCTTCTCCTTCTTCAGTTTGCGTTTCTCCTCCGGAGTACGCTTGGCCGTTTTCCGCTGTTCCCTTTTTCCTTTGTCTTTTTTTCCCTTATCACCCATATCCGTTTCTCCTTGCTTGAAAACAATCTGCACCAGAATGTCGCGCAAACCCGTCTTCGCAAAACCAAGTTCAGGGCATTGTAGACGCCCAAGTCGGGCAACGCCGTAATTCCTGCGGCGGGGAATGGTACGTTGCTGGCGCGGGGCCAGGATCCTCGACGGGCGTGCTTCTTTGCTGTGCGGCGGCTCACGATTCTTTCGGCAGCTCATATAGCCCGTGGCCCGCGCGGCGCAGCTTGCCCTGCCGCACCAACTCGTCCCATACCGCCTGGGGATACCGAGTCGGCGGCGGGATCGCCACGATGCCGGACTGGCCCCCGCTGCTCATCGCACCGTGGCCCAGCCGCGATTCGTCATCGAGCCGCGTGAGCTTGAGCCGTTTCTTGAACGCTTTCAGCGCGTTCTTGAGCTGCGCGGAGTCGAGACCGCTGGGCAATGCAGCCCCCGGCTCGCCCGACCGCGGCGTGTCACTCGTCATGGTGTGCTCCGGTCAACACGGGAACCAGAGCAGAATATACCACCCGGGCCGGGCTTTCGAGCAGCGCGTTTTCGCTGGCGTTGTTGTCGATCGCCAGGTCGCCGTCCGTCGTGTACACGGTCAGGGCGTCCCACTGCTTGAAGGCGTAGGTGATCGCCTCGCCCAGGGGCGGCGAGGCCACTGGCGACGTGCCCCCGCACCATCCGCCGCCCAAAGGCCTCCTTCTTCAGATCCCGTCTCGTCCCGCGCGCCATACCCACCTCCATCTGTCCACGCGGGCATCATACTCAAGCCGATTATCGAATTGAAGAGGCGCTGTGCTCGTCCACCGATTCTTGCGCCGCGCGAGATGGGCCATGGTGCCCTCCCGTGTAAGCTGTTGGGCTGAGTCTCAGCAGCCCGGGAGGCGAGATGGCCAAGCACGAGAATTCACGGGGAATCCCTCGACCGCGCGGTTGGTCCCGGCATGTTGAGTCGGCCATCTTGCACGTTTACGCGTTGGGCCAGTAACGCCGAGGCTGCTGCGATCGACACCTGGTACTTGCGCCTATCATCCTAATGTTGTGCCCAAGCGCCAGTAGCACTGTAAGTTGTTCCCCTTGAACGAGCGGCAGCTTGAGTGTTAGGCAGGAGCCGCAACAGACGTGCGTCACATTGCCTCGGGCGCAGCACGCAGGAGCGGTATGCGCGTCCCGTAGGTGAGGCTGCGCCACAGCCATTCCAGCGGCCCGAATTGAAAGCGCCGCAACCACAGCAGGCTGAACGTGACCTGCAACAGGAACAGGGGCAGCGTAATCAACAGTAATTCCAGCGCGGTCAGCCGTGCATGGAGGCCGAATCCGGTGGCGTAAAAGAGAAGCCCGTAGACGACGGATTGCAGCAGGTAGTTCGTCAGCGCGAGGCGGCCAAGCGCCGCAAGGGCGCGCACGGCGAGGGCGTCGGGATGGCGCCTGCAGAACCTGGCCAGGGCGGCGGCGTAGCCAGCGGCAAGCAGCACAGAACCGGCGATGGCCACCGTCCGCGAGACAACGCCCGTGATCTCCAGCAGAACGCCCACCAAAATGGCGGGCCAGACGAATCGTCGCAGGGAATCGAGGCGATCGAGGACACGTGAATCAACAAGATACATGCCAAACAGGAAGAGCCCCAAGACGAAGAGCCCCAGGAAGGTCAATTTGGCGGGCAAGAAGAGCAGAAGATACGCGTACGCACGATGCTTCGTGATTTCACTCCAGGTGCCCTCCTGAAAGATGCGCTGCTCGTCAGCCATGAAACGACAGAAGTCCGCCGAGTCGGTGGCAAGCTGCCGGAGCGCCCACCCGACAGGTGCGGGCAGAGTGCCCTCGCCGCTGGCCAGGCGCTCCCAATCCGGCGGCCAAGCCGAGTCCACTCCGAATCCGGCGACGAGCAGGCCGATCAGGAAAATGGCGATCGCGGCGCCAAGCAGCCGACGGCCGGATAGTCCCCGGAAAGCCGTGGCCGCCAGCGCGATCAAGGCATAAAAGCTGAGGATGTCGGCGGAATATAGCAAAATGCCGTGAGCGATGCCGATGGCAAACAGGATCAGGAGACGGCGGGCGTACAGACGAGCGAAGCGGCCTCCTCGCTCGGCCACTCGACGGCTTTGCAGCATGAGACCCATGCCGAAAAGCATGCTCAGCATCGCGTAGAATTTGCCTTCCACCAGGATCCCGACTGCGACCTGGACGACGCGGTCAGCGGCGCCTGCACCGCGCAGCGCGGCAATCTGCGGCGAGGAGGAGACCATGGGATACGCGAAGGTGAAAACATTAGCGACGAGGACGCCGACGATGGCGAGGCCCCGGAGCGCGTCGAGCACTGTTCTGCGCTCGCCCTCGCCTACGGGGCCGGTCAACTCCTCCGCCGATCTGTGCGTCTCAGCCCGGGGTCTCACGCCGAATGCAACTCCTCGATCCGCCGCACTATCGCTCCGCAATGCCGCCGCGCCGAGTCAGCCAACGGGCCTCAAAACGGCGGTCCCTCCCGTCCATTCCGTCCTCCATGCCACAGCAGGACTTATGCGCCTCGCTGGTTCAGGCCTGCGGCGCTATGATGCAGCCTTACATAAACCGAATTGATGGGTCACGATGCGCGTCGTGAGCGGCATTAGCAACTCCCGGCTCTGCTACCGGCGCTTGCGCCTAATCCGCCACGTTGAAAAGTAGGCGACCGTCTCGCTTTGTTGCAGGACTGAGTGCCTGCTTCCGAACGCCGGCTTCCAGGTCAAAAACACCCAGATTACCCCAGGTCGTGCCTGTCACGACAGCGTACCCATCGGCGGCAAGATGCGCGTCGAAGACCCGATCTGGCGAGCTATGTATCGTCGCCGTTCAACGAGCGAGTCGCCGGGGGCAACCTCGCGGTTTCCTCGCGGTTCCGATGTAGCGAAACGGAGCCAAAAGGACTTACAGCGTATCGAAACGGACTGAAACTGCTCGAACGGCGGCTTGAACGTATGATGGCCCGTCGCTGTAAGTAGCTGTCTGGAGGTGATTTATAGCGGGCGATGGGATTCGAACCCACGACGTCCAGCTTGGGAAGCTGGCAAAGCACCAAGTGTACTCCTAACTTCCTACGAATAAGGCAGTTACGAAACGCCACCTCGCGGTTTTCTCGCGGTTCTGCGCGGTGCCAGGGCTTCAGATAGCGGTACCGTGTTCTTTCGCCGTAAATGTTTACATTGTAGTCGACAGTAGTGACCTTTGGGCGAAAAGGCCGGACAAAAGAAACTGGACTTGGGAGTAGTAGTTATGTGCGGCGGGGGCTCGGAAAACGCTAGCGAAATAGGGGTGTCGGCGCGTGGGCCGTGTCGTAAGTCGCGCGGGCTATGGTGCCGGCATCAGCCCAAAAAAGGCCGGACGGAATCGGCGTTTCCAGGCCACCAGGGGCGATTCGGCTCGGCGGCGCAATGTTGGGAATCGCCGGTTTTGGCCCCTGGCAAACGGCGTGCCAAACGAGCGGGCCAGCGGCCGGAATCTCTCGCCGGGAGCGCGCACGGAGCACTCGCCCCGGCGGAGTTAAATGACATTTAAGTCCGATAACAGCGATGGTGCTTGGGGCGCCATTGCAGGGCGCGTCAGCGCGCGCGGGGGTTGGTTCGACCGGGCTACGAAGGCCGGGTGAACGGCGCTCGAAGGCCATTCGGGGGGGGCAAGCGCGTCGAGGGGGTTTCGAGCGCGGGGCGTATCGACCAACGTCGCTTAGGGCAAGGGGTGCTGTGCCAGGAAAGTGAACGTCGCGGAGCAGGCGCACTAGAGAGCTACCAGTCCCGCCCTTTCACGATCACGAGGATCCCCTTGGGGGGCGGATCGCCTTGGCCTACAACCGACCGCCGCGACACCTCCACTTCGATATCAAACCCCCGATGCTGCGCAGTCCCCCGCCTCCCCTGCGTCCCGTTCGCGCTTTCGAATGGTCGGTCTGCGATCGTCGCGAAGGCCGGACAGTCTACCCATTTCCGCATAAAGTCACCTACCGCGATACTCGCCGTTATGTCGCTACCCAGTAGATTGCGTTTTCTCCACGCAATTCGCGCCGCCAAGTCCTCCACCGTCTCTGTGTACTCGAGTGCATCCGGATACGACCAGTAGCAGGCCGAGAACGCAACGATCCGGCCTGTCTTGTCGCGCCATAGCGAGCAACAACTTACCTGCTGGCTGGCGTCGCCCGTGAATCGGATCTCTGTCAACGGTCGGCCGCGCAGCACGCCCGCCTGCTCGGCGAGAGCCCACACGCCCAGTTCCTCCTCCACTTCCCCTACCTTTGGGAACCGCCCCCGCGACAACGGGTTGGCCCATGGCATCGCGACGGCGACCGCGAGAAGCAACAAGCCGATCCCCACCGCCAGAATGACCAGCCGCTTCCGCTTCCGCTGTAGCTGTTCGGTAGTGCCGGGTTTCATCGGGGATCGTCCGGTTGTTCCGGCGCTGAGCGGCGCGCGACCGCCTGGAGCCAGCGGAGCCAACGTCCGCGGGCGTCGAGGATTTCGGCGGCGGCCAGAACGTCTGACCACTTACCCTGATGCAGCTTCAGCCAAGCGGAAGCCCGAAGGTGATCGGCCAAGCGATGTAGGGTCGGGGAGCCGGCGGCGCGATCGGCAGCACCCGTGCCGAGCCCGAGCGACCAGTAGGACAAGACGGCGCCGAACTTCCGCGGCCCCAAAGGCGGGGCATCCGGGGTCAGGTCGGCCATGCGCTCGCGGACGCACGCAACCCAGACACCCCATGATGGCAGCGTCCGCTCGTGGACTAACTCGTCGAACCCAGCGGTGTCGATCTTGATGAGCGGGAAGCGTGCCAGAAGTTCGTTGCGGTCCAGCTCGTCGCAAAGGACATCTACGGGCGGAACAGGTCCGTCATAGAACTGGGGGATAATGTCGGGGAGCGGCCTCTCGATCGGGATTCGAGCGTGGCCAGTCTTGACCGTGTCAGAATCTCCGTAGAAGGGCGGACGAGTCGTGCCGGCTGCCCGCAAATTGCGACCGAGCTTGCCTTCGCCGAGTAGGGCGCGGTCGAAATCGACGAGGTCCAGGCCACGCTGCACGGCGTCGTAGAGGTGGCGCTGTTGATCCACGCCCAAGCGGGCCAGCGGATTGATGACCTTCTCGAAGGGCCAGTAGCGGCAGACGTGCCAGTATAGGAACGGAAAGAGCGCGACGGCAAAGTTCCAGTCCAAGCCAAACTTCCGCAGTTGGAGCGACGCTTGCCCCATATCCACAGCCTGAACCGAGACGTGTGGGAGCAGCCCGGTTGCCGCGCCATGACTGAAGCTGTGCAGCCGAGCCGCCAGTTCCGCGAGTTCGTAGGGCGTGTCGAGGTCCCCATCGCCGAGTCGGGCGGTTGGGACGGCGACGAGGTCGAGAAGTTGGTCGTTGAGTGATAGATCCGACTGGGCGCTGGCCAGGTCGCTAGGGGGGAGCTTGCCGAAGTGCTTTTCGATCAGATTAACAACCGAACGCGGGGGCTTCAGGCCAGCGACATCCCGCTCGAAGTCGCGCTGAGTACGGGCCACGGCCGCGCGGCGGACCAGATCGACGAGCTCGGCATTACGCTGGCCGCGGCGGGCGTCGAGGATGTCCGGCAGTTCCAAGCGCGGCAGTAGTACGTGATTCACGAGCACGTAGAGCAGTAGCGGCCAGGCGGCCCGCCGCGCGGCCTTTGCTTCTGGCGTAACGGCGGGATCTGGATCGATGGCGGCAAGACGGCGTAGCTCTGCCAAGGTGGTGCTGTCGAGTTCCAAAGCGCGTGCCAGCGCCGCGAGCTTTTGGGGGTCTGGGTGTTTGCCGCCGCGTTCGAGTTGCCGAACGTAGTTTACGCCCAAGCCGGCCCTTTTCGACACCGCGAATGCCGATAAGCCGCGCTCTTCACGCAACTTACGGACGCGCTCGCCGATCGGATGCCCCTGAGCCATGGCGCAGAACATGGTACACGGCTTTTTTGAGAATTCAAGTTGACAGGCGAGGCGGAGCTGGTAGAATTCACGCACGATCGTTCGTGAGCTCGCTATGAAACTCAAATTGAAGAGTGTTGAGATTGACCGCCGGCGCGCGGTGCGCGGCTGGCTCCTCGGCGATTTGGCCCGCGCGTCTCATTTACACCCGAACACCATTACACGGATCCTCGCCGGTGGCGCTATTGGCATCGTTGCGGCCCGCAAGGTCTGTGCTGCGCTGGAATTGGAGCTCAGCGAGGTCGTCGATGGGTTCGTCGATGGTGCGAGCGAGGCGGCGGTGGCCGGGGCGGCGTAGCGTTGGGTAATAGAATGGCGCGGACAGGCACCAAGACACGGCGGTCGCAAAGACGGCGGGAGCGGAGCTTCCCCGATCCGGCCCGGTTCTTGCGGAAGGCGCGCCGGCTGACCTGGGATCTCGCCGAGCTGGTCGGCGTGCAGGTCGTCGCCGAGCTATCAGATCGTCAGCGGCGACGGCTGATACGGCAATTGCAGACGCTGGACGGGTTCTTCCGGTACAACTCGGCAGTTCCGATTCGGCCCCACTGTCCAGGTCACGGCGAGCTGACGCTCAGATTCTGTACGGCGGCGTCGGTGGTTTGGGGGCGGCGCATTGCTGTCAGCACGTTTGCACGCTGGCTCAGCAAGCTGAAACATGGTGGTGCAGCCACGCTCATCGACGGGCGCGGCAGATACGAGCATAAAGGGGCGCGACCCGACGCGGAACTGTGGCTAGAACTCGGCCGCGCGGTGCGGCGGGGAGAGTCAATCGCGGCCGCGCACCGGCGGTTGGCCACGCGGGCGCGTACCGAAGGGCGGTCGTGGCCAGGTCTGGGAACTACACAACGCCGCTTCCGACAGCAGGAGTCCTACGTTTACACACTCTGCCAGAAGCACAAGCGGTGAGGCAACGGTGACGGCAGCATCGGCGACAGCACGAGCGGCGACGGTTCCGGCGAAACGGCGGGGCGGACCGCGGCTGTCGATTGTCGATGCGTGCAGGGCGCGGGGCATCCCGGTTCCGCGCGAGAACTTCCGGGACTGGTCAAAGCAAAAAACGCGAGACTGGACCCGCACGACACTCCGCCAAATCCGATTCGATAAGTTCCTCGAAGCGAATCCGCACCTGGCCCCATCATCGCCCGACACGTTCAAAGCCTACGGCGAGCACGATGCCGCGTGGCTGAAAGAGAACGGGCTGACGGCCAAGAAGTCGGCGATGTACGCGGCGCGCAAGATGCTATACGAAACGCGCGAGCCGCCGAGGCGTGGCCGGCCGAAGGGCTCGGGTAAGACGGAATGGCACCCGCGGGCCGAGTACCTGTGCGATCAATTCCTATTCCACCACCACGGGAACGCGGCCGACATACACAGCACGTTGGAGGCGTTCGCCGCGAAAGAGGACTTTCCCGCGCCGAGCTACGGCATGGTGCTGGAGCGCGTCAACGGGACGCCCAAGGGCGCCAAGATTTTGGCGCGCAAGGGCGAGCGCGCGCTCGACGCGATCGCGCCAAAGGGCCGGCGGCCGCGCAAGTCGGTGCGCGACTGGCTGTCGCTGGACTGTCGGATCCAAGATGTATTTGTCCAGGTGCCGACCGCGGGCGGCGGGATCAAACACGCCCGTCCAGTTTGCTCGGGCGCCCTGGCGCCGTACTCGTGGCAATGGCTGGACTTGCGTTTCGATCGGACCGAGAACGGTGAACTCATCGCGGCCACCGTGCGGGCGGCAAGCTTGCGGGGCGGCGTGTATCGCGTCTATCAAACGGACAAGGGGAGCGCCTACAAGTGGCTCACGGGGCCGGGGGGCGCGTTCCTGGAAGCGTTCGGTGCGAGGGCGTTTCGCGCGTTGCCCTACGAAGGATGGTCGAAGCCGATCGAATCGGCCTGGAACTCCGTCAAGCACGGGCTGGACGTGTGGTTCCGGTCATTCTGCGGCGGCTCAATACCGGAGCGGCCGGAAGCCTTGGAACGATGGGCCAAGGCCAACGTCCACAAGCTGCCGACGATCGACGACCTCAACGAGTGGGCGCCCATCTTCCTGGAGACGCACAACGCGACGCCGTTCGATGCGCTGGGCGGGTTGACGGCGAACCTGCACGCGGAGCTGCACGGGGCGGACCGGGTAGCCGTCGATGCGGACACGATCGACATCTTCTTCTGCCCGATCATCGGCAGGCGCGTGGTCGGCACGGACGGCGTGACGCTCGATAACCTGCTCTATCGTCCTGAGCCAGAAGACTTGGCCACAT
>Ga0307378_10009046_pt1 | contig 13131 bp, 7 predicted proteins | sample UN1MG_FD_202238 | JGI IMG/M metagenome (GOLD analysis project Ga0307378, IMG submission 202238) | Soil microbial communities from Risofladan, Vaasa, Finland - UN-1 | ecosystem: Environmental > Terrestrial > Soil > Coastal area > Acid sulfate soil | place: Finland: Risofladan, Vaasa | collected... | reverse complement strand
ATCGCCGAAAAGGATGGCATCCACTGCAAACCGGCTCACTCCATCGACAATCTTCAGGTTGAACTCGAGGATGCGGTCGAGCAGCTCGTGCACGAAACCCGGGCGCTCGACCATGTCTATGAAAAGGTTTTCCATGCCCCGCAGGGTCCAGGCCCTCTCGAAAAGCGTGAAGCCGAAATCGTTGACCCGGAAAAGGTCCCGGTTCCGGCTGCAGAACTCCTCGTGGTGCTCGTAGCGCCTGGGATCGAGGGGGTCGGGAAGAGTGAGACCACCGAGATCGGGCTCAGGAAGCACCAGGGCCGAGTGGTCCACATTGCCGATATCCTTGTCCAGTGTGCGGTCCCAGACCACGCCGAACTCATCCTGCCAGAAATCAGGGCGGATCTCCCGCCACCCGTCATCCGGCACTGCCTCGATCTTGGCGAAATGGTTGCCCACGGCGCGCTCGAGCTCCTCCACGCCGAGATAAGCCGTCAGTTTTTCGCGCGCGGGAATGGTAAAAGAGATATGCCAGGGGCAGATATCGGGCTGTTCGTGGGCCAATGTTTTGAGTACCCGTTCTCTAAGTGTCATGGCTGGACTGTCCTGTTGGAGTGGATATGCTTTTTTCAATATTAAAAATAAAGTGATTCGCAAAGGCCCACAAGACAACAGATCATTAAATGAAAGAAAAAGTCTGAAAACAATTCTCCTATTTAAAAAAAAATTAGCATTATTAATAAAGATTATTTATAACATTAAAAAGTCCAAATTTTTAACTAGGTGTTAATTGAAAAAAATAAACATGAATCCACGCAGACCTGCTTTCCACAACATTCCGGTATTCTTTGTTTTTCAACTTTTAAATAGAAACAAACACTTGAGTTAAAAAAAAGTGCCTGAAAGCCAACACCATCCTTTTATCGTGTATTGAGACGCTCCTACTTCGAAAACTGACCCGATAATCCAAACAAAATAGTCTTAACACTCTGGTTTAATCGAAAAGAATTCCTCGGAGCTTGCTCCGGGGTTACCGCTTTTGTTTTTTGTAGTCAGAAATTCCGGTGGCACGAAGTGCCAGGAAATTGGCTAAATACCTCGCTGCACTGCCGCGGGAATAGTCAATTTCCTGGAATTTCTTTATTAATGCGAGGCATGACAGCTTTAAATAAGTATGCCAAATTGCTGAAAACCAAAAAAAGATTTAATTAAAACTCGCAAAAACTTGACATTATTGTTTTTTTTTAATAAATTAATGGTAAAGAGCATTGATCATGATTACCAATTATAAGTAAATGCATAATAAAAGAGCCCATGCCTTACAAGCAGCCAAGAACTTCCAGGCATGGACTCAATGGGAAATCCCTCATGGGATCGCTTTTTTATTTTAATGCTGTCCAATAGTGATTGTCAACCTTCTGGTAAACCAGATTGAAACAGTAAGAAAGAAGGTTGGCATTGAGCATTAATATATCATTTCAAGTTTATTTTTATAATGTTAGAATAACGCAAAAAAAAGAGGTACATAATGATACGCACAGCCGTTATATCACTGTTAATGCTGGCCTCAGCGCTGTATTCCTGGCAGCCAGCATCTCCAATCAAAGTAGATATTGATGTAACAGAAGTAGCAGGATTTAACTATCCAATGGTGATAACAGTTAAAGCTGGATTAAATCTTGTAGGATTGAATCCTGATTTAATCGATAGTGAATCTGAGATTAAAATCTTTATTCCACCAGCAATAGAATTGATGGAAGGAGATTTATACTGGAAAGGGAAATTAATTCCTGGTGAAGATATATATTTGTCGATTAAAATTATTCCAACTGTGGATTACCCTCTAACATATGATATAGGAGCAATTGTATTAAATGATTTATTAGGAGAACTGCCTGTAATTACATGCGGTAAATCCATTTATCTTGAAGCCAGCAAGGGTGCCGTGTTGTCCGACTTTATTTATGAACAAGTGGATAATAATCCATGGCTAAAAAAATCTCTTGGTTACATAGAAACATTCGTTCAGGATAATTATGGGAATAAATCAAGAATCCTAGGGTTCATTGCAAACAACTTGCAGCAAGATGACTTTTCGGGATATTACTCATTGCAGGAGACCCAGGAAATAAGGCCAAATAAGCTGTATAATGAAGAATGGATTAATTATCATAAAATGACGAGGCTTCAAAAGGAAATGAGTCCAGAAGCCCAGAGATTATACCAGTTAAAAAAATCAATTTTTTCAAAAGCTATTATAAGCAGGGAAGAAGTGCTGGATTATCACAACCAATTAATGGAGTATAAAAATCGTTCTTTAAGCATTAAAAATAGTGTAGACACAGATGTAAAAAAGAAGAGAAAATCCGGTACTGTACTATCTTCAGATTGGATTTATGTTTATGGAGGCATATTTAATACAGAGGGTGGTGTAGAGGATATTCTATGTGAATTATACTTAGAATCCAGCCCAGGAGAGTGGGATTTGGTAGGGACAGATTATTCAGGTGATTTTGCAGGCGCTTATTCGTTTATTGTACATGACGTAGATGTAGAAGATACATATCGCGTTATATTTAGAATGAAAAACAGTTACGGAGATACTGTAACTAACGATACAGGCCCTATATTTACAATGATTGACAGCTCAAGCGAAGTCAATGGATTTACAATAAATTTTGGAGATGAATCTTTCAACGATGTAAGTACAACTTACGACCATGCTGCCTATGTTCATCAGAATTTATTTGATGTTCGAGATAAAACAGAAGACGATGCGGATTTTTCTTGTGACATTGTAAAATGCGAATACCCTTCCTCAGACCCAATTCTTGATCCAGCTAAAGGAGCATATTATTATGGAGATAATAAAATAATTGTTCTTTCAACCAGCTATGATGACGAGACTGTTTATCATGAATTCGGGCATCATGTTTATTACCATGCTGGAGGAGAACTTCAAGGTGGAGAATCATCATACTCCAAATATTGTTTCATTGCTTCTTCAGATGATAGTGTTTCTTTTAGAGAAGGATGGGCTGAACATTATGCCGCCTGGGTTTATAATACAAATCTAGAGGAGAATGAATGCTATGATCCTGAGGATGAATGGTCTGGTATTGGTGCTTATTATATGTTACACAATAAATTCGGTATTTATGATTTAAAAGATTCAAATGATGATGGAGAAGGTGTTCCGTTGTCAATGAATAATATAATTACTGACTTGAATGGTGCATATATATGGGGTGACTTTGTCGACAATTTAAAAAGCACGTATCCCGGCGGTGCTTCGGAGATAGACTCTGTTTCAAGAATTAATAATTTGCCTATGACCGGCAGTACCTTGCTTGCCTCAGTAGGAAGCTCGCCAGATATAACAGGTTCCGAAGAAAGTTCAAATTTACTACAAAACTTTCCGAACCCTTTCAATCCCAGTTCAACAGTCAGCTTTGTCATTGCAGGAAACGAAGCCCAGGAAGTAAAGATCACGGTCTATGACATAAGAGGTAGGCTAGTGAAGAAGCTGGTAAGAGGCATGCGTGAACCCGGTAAGCACTTAGTATTCTGGGACGGCACAGACTCAATGGGCAGACCTGTTGCATCCGGGACCTATTTTTACCGCCTGGTGACTGAAAATTTTACTTCCACCAGAAAAATGGTTATAATCAAATAGTATCTTAATGATAAATGAAGCCTGGGGTTTTCAGTGATCCCAGGTTCCATTAAAATTTTATGCTTTATTATTTGTATCTATAGGTGTGGTTAACTTATGTCTGCATTAGTTTTTATATTGGTTTGTTTTCTATTTCTTTACCCTGCTGGACCCGTTTGCGGAAAGCCGATAGAGGCCCACGCTCTAGGGGCTCAATCACCCATGGAATCATGCGTGTCAAAGCCGGGTGATATCAACCAGGATGGCTCGCTCAATGGTCTGGACCTGGTGGCCCTGGTACAGCAGTTGAGCGGAACCAAGCCTCTCACACCCCAGGCCGACCTAGATGGCAACGGTGCGTTAAATATTTTCGACATGCTTGCTCTGTTACGCCAAAAAGCCTCTTTTATGGTTAAATCCACAGAGGAAGAGTTCCAATTTCTCATACTTATCGAAAACCATGTCCTTACTGAACCAAAGATTTACCCGTTTTGGAGTGTAGTTAAAGCGGGAGAAATCAGTTACGGTTATCACATATATAGTAACCGGTATATAGAAAAATCAATTTTTATTCTAGGTCCTGATACTTTAACCGGAGTGGGGAGGAAAATCCCTCCACCCGGCATAGGCCCAGCCTTTTCCCCTGACACTATGAAAGGAGTACACGGCCGAACCCCTGTATTAATGAACCCGGATACTTCTGTTACCTGGGTGGAAGACAGAGTGGTCTCTATCGGTCCTTTAAGCTGGCATGTCCGAATAAAAGACTCCGAGGAGAACTGGACAGGGAACTCCGGGGTAACTCAAATAATAGCAAGAAATTACAGTGGTGTGGAAGTAAATATCGGCTATCCGCCCCTCCTTGGCCTGGAAATAGATTTTCCGCTGGTCCTCAAAGGTCCCTGGCAGCGTTTCCAACTCGAATTGTACGGTATAGAGCGAAGATTCCGTTTTCTGACAATCGATTTGAACCGGTCCTGTAAAGACAGCGTGATATTCACCAATATCGACAGCCTGTCCCAGGCTATCATGGAGGAAGTCATACAAAACGATACCCTGACCTATGAAACAGGCCCTGACATCTACCGCTCAATATTTTCCGGCCTATTTGTATCGCCAGCCATAGATTTGCGAACCGGTAATAAAAGTGACCGCTTAATACTGGATAATATGTTTATCGGTGGTAATCCTTTTATAAAAGCAGCGGATGGAAACGAAATTCTTATTAACAAGCTTGGTTTCCCCGGTTGGCTTCCCCCCATGCCTTTCGAGGACCATAATTATGAGTTCGATGAATCCTGGTATGAGAAATACAAGGCCAGATGATTTTTCTCTATTTGGGGCAAAAAACCTAAAAGCCCGGCGGAGATTCCATCCGCCGGGCTTTATGGTGATTTTGTGTAGATTCTTATATATTCAGTCTGAGAGATTATCTCTCACATTTTCTAAATCTTTATTTTTTAACCACAAAGACACTAATACTACTTTGTTAGTTAAAGATCATCTCTTGAGTGTGTCATGATAGAAATGACTTGTTCGAACAACTCTTCAAGCACTACCCTTCGCAGGGCGGCGTACTTTTTCTGCCCGGTGGAGGGGAAACCCCGTGCAGTCGGGGGAATATTCTGTTTAAGAGCTGTCATGGCTTCCTTAGGAGGTGGCCGATCGGTAACTTCAGGGGCATAGCTCTGCCGCAGGCACAGGTACGAGTGCGCCAGCAGCACCAGGGCCGAGTGGTCCACATTGCCGATATCCTTGTCCAGTGTGCGGTCCCAGACCACGCCGAACTCATCCTGCCAGAAATCGGGGCGGATCTCCCGCCACCCGTCATCCGGCACTGCCTCGATCTTGGCGAGATGGTTGCCCACGGCGCGGTCCAGATCATCGACTCCGAGAAAAGCGCATAGTTTTTCGCGCGCCGGGATAGTAAAAGAGATATGCCAGGGGCAGATATCGGGCTGTTCGTGGGCCAGGGTTTTGAGTACGCGTTCTCTAAGTGTCATGGCTGGACTGTCCTTTTGGAGTGGATATGCTTTTTTCAATATTAAAATAAAATGATCCGCCAAGGCCCACAAGACAACAGATCCTTAACCCGGAAGAATAAATCTGAAAAAATCAAATCTTTCAGTTTGAAACAATTTTCATATTATTAAAAATTATTGAATTATAATAGAATAGTTGTTATAGTCCTATTAACCCTGCCGAAGCGCTCCCTTTGGGCGGCGCTTTATAATTTTCTTTAATCCCCTATCAACACCCCAATTCCAGCCGGGAGGTACAGCCATGGTAAAAGGAATCCTCTTCTTTATTATCATGTATCTTTTTATTCTTGCGGGCTTGCATTCAGAAGGTATTTTGTTTCCTTTGGTAAATATGCCCAGCGTACTTATTGTTTTGGGCGGGGTTATATTACTGCTCTATATCGCTTTTCCAGTATCCGACATGTGCGAGGCTCTCGGGTTTGTATTTTCCGGTAAAAAAGAGATAGAGCGCACGAAAAGTTTAAAACTTTCACAGTTTTACCAGGCTGCAGGGGAATACTCGCTTTACTGCGGACTTTGGGGAACATTGATTGGCTTAGTGCTGATGCTTGCAACAATGCAGGATCCCAGCACAATCGGGCCCAGAATAGCGGTGTCGCTCATAACATTATTCTACGGGATGTTTCTCAAGCTGCTCTCTATGCTTGCTCAATGGAAACTAAGCCTTTGCGCGGTTACAGAGGAGAGCTGCGCTGTAAAACCCCACAGCCCGCCCAGGTCGTTTATCATTGGTTTTATCCTGTTTATGCTGATCTCTGGATTGGCTATCCAGCAAGCAGGCTCTTTACTGATTTTCGCAAATATCCCGTCTCTTTTAATAGTCCTCGGCGGTTCGGTTTTCGGCGCTCTGCTTTTTACTCGCGGGTCGGATATTGTTGATGCATTAAAAACCGCATTTTCATCCGCTGAAAAGTCCGTTGCGGAGGCTCAAAAAGCGCTGAAGGTCTACACCCAGTTTAATGATATTGTAGTGTCGATGATGCTTCTTGGCGCTGTGGCAGGATCGCTTAGCATGTTTTTTACTTTAAATGACCCTTCTACAATCGGGCCTAAAATGGCGCTATGCCTGCTTTCTCTGTCTTACGGGATCTTACTTTCCGTTCTTATCCGGGGGCTCTATTACATTGTGCAGCGAAAGCTCTCGGCAATGAACGGGCAATTTGAGGTGCAGCCTTTTTTCACCTTCAGTACAGTCACCTTTCTTGCTCTTGCATTATCTATTGGGGTCTTTCTTATGCTGATACTCGCAATGTCCGGTTAAAGGGTATTGGTTAAAGTATGGCAAACCCCAGGCAGGGTCTAGTACAGGCAGTTTATGCCGCTGATTATTCGAATAAAAAGAAGTGAATGAGTTTTAAGGCTACGTCTAGCAGAATTAAGAACATATTATGCTACGAGTTATTTTTATGGGTTGTTTCGCTAGAAAAAAGACCGGCGGATGGAATATCCGCCGGTCTTTTTAGATGGTGTGCTTTATTATTATTCAGATATTCAACTGATTTTAGCCCCCGGGGGAAGGTCCACCGCGCTGTCAATGGTTGTAAGGGCTAGCTTTTCTCCATGCTCTGCAGAAAGGATCATCCCCTGGCTCTGGATCCCCATCACCTTGCGCGGGGCCAGGTTCGCCACCAGGAGCACCTTGCGGCCCAACAGGGCTGACGGCTGATAATATCCGGCAATGCCGGCGGCCACTGTGCGCTCTCCCAGTGGCCCCACATCGAGCGTGAGCTTGAGCAGCTTATCGCTCCCGGACACAGGCTCCGCAGCCTTGACAAGCGCCACCCTGATATCCAGTCCGGCAAAACGCTCGAACTCGATAACAGGCTGCGGCTCTTCCTTCTCCCGGGCCTTTCCTCCGGTTTTGGCTGCTTCAGTTGCCGGGCCTTTATAAGTGGCTTCCTGCTCCTGGATCCGCTCGTCCTCGATCTTGGGGAAGAGCACCTCCACCCGGCCGATTTTATGCCCCGGCCTGAGATAACTGGTAAAGTCAGAATCCCATTTATGGTCGCGCCAGTCTGTGGAGAGCCCGAGCTGGGCCCAGAGATTCTCGGATGAGAAAGGCATAATCGGCCACATGACCACAGAGAGCGCATAGACAGCCTGGGCGCAGAGATTGAGCGTAGTCGCGCAGTTTTCGAGATCGCTTTTCCTGGTTTCCCAGGGAGCCTTGTCATTGAAATACTTGTTGCAGAACCGGGCGAACTCGCCGAAAGTATCCGCAGCCGCGCGGAAGCGGAAAGAGTCCAGATATTCGCCTATCCGGCTGTTTATTTTATCCAGGCGCTCGAGCATCTCCTGGTCCAATTCACCCGGTTCTCCGCGCCCGGGGATCCGGCTCTCGAAATAGCGGGCGATAAAAGTGAGCGAGCGGTTGATAAAATTGCCCACAGTGTCCGCCAGCTCGTTGTTGTTGCGGGCCTGGAACTCCTTGAGGTTGAAATCAGTGTCCCGGGTCTCCGGCATATTGGCGCACAGGTAATAGCGCAGGGGGTCCGGGTGGAACCTGTCGAGATAGTCATGCAGCCAGACTGCGAAATTGCGGCTGGTCGAGAATTTCAAACCCTCGAGGTTCAGGTACTCGTTCGCCGGCACGTTGTCCGGCAGTACGTACTGGCCGTAAGCCATGAGCATGGCCGGGAACATCAGGGCGTGGAAGAAAATATTGTCCTTGCCGATAAAATGCACGAGACGGGTCTGGGGGTCCCACCAGTAATCTTTCCAGCGCTCCGAGGCGCCCTCGAGCTCGGCCCACTCCTTGGTTGAGCTGATATAGCCAATCGGGGCATCGAACCAGACATAGAGCACTTTGCCTTCAGCGCCCTCGAGCGGCACAGGCACGCCCCAGTTGAGATCACGGGTTACAGCCCGCTCCCTGAGGCCCTCAGCCATGGTCCCCTTGCAGAAATTAAGCACGTTTTCCTTCCAGCCGGTCTTGCCGGCAAGCCAGTTCCGGAGCTTTTCCTGGAAGCGGTCAAGGGGCAGGTACCAGTGCTCTGTTTCCCTTGCCTGGGGTGTTGCGCCGCAAAGCTTGCAGACCGGATCAACGAGCAGCAGGGGATCGATCGGCTTGCCGCAGACCTCGCACTGGTCGCCCTTGGCGCCGGGTCTGCCACAGTGATGGCAGATACCCTCCACATAGCGGTCAGGCAGGAACCGGTCGCAGGAGCCGCAGAAAAGCTGCTTTTCGATCTTTTTCACAAGCAGGCCCTGCCCGTAAATTTTCAGGAAAAAGTCCTGGCTTGTCTGGTGGTGCACAGGGAGGCTGGTGCGGCTGAAATGGGTAAATGAGATCCCCGCGCGCTTGAAAGTGTCGCGGATATGCACGTACCAGCGGTCGACAACCTGCTGTGGGGTCAGGCCCTGTTTATCGGCAGTGATAGTGATCGGCACGCCGTGTTCATCCGTGCCGCAGATATAGATCACATCGCGGCCCAGGAGGCGGCAGAAGCGCACGAATATATCAGCCGGGAGATATGCTCCAGCCAAGTGTCCCAGGTGTATCGGCCCGTTGGCATAGGGCAGGGCGCTTGTCACCAGTACTTTTCGCTGGTCCATTAAATACTTCCCAAAGTTTAGATTCTTACACATTCAGTCTGAGAGATTATCTCTCACAATTTTCTAACTGACTGATAAATAAAGTGTTCCAGGCTCAGAGGCACAAAGGCACAAAGGCACAAAGGCACAAAGGCACAAAGGCACAAAGAGAACTTGAAAATCCAAGAAGAAAGGCGAAAATTGAACGACTGTTTTTGGCGTTTAACCTGATAATTTCATAATAAACAGTTACAATAACTTTGTGCCTTTGCCACTTTGTGCCTGTAAGTTTAAATTTTGCGAATGACTTGTTTTATATAGGATATACCTGAAAATTTCAAATATCTTTGGCTAGTCTTTAAGCTGTATAAGTTATTTAAAGGGGGCGATTACTCTCTGAAACATGAGAAAACGGCGATTACCCCACAGCGCCCAACAGGTCCTGGATCCTGTCCGTTCGTTCCCAGGTAAATGTCTCCTCGGTCCTGCCGAAATGCCCGTAAGCTGCTGTAGGCTCGTAGATAGGACGCAAAAGATCGAGGGATTTTATTATCTCCGCCGGTTTCAGGGAGAAGACCTCGCGGACTGCCCGGACTATTTTGTCCGTGGGGCATTTTGCATGGAACGAATCCACATAGATCGAGACTGGCTCCGCGACCCCGATCGCGTAAGCGATCTGGACCTCGCAGTCCTCGGCGAGTCCAGAGGCCACGATGTTTTTCGCCACGTTGCGGGCCATGTAAGCCGCGGACCTGTCGACCTTGGAGGGGTCCTTTCCGCTGAAAGCGCCCCCGCCGTGGCGTCCCATGCCGCCATAGGTGTCCACGATGATCTTGCGGCCTGTCAGGCCGGCATCCGCCTTGGGTCCGCCCTCGGAAAATATGCCGGTGGGATTGATATAGATCGTGCGGCTTTCGATATTGTCCTTTTCCCGGCGCAGCTCGTTTTCATCTACCAGGCCGGTCGGCGCAAGCACAGGAATGACCACCAGCTCCAGGAGGTCTGCCCTGAGATCGGAAAGCTTATACTCTTTGCGGTGGTGGCTTGAGAGCACGACATTCCTGATGCCGGTAGGCTTGCCATCGGAATATTCCACAGATACCTGCGTCTTCCCGTCAGGGTAGAGTTTCGGCAAAAGGCCGCTTTTTCTCACCTCGGTCAGCCTTCTGGCCAGCCTGTGGGCCAGGAATATCGGTACAGGCATAAGCTGTGTGTCCAAACCGATCTTGCTGCCCTCGTTGGTGGCGAAACCGAACATCATCCCCTGATCGCCGGCCCCCTGCTCGTGGAAAAGACCCTTTCCACTCACCCCGACAGAGATGTCCTCGCTCTGGGGCTTCATCCGCACTTCCACATTGACCCCATCGGCATCGAAACCTATCGTGGGGTCCACATAGCCGATTTTCCTGATAGTCGAGCGTGCAATCTGCTCGAAATCTATATTTTGCAGACACTCTCTGGACACCTCGCCGGTTATTATAGCGAGTCCCTCAGTGACCATTGCTTCGCAGGCAACGCGCGCGTTCGGATCGAAAGCTTTGGCCGCATCCAGTACACTGTCGCTGATTTTGTCGCAAATTTTATCCGGATGGCCCTCAGTAACCGATTCTGATGTAAAAACATAAGTTTCCGGCATGGAACAGTCCTTCATTTGAAAATAGTTGAAAAAAATAGATATAAAATTTTCAAAGAAATAAATAAATTTTTAAAATACTAACAAGCTCACTTTTTAGCAACATTTTAAGCTCAGGCTTCACTTTCAGTTTTAACGCTCAGGAGAGCTCCCTGATCTTTTTCTCGGCATAGGAGACAATTCTGTCGATCTCAGCTATTTGGTGCTCATCCAGAACAGGCTCGAGCGGATGCGACAGGATCTCGCGCACCCGTTCCTCGGCCAGCCGCTCCATACTTTTTATTTTTTTGGCGCTGTAAGCTTCCCAGGCCTCGCACTCTGTCAGCTCGCTGAGCCAGAACTCGCGACGGAAATGCTCGGCAGTATGGGGCTCGGCGATAAAATTTCCCTCAGGCCCCACCCGCTCGATAAGCTCGAGGGCCAGGGTATCGGAATCAACCTCAAAACCCTGCAGCATCCTTCGGGTCGCCCGCACGCATTCAGCATCGAGCACGAGCTGCACGGGGCTGAAGGTGATACCGAACTCGAGCTGTCCGATCGTGCCGATACCGGAAGCGCCGCACAACAAGGGGAAAAGAGTGCTGGTCGCCTTTTCCATACCAGCCTGGAAACCGGGCAGGCAGGCATTGGTCTTACCGCCGTGCACCCCGGCAGTGATCCCGTAAAAATCTTTCAGTATCTGGACCCAGGCCCCGAGAAGGGGCATTCTGTCCGGCCCGGCATAGGGGAAAAGCAGCCCTTTCATGTCGCAGTAGCCGCCGGTAAAGTCAAGGCTTAAGACAGCGTCCCGCCTTACAGCATAGCCCAGTGTGAGCCCGGCCAGTGTTTCCGCAAGGCCCAGGACCAGAGTGCCTGCGCCTGTGGCCGGAGCTGTGGTGCCGGCAGAGGGCATGTTGTCAAGCGACTGGGGGAGCCCCCGCTTGACATATTCGATAAAAATCTCGGCCATGTTTTCATCCAGCGCAAGCGGGCTGCGGCTCTCGCCGTAGCCGACCAGGCAGGGCTGGCGAAGCAGCGCTTCGCGGCTCCCGCGGACCACTATGCCGATCTCCTCCAGGCAAGCCACATCGAGAGGGGTCCAGGCTTCCACGCCGCCGATTTTCCTGGTGTACTTGACCAGCTCGGCTGCCATCCTGACCGGGCGCAAGGGGTGGGGGATCTCCTGGTCCGAACAGGGAAGACCCGACCAGGTGATCTCATCCAGGGCGTTCACCAGTTTCAGGCTGTCGAGCACATCTCGGCCGCAGGCGTAACGGCGGCGGCCCTCCGGATCGAGGATCAGGGCGTTGAAGCCCCCGGAATTGACAGTGAAATCATGATACAGCCGGTCCTCACGCTTATAATAGCTGGACTCAGTGAAACGTATGGCCTGCTTGAGACCTTGCCTTTCAGCGCTCATGAAATCCCGCCGCAGGCTCTCGACCCCCTCGCTTACCAGAGAGGCGGGGAACCTGACAACCATGCTCCGGTCATCGACCAGGCAGCCCGCGCGCTGAAGGTAGCTGCGTGCTTCTCTGTGGTAGATTTTCATGCCGACATGCCCGAGAGTGCGCAGCGCCCCATTGTGAATCAGGCGCATTTCCTCATCCGCAAGGACTTTGATTCTGCCGAACAGCCTGGACAATTTATCGCTCCTTTGCTGAGAATTTTATCGACCCGGATTGGACGGAAATTAACACAGCCGGCCCGCACAACTTTCCCAGAGACAGCCGCTTGCAAGCCGTTCTTTCAATCGATCGATTGCGACCTTTATATGAATAATCCTGATTTGATTTAAATGCAATAACGTTTTGCCGAACCTGGTATTATCAGGCCATTATGCCAGGAAATGGCAGGAAACCAGAATTTACTACAGTGAGCATTAAATAGTTTCCATTTATATTGTTTTTATATTCTTTAGCCTTGGTTATTAATATAAGTTGAGTAAACGGGAATGATTTACCAGATGTCGATTCTTACATTTAAGGCGCCGGCGACTTACTTTACCTGACAGTGGTTGAAATACCCCGGGAGAATACTTTTACAACTGCCGAAAAGAGATTTTAGTGCAGCTACCTGGGATGATAAAGCCATCCCAGGTGAAACTAAAGGCCATAAGAAGCCCTAAAGTCTGAGGACCCTGTTTTTGGAGCGTGTAGAAGACAAGTAATTTCCATGCATGCTTTGATATATGTACACCGCCCAGGCATGCCTTTGCGCAGGCTTCCTGCGCGTAGGCGAGCTTGGCGAAGCGGAGTAAAAGACTAAAGTGCCAGGATTAACTTTTGTTTCTTTTGGTTACAAAAGAA
>Ga0307378_10009044_pt1 | contig 13131 bp, 18 predicted proteins | sample UN1MG_FD_202238 | JGI IMG/M metagenome (GOLD analysis project Ga0307378, IMG submission 202238) | Soil microbial communities from Risofladan, Vaasa, Finland - UN-1 | ecosystem: Environmental > Terrestrial > Soil > Coastal area > Acid sulfate soil | place: Finland: Risofladan, Vaasa | collected... | reverse complement strand
TACGGAATGGATACTATCGGAGTCAGTACCACTATGGCTTTTCTTATGGAGTGTTACGAAAATAATATTATAAATAAAGAAATTACCGAGGGTTTAGAACTTAACTTTGGGAATGTAAAAGCAGCGTTAGAATTAATTCACCAGATGGCAGAAGGAAAAGGATTTGGTAAAATTGCCGGTTTAGGGATTCGACAGATAAAGAAAGTATTAGTGGAAAAATACGATGCAGATGCACAATTTTTACAGGATATCGGCATGGAATGTAAAGGCATGGAATTTTCTGAATATGTAACTAAAGAATCTTTGGCCCAGCAGGGAGGATATGGAATAGCCAATAAAGGGCCTCAACATGATGAATCCTGGCTTATCTTTATGGATCAGGTAAATAACCAGATTCCTACTTTTGAAGATAAAGCTGAAGCACTCCATTATTTTCCTTTATTCCGAACCTGGTTTTCTATCGTCGGTCTCTGTAAATTGCCCTGGAATGATATTGAACCGGAAGATAACAAACAAAAATATCATGGAATGAAGGCAGCAAAAATCCCCGAACATGTAGAAAATTATTGCTGGCTTTTCGAGGGAGTTACCGGCAAACATATTAGTCCTGAAGAATTAATTTTACAATCAGAAAGAGTTCATAACCTACAGAGATTATTTAATCTGAAGATGGGTTTTGGTACTCGTAAACATGATAGAATTCCCTATCGAGCGGCAGGACCGGTAACAGCCGAAGAATACGAATCACGCCAAGAACTTTACGACCAACAACTAAAAGAAATAATTAAATTTGATATTAAAGGTAAAACAACTGAAGAGAAGATGAAAGTTCTGCGAAATTACCGGGAAGAGCAATATCAGAAACTCTGCGATGCTGTCTATAAGCGGAGAGGATGGGATTCTAACGGTGTGCCCACTTTGGAGAATATTAAAAAATTAAAGATAGATTTTTCAGAAGTAATAGATTTGCTGGAAAAATATAAATCATGATTAAATTAAATGGAAGAGATAGAGAATGGGAAGAAGATTTAACCGTTGAGCTTTTACTGAAAAAGTGTAAATATACTTTTCCTTTAATAATGGTAAAGATTAACGGTAAATATATACCCAAGGAAAAATACAAAGATACTTTAATTATGGACAATGACGATGTTCAGGCGATCCATTCAATTGCCGGTGGCTAAAAAGAATTTTTAATACTATTGATTTTAAATTTAGTTTAGTATAAATGGTTAAAAGCAGGAGGTCTTGCCCTCCTGCTTTTAATTTGTATCATTAATATACACTTTAGTGGGGTAGTTAGATATAAAGAAAAATACTACTTTTTTGTATTTTTTCCTCTTGCTTTCTCTTTCTTAACTCAATACTCGATACTATATACACGATACTTTGTGTTCTGCCTCTTGCAATTTTCACAAGTCCATGATATTATTAAATAAAGTTAGGAATGCCTAATAAAGGTAGGAAGGCTTATAAAATAAAAATAGTTTTAAATAAGATCAAGAATAGTTAAGAGGGGGAGTAAAAACTAAATGACTACCCGAAATATGGAAGATTATTTGGAAACGATATGGAATTTACAGAATAAAAAAGGATATGTTAAACCAAAAGATATTGCCGATAAATTAGAAGTAACACGTCCCAGCGTATCTGAAATGATTAAAAAATTATCAGAAAATGAATATATAGTATATGAAAAATATGGCGGGATTGTATTTACTACAAAAGGTAAAAAAATAGCCCAGAAGATTAAAAAACGCCACAATTTATTTGTAGAATTTTTAAAGATTATCGGAGTTGACGAACAAAATGCGCAAACTGATGCTTGCAAGTTAGAGCATGATGTTTCACCAGAAACCATAACTTGTCTGCTTGAATTTGTAGAATTCATTAGTTTATTACCAGAAAGCTCCAAGTGGAAAGAAAATTTTCAAGAATATTTGAAAAAAAGAGGCTTGCTGGAAAGAAGCAGTAATAAAAATAAAAAATTATAAAGAAAAAATATTGAAGGAGAGAGAATAAAAAGATATGACAATTACTCTTGATTTAGCAAAGAAAAGCCAAAAGGTAAAAGTTGCGGATATCTCCGGGGGGTGGGGGATAAGGCAACGCTTAGGTTGTTTAGGCATTCATCCCGGAGATATAATAACTGTAAAAAGGAGTGCTATTATGCGAGGACCTATCTTAATAAGTGTTCATGGGAACCAGGTTGCTTTGGGCAGAGGAGTAGCAAGAAAAATAATAGTGGAGGCAGTAGAATGAGGATAGCACTTATGGGACAACCCAATTCAGGCAAGAGCACTATCTTTAATCATGTTGCCGGGTATAAAGCAGTAACCTCTAATTTCCCAGGGAAGACAGTAAAGTATGAGCTGACCAAATTTAATCTTCTTGGCAGGACTGTTGAGTTAGCAGATTTACCAGGAACTTATTCTTTAACCTCATTTGACCTGGCAGAACTTGAGACCAGAAAATATTTATTAAAAGGTAATGTCGGTGTAGTTATAAATGTAATAGATGCATCTTTACTCGGTAGAAGCTTAGAACTTACTCTTCAACTTCTGGAACTTAAATTGCCGATGGTAATATGTCTCAATATGATTGATGAAGCCGAACGTAAAGGCATTAAAATTGATATCGAAAAATTATCTAAAATTCTCGGTGTTCCGGTTGTGCAGGCAATCGCCTTAAAGGGGAAAGGAGTGAAAGAACTTTTTTCTATAGCTTACAAGACAGGAGAAGAAAAGAGAATAGGCCAAACCCTGAATTTTAGTAAAGATGTAGAGGAAGTTATAACTCAATTATCTACACAAATTAAAAAGAAACAGATTACCCAAGAATTTAATGTGCCGGTACGGTTTTTAGCCCTTAAGTATTTAGAAAATGATAGTTATTTTATGGAGAATTATAAAAAAAAGAACAACGATCTTTTTAAAGAAACAGTCCATTTTCAAAATATACTTAAGGAAACTCATGGTAGACAATCCGATGTAGTTATTTCCTCTGAGCGGCATCATTTATCTATGAATATATATGAATCTGTAGTTTCACTTACTAAACCTCATACAAGTCTAATAGATTATCTGGATAATATCTTAATGCATCCATTTTTGGGGTATATTTCTTTAGGTTTAATTTTTTATTTATTTTTTAATTTAATTTTTAGTGTGGGGAAAATAGTAGAAGAACCCTTACTAGATTATTTTTATAGGCTAATTCCCTTGATAGAGAAAAGCATCGATTCAGGTACTCTATTATTTTCAATAATCAGTGGTATTATCCAAGGATTAGCCGGCGGGATAGCTATTGTCTTGCCTTATTTGTTCCCATTTTTATTTGGCTTGGCTATTTTAGAAGATTTAGGTTATCTGCCTCGCATAGCTTTCCTCTTAGACGCGTTTTTACATAAGATTGGTTTACACGGTAAAGCAATTATACCTTTTATATTAGGCTATGGCTGTACCGTTCCGGCTATAATGGCTACCAGAATTTTGGAATCGGAAAGAGACCGTTTTATTGCCTCTGTGCTGACTACCATGATTCCCTGTGCTGCGCGAATGATTATAATATTTGCATTAGTGGCTTTTTACATTAGTCCTCAAGCAGCTTTGGCTATTTATATTTTAAATATTATTGTAATTATCATATCAGGGAAGATATTATCTCGCTTGCTGCCAGAGATAACTCCGGGAATGATCTTGGAAATTCCGGCTTATCATATTCCTTCTATAAAAGTTGCATTAGCCAAGACCTGGCTCAGAATGAAAGAATTTATATTTGTAGCCTGGCCTTTACTTATTGTGGGTAGTACAATTTTAAGTTTATTAAAATACTATAAGACAGATATACTTATAAATAATTTATTTTCTCCTCTAACCTCTCTTCTCGGTCTCCCTTTAGTGGTGGGTACTACTCTGATATTCGGTGTTCTTCGTAAAGAACTTTCTATGTTAATGTTGATTCAGGCTATAGGAACTTCTAATGTCGCTGCAGTAATGTCCGCGACTCAAATTATGACTTTTACTATCTTTGTAATTTTTTATGTTCCTTGTGTAGCGACTATTGCGGTTCTATGGAAAGAAATTGGAAGTAAGCGAACGTTATTTGCTGTGGCTTTTACTTTTGTTTTAGCCGTTATTTTAGCAACCATTACTCGATTTATATACTAAGAAACAGTATCGAGTATCGAGCATATAGTATATAGTAAATAAATACGGTGATAGGTAATGTGTGATATGTAACGAGTTGTAGGGGCTTGATTTATCAAGCCCGCAAAGCTCATGTCGGATAAATTCACCCTCTACATTAAAAGCACAATATTTTTATATTATATACTAAAAATTCTGTATAATTTCATGTAATACGAAATTAATTAGTCAGTTAACCAATGTTAAATATTGCACATTAGTGTATTTTGTTAACTATAACTATACGCTGTGCGCTCCAAACTATACAAGTTTTGAATTATGATTTTAAGTTTTTCGCTTTTCGCTTTTGGTTGACTAAAAACATTTGACAAAAAAATTTATTTAGCATATTATGTTAATGGTAATCATTATCAATAAGGAAGGATTATTATGCCAGGAAGATGGGGTAGAGGACCAGCAAAATGGTGGCACGGTGAATTTAGAGGCTGTGGTTATAGAATTACTATTCCACGTCAAATTATTTTACAGGTCTTGGATGAGTCAAAAGAACATTTAAGTGCAGAAGATATATATTTAAAAGTACATAATATTTATCCGGCTATCGGCCTTACCACTGTTTATCGAACATTAGAGTTATTAGTTAATATGGGCTTGGTCTTTAAATTTGATTTTGGTGATGGGCGGGCAAGATATGAGTTGGTTCGTGGGACCAAGGAGCCATCCCATCATCACCATTTAATATGCACTAAATGTGGTCGGATAATCGATTATACAGATTTTATAGATGAAGAAGTAGAGTTACTGAAAAAAACAGAGAAAGAACTTTCTAAAAAATATAATTTTGAAATTAAAAATCACACTATTCAATTTTATGGATTGTGTGATGAATGTTCAGATAAAGAAGAATAGATAAATTTTTTTAATGTATCTTATTGAAAATGATTACCATTACAATAAGAGTATTTTAAAAAAACAAAAATAGAAAGGAGATGAAAGATATGCCAAGAGGAGATGGAACTGGACCAAGAGGATTAGGTCCTATGACCGGAAGGGCAGCCGGATATTGTGCTGGTTATCCGGCAGCGGGGTTTATGAATCCCTACATAGGCAGACCAGGTTTAGGTTTCGGTTATGGCAGAGGACTCGGTAGAGGTAGAGGCTATGGCAGAGGATTTTGGCCTATATATCCCTATCCTATAACTTCTCCTATGCCCTATGGTGGCGGTGGGTTTTATCAACCTCCTGCAGAACCTAAACAGGAGATGGAGATGTTAGCCGGAGAAGCAAAATATCTAAAAGAACAACTTGAAGAAATTAAAAAACGCATAACAGAATTGGAAAAAAGCGAAAAGAAATAAAGAAGGTGCGGGGCGGATAAATCCGCCCCGCACTCATTACACATTAGGCAATTAACTTATCAAGTTAATTGCTAAAAAGGAGGATTTAAAAAATGAAAATAGCAATTACTTCTATGGGGGGAAAATTAGAGAATAAAGTAGATCCCCGGTTTGGCAGATGCCATTATTTTATATTATTTGATACTGAGATCAATAAATTTGAAGCAGTAGAAAATACTGGTGCCCAAGGAATGGGAGGAGTAGGAATACTATCGGGTCAAATAATGGCTGATAAAGGAGTAGAGACGGTATTAACCGGAAGTTGTGGGCCTAATGCCTTTCAGACTTTACAGGCAGCAGGTATAAAAGTGATAACCGGAGCAACCGGGACGGTTCAAGAAGCTATTGATAAGTTTAAATCAGGTGAACTTAAGGCAATTTCCCAGGCTAATGCTTCTGCCCATTCAGGGATGAAAAAATGAAAATAAAAGAATTGGAGGAATAAAAATATGAAAATAGCCATTTCAACCGACGCAGGTTTTGTCTCAGCTCATTTCGGAAGATGTCCTTCCTTTACTATCGCTGAAATTGAAAAAGGGAAGGTTTTAAAAATAGAGGAGATAAATAATCCTGGTCACCAACCTGCATTCTTGCCAAATTTTCTTGCAGAACGTGGAGTAAAATATATAATCTGCGGAGGCATGGGAAATAGAGCACAAATGTTATTTGCTGAAAAAAAGATTACTCCGATAATAGGGGTCACCGGAAAGATTGAAGAAGTAATAGAAAAATTTGTACAGGGAAAATTAGAAGCTGGAGAATCGCTTTGTAAGCCTGGCGCAGGGAAAGGTTATGGCTTAGAAAAAGAAGAATGTGACCACCATGATAGTGATCACTCTCATAATTAGTTAAGAAAGGTGAAAAAGATGCCAAGAGGAGATGGTACTGGACCAACAGGAGCGGGACCGGGAACCGGCCGGGGAAGAGGTGCCGGTCAGGGACACCGGGAAGGTGGCGGAATAGGAATAGGTGGTAATTATGTTTGTCCTTCTTGTGGCGCAATAATTACTCATCAAGTTGGTGTTCCTTGCAATAGCATTAAATGCCCTAAGTGTGGAGCTGTAATGATAAAACAATAGAATAAAAGGGAAGGATTAAGCTAAATGATAATTTCAGTAGCGAGCGGAAAGGGTGGGACTGGCAAAACAACTATTGCTGTTAATCTTGCTTTGGCTTTAGCTAAAGACCAAGGAAAAAATGTAAATTTTTTAGATTGTGATGTAGAAGAGCCTAATGCCTACCTTTTTTTAAAACCTGTTATAACGAGCTCGGAATCAGTTGAGATTCCTGTGCCTAAGATTGACGATAAAAAATGCAATTATTGCGGTAAATGTGCGGAAGTTTGCGTTTTTAATGCTATCGCAGTTACCAAGAATAAAGTTTTGGTTTTCCCCGGGCTGTGTCATGGCTGTGGGGCTTGCACGTTGTTTTGCCCGGAAAAGGCAATTATTGAAAAGGGGAATGAAATAGGAATTTTAGAAGAGGGCAAAGCAGGATCTATTAACTTTACACATGGACGTTTGAATATAGGAGAACCGATGGCTCCTCCTATAACAAAGAAGACTATAGGAGTACTCAAGATAATGATATTACAAACCATCATATTACCTTGATCGATGCCCCTCCGGGTACTTCCTGTCCGGTTATCGAATCTATAAAAGGTAGTGATTATACTATATTAGTTACCGAACCGACTCCTTTTGGGTTACATGACCTTATTTTAACAGTGGAAGTGCTTAAAAAATTAAATATTCCGCATGGCGTAGTATTAAATAAGTGTGATATCGGAGATCATAAAGTAGAAGAATATTGTAAGAAAAATGATATTCCTCTTTTGCTTTCCATTCCTTTAGATAGAGAGATTGCAGTTGCCTATTCTAAAGGTATCCCTATAGTTAAGATAAATCCCTCCTATGAGCAGAAGTTTATCCAACTTTTTCACAAAATCGCGCAAACTATTTAATATTTTTGTGGCTTTGTAATGATAAGAACCGAGGTATTTTTTAAATGAAAGAAATAGTGATAATAAGCGGTAAAGGCGGAACAGGAAAGACAGTTATTACCGCAAGCATAGCTGTTTTGGCTAAGAATAAAGTTATGGGAGATTGCGATGTAGATGCTTCCAATCTTTATCTTTTACTTCATCCTGAAATAAGAGAAAAAAATGATTTTTATGCCGGATTAATTCCCAGTATAGATTTGGAAAAATGCACTAATTGCGCTCGATGTCAGGAAGTTTGTCGTTTTGAGGCCATTAAAACAATCAAAAGTCAGACTGTAATTGACCTGGTATCTTGCGAAGGATGCGGCTTATGTGCTTTGGTTTGTCCGGTACAGGCTATTCAAATGAAGGAAAATCATTGCGGAGAATGGTATATTTCTGAGACAAAATATGGACCTTTAGTATATGCTCGATTAGGGATTGCGGAAGAAAATTCAGGAAAATTAGTTACCTTAGTTCGCCAGAATGCCCAAGCAATTGTTAAAAAAAATAATTTGGAATTAATAATTGTAGATGGACCTCCGGGAATCGGATGCCCTCTTATAGCTACTCTCAGCGGAGCTAATTTAGCCGTAGTGGTAACCGAACCTACTCTCTCCGGGTTACATGATTTGGAAAGAGTGGTAAAAGTGGCTCAACATTTTGGAGTCAAAACGGTAGTTATAATAAATAAGTACGATATTAATTTAGAAAATTCAGCTAAAATCGAAGATTGGTGCCAAAAAGACAATATACCGATAATAGGTAAAATTCATTTTGATAATATAATAACCGAAGCCCTGGTAAAAGGGGTACCGGTAGTTGAATATAGCGACAATACAGTAACTAAAGAGATAGGAGATATATGGCAGAAGATAGAAACCATAGTAGAATAAAAATATTAACCAAATTATTGTTCTTTTTCTCTTTCTCTTAACGCAATACTCGATATTATATACTCGATACGATATTAACCGAATATTTAACAACCCGCTAACCAATAAACTAGCTAACTAATTAACTATTTAAGATAAAGGAGTTGTTATGCTTACCTTTGGACCAATTCCTTCCAGACGTTTAGGCCGTAGTTTGGGGATAAATAGTATTCCCCCCAAAGTATGTACTTATTCCTGCGTTTATTGTCAGATAGGAAAAACCTCTAATGTGAAAATACATCCACAGGCCTTTTATTCTCCTTCTCAAATTTTTAATGAAGTTCAGGAAAAAGTAGAGAAAAGCAGAGAAAAAGGAGAATCTATTGATTATCTTACTTTTGTACCTGATGGAGAACCTACTTTAGATATTAATTTAGGTAAAGAGATAAAATTAATTAAATCTTTAGGGATTAAAATAGCCGTTATTAGTAATAGCTCTCTTATAGATCAAAAACAAGTGAGAGAAAATTTAAAAGAAGCTGATCTGGTTTCTTTAAAAGTAGATTCTGTTGAGGAAGAGGCCTGGCGAAGAGTAAATCATCCTCACCGAAGTCTGTATTTAAAATCCATTTTGGATAGTATACTGGAATTTAGTAGAATTTTTAAAGGGAAAATAATAACGGAAACGATGTTAATTAAAGATATTAATGATGATAGCCAACATATAAAAAAAGTGGCTGATTTTTTAGCTAAGCTTAAACCGAGCCGGTCTTATTTGTCTCTTCCTATTCGGCCTCCAGCAGATAGTTGGGTACAGTTTCCTTCAGAGGAAGTTGTTAACCAAAGCTACAATCTCTTTAAAGAAAAGCTTGATCAGGTAGAATGTCTTATTGGCTATGAAGGCAATGCCTTTGCCTTTACCGGTAAAGTAGAAGAAGATATTTTGAGTATTACCTCAGTGCATCCCATGAGAGAAGAAGCGCTGAAGGATTTTTTAAAACGAGCTAAGTCTGATTGGTCAACTATACTTAAACTGATTAATAAGGGGCAATTGGTAGAAACAGACTATAAAGGGCATAAATTTTATATAAGAAAATTTTCAAAATAAGATTATATTTAACTTGGAGGCAAGATAGAGGGAAGGAAGGTAAGATGCCCAGAATTGAACCTTTCGAAAAATATAGTGGGAAATATGAAGATTGGTTTGAGAGAAATAAATTTGCTTATGAATCAGAAATTCAGGCCATTAAGGAATTATTACCTAAAGTGAAGAAGGGGATAGAAATTGGGGTAGGAAGCGGGAGATTTGCCGTCCCTTTAGGTATAAAAACCGGTGTTGATCCCTCACCTCGGATGCGAGAGATTGCACAACAAAAAGGGGTTAAAGTTATTGATGCGGTAGCAGAGGAGCTCCCTTTTGAAAACTCTCAGTTTGAACTTGTTTTAATGGTTACTACGATTTGTTTTGTAGATAATTTAAATCTGGCTTTCAGAGAGGCCTACCGGATATTAAAATTGGGGGGTTATTTAATAATTGGATTTGTAGATAAAGATAGCCATTTGGGAAAATTATACCAACAAAATAAAAAAAAGAATGTATTTTATAAAATTGCCACTTTCTATTCCGTAAAGGAAGTGGTTTATAATTTAAATAAAGTTGGTTTTAAAGAATTTAATTTTAAACAAACAATATTTCATAGTTTAAATGAAATTAAAAATGTTGAACCTGTAAAAAAAAATTATGGACAAGGTTCTTTTGTGGTGATAAGAGCAAGGAAATGAAAATAAATGAATTTAACTTAATACAACCAAGTCGCACTTGTAGAGATTGCCGAGGAAAAGAGGTAAAATGGCATTTTATTGGACATCTTCAAAAAAATAAAGTCAAGAAATCAGTTAAAATATTTGATATGATTGAGACCGTAGATTCTTACCCGCTTGCCCATGAAATTAATGAAAGATGTAAACAAATTGACAAAATAATGCCTATATTAGTTGAAATAAACAGTGGGAGAGAAAAACAAAAGTTTGGAATATTCCCTGAGGATGCATTAGATTTAGTACAAGAGATTTCACCTTTACCTCAAATAAAAATAATGGGGTTGATGACTATGGGTCCCCGTTTTGGAGACCCAGAAGATTCTCGTCCATACTTTATAGAAACGAGAAAAATATTTGAAAAAATAAAAGCACTTAATTTACCTCGTGTAGAAATGAAATACCTTTCAATGGGTATGACTAATTCATATCAGATAGCCATTGAAGAAAAAGCTAATATGGTAAGATTAGGTACTCTAATATTTGGGGAGAGAAGTTGTAACAGAATAATTAAAAGAGTAATTATCCTTTAATGTAAATTTAAATAAAAACGAGCAGGGACAATGGTAGTCTAAAGAGGCTTACTGTATGTCCGTTTATTTTATTTAAGAAGAAAAAAATGAGGAGGAAGAAATGACAGAAAATACTAATGATAATATACAAAACTTTGATCAGGCCAGAAAAGGAAAAATGGCAGCTAGTAAAAAACTTGATGAACAACTTAAACAAAATATGTCTAAAATAAAACATAAAATTTTAGTACTTTCCAATAAAGGGGGAGTAGGGAAAAGTTTAATAGCTATTAATTTAGCTTGCTCTTTAAGCGAAAAAGGTTTTAAAGTAGGAATATTAGATGCTGATTTACACGGCCCATCAGTGGCTAAAATGTTAGGGTTTGAAGGGAAAAGATTGCAGGGAAGCCCGGAAGGAATAATTCCTATGAGTGTTTCTCCTAATTTAGTAGCAGTTTCCATGGCTTCTCTAATTGAAACTTCTGATGCCCCTCTTATTTGGAGAGGCCCTTTAAAGATGATGGCTTTAAAACAATTTTTGGGAGAAGTGGAATGGGGAACTTTAGATTATCTTATAATTGATTCACCGCCAGGAACCGGAGACGAACCTTTATCGATTTGTCAACTTATTCCCGAGCTGGAAGGAGGAATTATTGTCACCACTCCACAGAAGGTTGCCTTGTTAGATTCTCGAAAGTGTATAAATTTTTTAAAAAATCTTAAGATACCTATTTTGGGTATTATAGAAAATATGAGTGGATTAAAGTGTCCTCATTGTGGCAAAAATATCGATTTATTTAAATCGGGTGGAGGGGAAAAAGCAGCAGAAGAATTTAAAATACCTTTCTTGGGTAAAATTCCTATAGATTTGAATATGGTGGATTCTGCAGATGAGGGGAAACCATATATCTCTCAATATAAAAATTCAGAAACCGCACAAATTTTTAATAAAATAGTAGAATTAATTCTCGCTAAAATAAGATAGCAAAATTATTTTACTCCGTTATGATGGTATATTGCATTAATTCTGTAGCACAAAGGCATTGTCGTAGTGAATAAGGTGGGGGGTATAAGATAATGAAAATTACTATTCTTTATGATAACAAAATAGCAAAAGATATAAAGGGATTAAAGGCAGGATGGGGTTTTTCCTGTTTTATTCAAACTAAAGAGAAAAATATTTTATTTGATACTGGTTGGGATGGTGATATGCTTGTTTCGAATATACAGATTTTAGGTATAGACCTTCAAGAGATAGACTCTGTAATACTTTCTCATAATCATTGGGATCATTGCGGAGGCCTTGCTCGATTGTTAAATTTAAACCCAAATTTAAAGACCTATATCCTTTATTCTTTTTCTAAACACCAAAAAGAAGAGATTAAAAAAAGAAGCGATACTTATGAAATTAGAAAATCAAGTGAAATATGTTCTGGAGTTTTTACTACCGGAGAAATAGAAGGTTCTTTGCCTATTGGTAAAACAAGAATATCAATTAAAGAACAATCTCTAATTATTTCAACTATTAAAGGTCTTGTAGTTATTACTGGTTGTGCCCATTCGGGGATAAATGAGATATTAAACTCAGCAAATAAATTAGGGGAAATTTATGCTTTATTGGGAGGATTTCATGATTTTGAGGAATATAGTCTATTAAAAGATATACCTCTGATAGTGCCCACTCATTGCACAAAGAATAAAAGAAAAATATTTAGTTCATTCCCGAAGAATTATGTTGAAGGCGGTGTAGGCTATCAGCTTTCTATATAAAGGATCTAAAAATAGGAAATCTAAAAATATATGTAAATGGTATGATGTTTGTCCGTTGAAAAAATATTTCGAAGAAGGAAGATTAGATTCTAAGTGGGTTAATGAATATTGTTGGGATAATTATCAGCATTGTATAAGAAGAAAGATGGAAGAAAAAGGCGAATATCATCCTGATAATATGCTTCCTGATGGAACTATTGATAAAAAATTAAAGAAATAATAAGAGGGGGGAGAATGTATTATTCATATATAGCAACAGGGTTAATAATAATAATTTCTTTTATTGCAAGCCGTGAAAAAACACTCAAGGCAGTAAAGGTTGCTATTGGAAAATTTAAAAAAATATTTCCCACTTTTATCACTATGCTTTTACTTGTTTCGATTATTCTTTTTCTTTTTCCCGATGAAGTAATTTCGAGTTATCTAAACAACATCAGTATTGTTTTTACCTATATAGGAGCTGCAGCAATTTGTAGAATCCCTATGACTTTGTATGAAGCATTATTTATGGGAGTAAAATTTACCGCCATAAGATTATTAGTTTCTTTACCTTTAGTGATTATAACTTCAATATTATTAGGAGAATATTTAACTAAGGGAAATTATAAGATGGCAGAAGGTAAGTAAATC